>Ga0307510_10008295_pt1 | contig 12383 bp, 17 predicted proteins | sample 12_EM_MG_FD_207224 | JGI IMG/M metagenome (GOLD analysis project Ga0307510, IMG submission 207224) | Populus trichocarpa ectomycorrhiza microbial communities from riparian zone in the Pacific Northwest, United States - 12_EM | ecosystem: Host-associated > Plants > Roots > Unclassified | place...
TATCGTCCGGAAATGTTTTCGCTGAGATACTTAGAGTCGCGTATAACAGAGCCAAACCATGGGCGGCATGCTTTGGCGGAGCAGGTGGATCATGAGCGTTATGAATATTTAGAATTTTTGGATGTAGTGGAGTGGTTTGCGTGACGCATATAGATGGACTGGAGAAAAAAAAAAGATGAATGTATTGACGTGATCAAGGTTGAGGGCCCTGGCACATTCCTTAGGGGACAGACAACAAGGGTTGCGTGCACTCCACTGTAGGGGTGCGTCGTTCGCATCAACACGGTATGTTGAATATTGCCCGTGGGCTCTTGCTTCAGACGTTATTGGCACCTGGCAATGTCTCGGGGCGCGAATACAAGCATGTGCCCCGTATTAGATGCGACAGTCTTCACAGCGCTTAGCCGTTCGAGAACTTGAATTTCTGATGACTCGCTGGCCAACAGCTGATCACTAAATTGAAAGATGAAAAGCGAAGTTCTTGACTAGGGCTGTTGGGAAAAGGCAAAGAGAACAGAAAATGCTCGATGGGGATACGTGAGGAACCGAGGCACGCAGTCAACGTAGTGTTTGCTTCTGTCGTATCACATGTCGTGTGTGCGAGGACCGGCGTGCGGTGCGAGTGCGAGTAGATTAGTTCGCAATATTAATTGTAATGGGTCCGCGACGCTGAGTCATCCAGTGTGATATCACAGAGGGTGACTTGGTGGCAGATATGCATCGAGGTCGCAAAAGTGGGCCGGTCAACCGGGGATTTCATGTTAGCGCGAAATGTCAAAGGGTAAGACTGGTGCAAGCAGCCAATGGGGTCGAGGCCAGGAAGCTGGAAGGTTTGAGCAGACGAAGCACCATGGGTTTAGACTCTCCTTTGGCGATGACGGGGGTTGAAAGCGGCGTGTAGGTCTCGATCCAAACCGAGGCATACTGCCCTTAATCTCTGTGGATGCATATCACTCGCATCGAAGGTAGGTCTAACTTTGATAACAATGATCAGATAGCAAGTACACCAAAACGAACTTAAAATCGAACAGCTTGGGCGTCAGTCGTTATATTTGAATTTCAAGACCCAAATAAGGCCATTGATTTTTCGATGGGTGAGATTTTCGTAGATTCACAAGTAGGACAACAACACCTGCCTGCCTATGGTAAAAACGCGACAGCCATGTTCCATCCTTTCTTGAGCTGGAAGCCATCTAACATCTGCCTTGCAACTGCCGCAAGCTGCGCGTTCTCGAAGACAACTTCTGCTGTTTTGACCTTTTCTCCGGCTGCATTGGGTTTTGTGGACGGTTTCACCTGCGCCGTCTGAAAACCCCGGTACCTAAATGATTGGTGAGAGACGGATAATGAAGCGGTGGCCCAACGATACGCACTGTTGGAACAATACCGCCAGAACACCATTTGTGACTTCCTGCGGAAGATTTGAGCACTGCAACTTGTTGGAAGGTTGCACTTGTGCTGAATGGGCAATTGTGACGGTGTAAATATTGTTGTATAATTTGAGTACAGTAGGAGAAATACAAGACGTACTATTAGAGGTAGTCGATGTGGGGGGACCTGTCTCATCATCATCTTCGATATCCATCTCCTCGTCGTCCGCATCTGCGACCTTCTCGCGCTTGGCACGAACGTTAGATTCCTCAGCCTCACGCACACGCTTCGCAGAAGCAGCGTGGGCAAAGCTTGGTGGGATAAAGTTGGGGTCTTCACGACGCATGGTCGCGTAGGATTTGCTCTTGGCATATGAAATACGCTTTTCGCGCACCTAACGTGAGGCCAGATACCGCACATCATTTGGGCGGACAGACGGACCATAGGCTTATCGTAGAATGTCAGGCCATCGCATGCACGGAGGGCGGCGGTGGCGGAGGCGAGGTCTGTAAAGACCAGAAATGCCTGGCCTCTCATTTTCGGCGTTTTTGTTGCAACGACATCGATAAGTTTTCCATAGGTGGTGAAAAGGGCATATAGTTGAGAGCGAATTTCTTCCTTGTTTATCTTGTCATTGAGATTATTGATATAAAGGGTCGTGTTGGGCTGAGTGCTTGCGGTATCGGCCATGACCAGTAGAAGGGAGGCGGAGGCCACGTTCGATAAACGCTTGACAGGTGGAATTTCTCACGGGGCAAGAAGTGACCACGTTTACTTTTTGCATCGTGCCATAAGCGCCTAAAAAAATAAAAATAAAAATGGCAATTCAATTCTGACCTGACCCGCGTTCTCTTGGCCCCTCCCTCGCTCTGGATACTTAAGTTCGCTTCCTCCATCTCGTTTACTGCACTTCTAGAGGCCTCTCTTTGAGTCCGACACCAAAGCCAGGTCTTAGGTTCGGTTCACCAGAGCATTAGTTCGTGCCTTTCCGCCCTTTCCTCTCGTCCTACCTCCACTTGACGCCAAATTTTTACCGCGTCGTTCGCGTTACGACCGTAACCTCTGGTCTTCTCAACTGTTCATGACCATTGACACGTCGGCAAACATTTTAAAGACAATTTCATGGACTCTTTCTTCGATCCCAAACGACTCCCATCCTTCCTCCTCCCCTTCGTCTCCATCTCCTATCCTGTCAGCCCTCCCCCCAATCCCGACTCATTCCCCAACTCTTCCTACTACGATATCGGCTATCTCGATGTCTGTCTCATCGTCACCATTATAGCCGTCATGGCTATTCTTCGTGACGCTGCTCGTTTACTCCTCCTCGAACCACTTGCGAATTGGAAGCTTACACGTGACTGGCGCCGTCGGCAGGCTTTAAAGTCGGGTAGCGTGACTCCAGACTCAAAAGCAAGCAGTGTGGCCGCTATCAACTCCAATGGAAAAACCCATGATCCCGTTACTGCAGTCGGTAATGCGGAAAAATCAAGGGCCGACCGCCCTGCTGAGCATACGCGCGAGGCTCGCCGCATTCGACATGCTGTGATTCGATTCGCAGAGCAAGGTTGGCAGGCAATATACTACCTTTGTCAGTGGTCGCTGGGGGTTGTACGTCTTCCTTATCATCCCCTTTTGGAAACATGCCTACTAATCTATGCACTACAGTATGTCCACTACTACCTTCCTTCAAACCTCTGGGCAGGGTACCCTCATATTCCTCTCGCCGGCGTCGTCAAGTTCTACTACCTTATGCAGATATCCCTCTACGTCCATGGCGTACTCCTTCTCAACGCCGAAGCTCCACGAAAAGATCACTGGCAAATGATGGCCCACCACGTCGTGACCATCATACTCATAGTGGCCAGTTATGCGTACAATATTACGCGCATTGGATGTTTAATCATGGTGATTATGGACTGGTGTGACATTTTCCTGCCGGTAATTGCTTCTTTTCTGTGATCCCGGAGGCGTGCTAACGCGTCATCCAAAGCTCGCAAAAATGTTGCGATACCTTTCTTTCCAGACTGCTTGCGACGTAGCCTTTGTGTGGTGGATGCTGTCGTGGATTGTGACGCGTCATGTGCTGTTCTGTAAAGCCATTGCGTCCACTCACTGGGAAGCTCCGACCCACATTGAATTTGGCTGGTGGCCTGAGCGCTCACATTGGTTCACCAAGGAGGTGCACACGGTTTTCGTTTGCCTCCTCGTCATTTTAGAAGTGAGCATCCTCACTCTGTCCGCGGTGCATGGCACGGCTAATTTGTCTTTTGTGCTAGGTTATCCAGAGTATCTGGTCGTACTTGATATTTCGAGTCGCGTATCGCGTATTCAGGGGTGAGGGAGCTGAAGACTCGCGGAGCGACGACGAAGGGTAAGCCTCTATGCTGCTAGTGTTTTTTCGCTGACGAAACTGGCAAAAGTGAGGATGAGGAGGAAGTCAAAAAGGACCGCTAACGGCACGAATTTGCTTCGATACCAAGACATAGAATTATCTAATGCCCCACTCGGGATTACGGACCCACAGTGCTGTATATTGGGACTTTTAATTCTCTCCCTCAGCTTGTGCTGTGTATATCTCGTCAAGTTGTTTTGGCAGCATAGTGCGAGTATCCTCAGGCCCGACAAGTCTAAGTCAAATTATGCCTGAAAATGTGGCGCCTTCTCCATTGTTTCTACGTGACTCATCCAGATCTGGTTCCCGCTTTGCACAACTTGCGACTCATCCTCCTACCGGATATTAGCAGGCTAGAACAGGTTGCTTCTCATGTCGAATGCATACAAGCTGGTCGTGTTCCAAACCACATCGACAAATCACTTGAGATTACGCAAGGTCGAGAGGGGCGCACAGATTGGTTTCTTGCCTCAACTTGGTGATAGCTCAAGACGCTCTCATCCAAGAGCAGTGCGCCGTATTGTGAAGTTTTACATCCTGGATGGCCTAACTGTCTCAAGGAGGGTTCGTGACCATCGGAAACAAATGTATGTATATACCGCCGTATTCAGGGAATTGCTTTTTTTTCGTTCATCAATGTCATTTCACTGCGCGCGGGTAATCGGAGGTAGAGGAAGGGTTGTGGCCAGGCATTCGAATCGCATGTGCTGTGTGCTGCACACGCGGCGAGCGCAAGGATCGGGCCTCGCGCTTTTCATAGTCTTACTGGTGACAACAAAGATCACAATAGCCCATGCAGTACTACAGTTGTCTCAGCATCACTCGAAGGGTCCGGTATCAGTATCGGTTTTGGGTTTTTACGGCCTCGTAAGAAAGACAGTATATTTTACTATTTCTGAATTATGGTTTTCTTTTTCTTTTTAATTTGCGTTCCGAGACTCTGAGCATAAGGCAACGTCAACCGGAGCGTGTTGTCAGACAGGGCGGGCTGCAGCAGCCTCGTCGTGACAGACAGAATCCGATATTTATGTCATGCCTCATGGTCTGGTCGTGTGCGTGATCATCAATCGGCCTTTGCCCGAATCACGTGACTTTCACGGTTTCGTTTGTCGGCAGGGATTGCTGCTGTGAACCGGGCCATGTCTCTGCTCTTGGAAACATCCCTCGGTGACATAGTCATCGATCTCGAGGTCGAAGCATGTCCAAAAACTTGCGAGAACTTCCTCAAACTATGCAAGGTCTACTATTATAACCTCAATGCCTTCTTCAATGGTCCGCTCTCTGCCCATTTTCTCACCACCCGCTCGGTCTAACCACTTTGGCTCCATAGTCTCAAAAGACTTTCTCGCACAAGCCGGCGACCCAACTGCGACAGGCACAGGCGGAGAATCTATCTGGTCCCTCATTGCTTCACAAACTGGACAAGGAGGGGACGTGCCGCGCTATTTCGTTCCAGAAATCGTACCCAGCTTGAAGCACACGGAGAAAGGCACCGTTTCTATGGCCATTGCACCAAGTATAGAAGGCGAACCTTCCGGTGGCTGCGGAAGTCAGTTCTTCATCACGCTTGCGGACGGGATCGAGTACCTGGATGGGAAGCACGCGGTGTTTGGTCATGTGGTGGAGGGTCTGGATACCTTGGAAAAGATAAATGAGGTATTTGTGGACCAAGATGGGAGGCCGTTCAAGGATATTCGGATACGACATGTTGTCGTACTAGGTGCGTGATTTTGCCGTACTTATTGCAGTGGCTCACTGACATCTGTCATAGAGGATCCCTTTCCTGATCCCTCGGGTCTTGTTGTCCCAGATGTGCCACCCACACGTCCCCAGGACAATTCCACGCGGATCGCGGAAGATGAAGACCCTCTTGAGGAGTTACCGGAGGAGGAAGCTGAGAAACAGCGTCGTCAACAGGCCGCAGCCGCGTCCGCCCTGACGCTCGAGATGGTCGGCGACCTACCATTTGCCAACGTACGACCGCCAGAGAACGTTCTTTTTGTATGCAAGCTCAACCCGGTAACACGAGATGAAGACCTCGAGCTTATTTTCTCACGCTTTGGCCTAATTATGAGCTGTCAAGTCATCAGAGACAAAAAGACCGGTGATTCACTCCAGTACGCGTTCATTGAATTTGACAAGCGAGAGGACGCCGAACAGGTACGTGATATGAGTTTTATTGTTCCGCATTTAGCTGATGTACACGTATCTCAAAAAGGCTTACTTCAAAATGCAGAACGTTCTCGTGGACGATCGTCGTATATGGGTTGACTTGTATGTGCAGTTCTTTAACTAAGCATCTGTGCTCCCCTCACGCTTCTTGGTAGTTCACAATCGGTCGCACGTATTAACAAAGGCTGGTCCAACAATCCCATCAGAGAGGGTCGGGGAGGAGGACGTGACATAAAGGGTCCGGGTGGCGGTGGCTTCGGCGGTCGTGATGATCTTGAAGCAACACGGCGGTATCGGGGTGGCGGCGCTCGTGATGAAAGTCCATCATATGGAATGGTATTCGATCTCCGGGCTGATAGAGACTCATCCCGAAAGTACCGTGACCGCGATGAAAGGGGTTCCCGCAAACGTTCAAGGTCAAGGTCAAGGTCACCTCGCGAACGACGTGAACGGAGGCGAAGCCATAGCAGGGACGCGGACCGGCGGATGAGAGCCCCGAATAGCGACCGTGACCGTGACAGGTTTCGTGACAGGCGGCGCTAAGTACTTCCATCTGGAACGCTGTGCAAGGTGCTTCAAGTTACTTGATTCCCATGATAGTGTGTTTTAGGTCTACTGCCATACGTATGCACATGGTTGATATGGAAATGCAGTGTTGTACTCTCTGTTTTAAGAAGCACAGCGTCCTGTGCATAGTGACTCAATTCATCCCATCCAGCCCATCAGGCGCCACCAGAACGTACTAAAGCACCCAGTCAAGGTGGGCCTCAACACTCTCAAACCACCCCAGACCTCAATGATTATCTCTTCTCCCTCTCCAGACCCCATCTTCGACGCGCCTGATGCGGACGTCATCTTGCGCTCGGATGAAGCGCGCCCAGTGGACTTTAGGGTCCACCGGTGTATTCTCCGCGCCGGTTCCCCTTTCTTCCAAACGATGTTTTCCCTACCACAACCCGAATGCACAGCGGACGACAACGTACCTGTTTTAGACGTCGCAGAGCCCTCTGCGATCCTTCATCCTCTCCTCCGCATTCTCTATCCTGTGCCAGATCCAGAGGTTCCAACCTTGGACGCACTGGTTCCCCTGATGTGTGCCGCGGCAAAATATGACATGATGTCCGTGATGGACCGACTCCGCGCGCTGCTCGTCTCCCCAGCGTTCCTCGAGACGACGCCCGTGCGCGTTTTCGCGATCGCGTCGCGGTTCGACCTGGAAGAAGAGGCGAAGATAGCGTCGAAACACACGCTGCGCGTCCGACTGATCGACGTGCCGCTCTGCGAGGACCTGCGGCACATCTCCGCATACTCGTACCACCGCCTGCTCGAGCTCCATCGGCGCCGCGGGGACTCCGCCCGGCAGGCGCTGTGCGCGCCCGAGGAGCTGCGCTGCATGCAGTGCAACGGATCGCAGTACAACGCCATGGCGCCACCAAAGTGGTGGGGCGAGTTTTCGGCGCGCGCTGGGGAGGAGCTGCGGTGCCGGCCGGCGACGGACGTCATCTTCTCGCTCAAGTTTTTAATGCAGTGCGCGCATGCGTCGGGCTGCCCGCGATGCCCGGGCAGCATCCTCGAGTCCTTTTTGTTCTTGGACGCTCTGAAGGTGAAGATTGACGCCTTGCCGTCCACGATCTGATTGTTGTGTTCGCAATTTTTGATATACCCCACCCCACGTGCACATTGGCTTATAACATTATTTATCTTCGGTTCGTTCATGATCGTGGTAGTCACCGAACTCGTCGGCTAGACCGGACGATGGATGCCCCATACAGTACACATATTCAGCCCACATAATTATAACTATTTTTGGTTCTGAATCTGAATCGCACGCTACGCCTGGCCGTGATCTCCTTATGTCTTGATCGGAGAATCGCCGTGGTTTGACCCGTAATTTAAGGTGAGTGAGGGATAAATATGACATCATAACCCATAATCATAAGATTAGATCTTCTCGCTCAAGCTTAAAGTCCAATCTGAACGGGCGGAACTTGGCGATCCGGAACCTACCGTCTCTACCACCATGTCCGCACAGCTGGCAGCGTTCAAGGTCCCCGTCGTCGACAATGAGCCCTTGGTAACACACGAGTGTCTCAGTCTAGACGTCTCTGACTACTATGTCTCGTTGATTTTGCAGAAAGCCTACGCACCAGGCTCACCTGAGCGTGCAGCCTTGCAGGCCGCGATCGCGCAGATGGAGCAGGAGCTTCCCTTTGAGGTTCCTATCATCATTAATGGGGAATCGGTGCGTCCCGTACTTTGTATACGTGTTCTTAGAGTAAATGCCATTCCAACACGGAACCTCTTGCAATAGGTCAAGACAGGCAAGCTAGCCAAGCAGTTGATTCCTTCGGATCATGCGCGGCATATTTGTGCGTACCATGAAGCAGACGAGGCGACTGTCGCACGGGCAATCGAGGGCGCACTCGCCGCCAAGGCCGGTTGGGAAGCTATGCCATGGAACGACCGCGCTGCCATCTTTCTCAAGGCTGCGGATCTCATAAGTAAAAAGTATCGCTATAAACTGATGGCTGCGACCATTTTGGGACAGGGGAAGAATGCTTGGCAAGCTGAGATTGATGCTGCAGCCGAAGTCAGCGTTTTCAATTTGTCAACTACCGGCGGCGAGGCAGTGCTGAAATGTGACTCTTTTCTTTTAGCTTGCCGATTTTTTCCGTTTTGGGGCGAAGTATGTGGAAGAACTTTACTCTCAGCAACCGCCGCGGAATTCCGGGGGTGCATGGAAGTGCGCAGTTGTTTCATTGTTTGCACCCACCGATCTGACCCGAGCCCCCACACTAGTCGCGTTGAGTACCGCCCGCTCGAAGGATTTGTTCTCGCGGTTTCACCTTTCAACTTCACCGCCATTGGTGGTAATCTCCCTGGCAGTGCGTACCTGTCTGTTCAACCCTTTTCGTTCTCTCACTTTCAACGACAGCACCCGCACTCGTCGGTAATGTCGTTGTGTGGAAACCCTCACCCGCGGCGACATATTCGAACTATATCATACACCAAATCCTCACCGAAGCAGGGGTGCCCCCGGGCGTCATCCAATTCGTACCGGGTCCGCCACCAGAAGTTGTGGCACAGGCAATCTCGCATCGTGAATTTTCTGGCCTGCACTTCACGGGAAGCACCTTCGTATTCAAGAAGCTATGGAAGGACATAGCATTAAATATTGATCGGTATAGGAGCTATCCGCGAATTGTTGGCGAAACTGGTGCGGCATTTCTTCTCCGTGGCACTGAGAGTGAAACACTGGTTACTCATGCGGTGTATGCGCACAGGCGGGAAGAATTTCCATGTGATTCATAAGTCCGCAGAGATCAGGAATGCGGTGCTGCAGTCTGTCCGTTCGGCATTCGAGTACCAAGGTCAGAAGTGCTCGGCCCTCTCACGGGTTTACGTGTCGGCATCGGTGTGGAATAGCGGATTCAAGGACCAGTTCCTTGAGGAAATTGCAAAAATCAAGGTTGGACCTCCTCAGGACTTTACTAACTTCATGGGGCCGGTGATGTGGGCAAGCTTACTTATGATTGCTCGTGCCCTGCTAATTTCTTTTTAGTGGCAAACCTGCGTTTGACAAGATCGTCGGATACATCCAAAAAGCAAAAGACGCGGGTGGTGAGATCCTGATTGGAGGAAGCTGTACGTGGACATTCTCGCGATGTCGCGTTTATTTTGTTTGAATTAATCACTGTCTTCAGTTGATGACTCGAAGGGTTACTTCGTGCAACCAACTGTCATACTCACGAAGGATCCAAAATCTATCACTATGAGAGAAGAGGTCTTTGGCCCCGTTGTCACTGTAAGATTGGTTGTTCCCTGTCCATTCGCATGTTTGACACGTTTTCCCAAGGTTTATGTGTACGACGATGCTGATTTTGATAAAACGCTCGAACTCATCGATACTTCGTCCGACTATGCCCTCACCGGTGCTATGTACGTGTGAAACCCTTCATCCTTTTGTGGACAGCTTATCTCCTCGAAATCTTCTAGCTTTGCCTCCGAGCGCCAAGCTCTGATCCATGCAACTAACAAACTCCGTCACGCCGCCGGTAACGTGTACTACAACGACAAATGTACTGGGGCGGTCGTAGGCCAGCAACCTTTCGGTGGTAGCCGGGCAAGCGGAACAAACGATAAAGCGGGCAGCATCGCGATCTTCTACCGCTTCGTGAGTATGCGCAGCATCAAAGAGAACTTCGTTGGGTTGGAAGACTTTGATTATCCGTCGAACTTGGCATGAAGTTGAGAGCGGGCAGGTGGCAAAAATCATTATTACGAATCAAGGTGTACGAGAATTTATTGAGAAGTATAAAATGAGGGCTCGCCCCGCGTCACTTTCAGGTGGGATAACCTGAGGAACTCAATGAGGACTTCACAGCTAATATGTGGTTCAACGTTCAACGTTCAACTCTTGATTCGGGGCTGGCTTGGTGACTTGGTACCTGGAATATGGGAGACGCTCTACCGTAAAAAAAGGCCTCTTTTGGTCATACGATGTAGCGAGCAAATCAGCGCATGTTTTCCTCTGAAGCCGTCTTGAGCTCTCACGCGGGTCTCACGGCTCATAGCCATCGAAGTGAACTGTCATCATTGATTACATGTTGGTGTATTCGTGTTAATGACTTAGGGTTACTAGAACGAACGGACGCAGGGGAATCTGCGGCTCTCCCTGGTACGCGTAGCAGGTGCTACTAAGCCACAGCTCCAGTAAAGGTCGAGCTCGAGACCACGGTCAGGGTCAGCAACAACACGGGTACGGAACTACGGATGCTGAGCGCGAAGAAAATAAGGTGAGGAAAATGAGAAGACGAGTAAGAGGTGTCAATGACAGCGCTCAGGAATCGAGAGCGGACGCTAGGCCTCTTGATGAGAGGAGGCGCTTTCGTTGAATCTCAGACGCTTAGAGAAATAGAAGGTCAGACAGCGCTCGAATGGCGTGCATGATATATACGCAACGGGACGTGGTAACTGTTGGAGCCCCATATCGCAAGAGGTTCGCCGTGACACCAGCTGTCGTGTCCGATTCGTGTCGATTCGTGTCATAAAGATTAGAAAAGTTTAGGGAAAATATCCGTGCGTTCAAAAAATTAGCTACAAAACTATTTCTGAGTTGCTCTTTTGGTACGTAGGTTGTCATCGCGTGGTGGCTGGGAATGGGCTGAAGCCTGTGGCTCAGCGCTCTGGGTCTCCAGAGTGATCGAAGATGAGTCAAGGTTTCCATCAGGTGATAGCACGAGAGAAACGATTGAACATGATCCTGGAACATGACCACATGAGGTTAGATAGTGGAAGCACAAGACATGAGGTTTACTACATACCGGGGCCGTCCTTATCGCTGTCACTCTCCACATGCCAATCCTCATCACCAAATGGTGTATGAGGCCGGTTAGCCTGATCTAACTCCCCGAAGACCTCACTGTTCCACCAATCGAGCAATATTGTCATCCGCTTAGGTGCCCGCCTCCGTTTTCGAAGTAGAATGGCCTTATACTTATTGAAGTCCGAGCGCCATTGCTTGGAGAAGTCCTTGTCGGGTGAACAAAGCCAACGTGCCTAAGAATGTACGTCAGAGAGGGGATAAATAAGAAGGTACCACGTACCATGATTGATGACCATGCTATTGAACCATCCGTAACGGCAGTGACCTCCCAGCGGGTGGCTCTAGTAGGTGGGCCTATGAATCTCACCTTCTTATCCAACGATGAGGATCCGAATAGAGCAACTCTGAGAATCTAAGATAATTGTGAACGTTAGAAAACATGACAGGTCAGAAACTTGGCACATACCTTGGGGAGTACCGGATTTAAGAACATATCTTTATCGGCCACTTCGAGATTGCGGAACAGGATTGGACCCTTGAACGAGAGGTTTCCATCAGGGGTTCGTGGCCCAAGAAGTCGTTCGAGGTGGGTGTTGTCCCTTTGTAAAGAGTTTCGGGTGTATCCCAAAAAGCTTGGCTGCACATTTGCGGAGTACGCAAGCGGTGTGCCACCGCTCAGAATTCACACCCTTGATAAACTGCCAGGAATCCTTGAGGGAATACCATCAATAGATGTGCGGCATAAACGTACCTTAACCCGCAGATCCTCACTACCTGCGACACCTTCATGGAATGTTTTTGGGATGAAGAGATAAAGCTCTTCAATTCGCCGTTGTTCTACCCGCCACGTTGACTCATAATTGCTTGGGTCAGACACATCGATACCCTCTGGACGCGGAGCAAAGGTGTGCTTATCCACCCATGGCTCGACCATAATCGCATACTTCCTCCCCAGGAGTGCAATTTCTTTATATTCTTTCGTCTTAACCTTGGCCATGGCCTCCTTTCCCCCCTTCGGCGAGCTAACGAGCACTCTTCCGTACGTGGCAGAAAACCGGCGACATGCACTCTCGAGGCGTCGTGTTTCGATTTGAAACTGTTTTAATGCCTGGAACCGCAGAG
>Ga0307510_10008296_pt1 | contig 12383 bp, 9 predicted proteins | sample 12_EM_MG_FD_207224 | JGI IMG/M metagenome (GOLD analysis project Ga0307510, IMG submission 207224) | Populus trichocarpa ectomycorrhiza microbial communities from riparian zone in the Pacific Northwest, United States - 12_EM | ecosystem: Host-associated > Plants > Roots > Unclassified | place...
GTGGGCGTCTTTCCGTGACCTCAGTAGTCTTATTAGTAATCTGCGGTAGCCAGTGACAGCAGCCAACGAGACAGCCATTCTGCGATCATTGTTAGATATCGCAATATTGACATCAGCATGTTCTAGTAGCACCCATATGACACGATGAATCCCGAAGTATACAGCCATAGCACGGGGAGTTCTCCCATTGTGATCTGTAATGTTGTGGTTGATCTTTTCATGGGCCAAAAGGATCTTGGCTAATCCGTTATCCTGACATTTCGCAGCCAACAAAAGTGATGCCACTCTACTGTGATTCGGGATATTGGGGTTGGTGTGGGGATGATCAAGCAGGAGTCTCATTGCTCCCTTGTGCGCCCTATGTGTGGCCCAGAAAAGTGGTGTCTTTCCATCGTTATCTGCAATGTTGGGATTGACATCCTTCTGTGCCAGTAGGAGCTTTACTACCCCATTATGTCCCCTCCCCACAGACCATGAGAGCAGGGTTCTACCGTCAATATCTAGTAAATCTGGCTGGACCTCACTGTGCATCAACAGGAGCTCGGCTCCTTTATTGAGACTACGATAAGCAGCCCAAGCAAGCGGCAATTGCCTATCAAGGTCAACAAAGTTGACATCAACCTGTCCATGTTCTAGTAGGAGTCTCATAGCTTCAAGTATTCCAAACTTAGAAGCCCAAGAGAGATGAGTTTGTGAACGATTGTCGGCAGTGTTGACTTTGACTTTTTCAGATTCTAAGAGTAGCTTTGTAATGCATTCCTTGTGCCCATTGCCAGCTGCCTAAGATAGAGGGGTTCTGCCAGTCACGTCGACCAGGTTTGAGTTTATTCGTGAAAGATTCAAAAGCATGTTAACCACCTTAGGCTCACCGTTACCGGCTGCACATGAAAGAGGTCATTGTTGAAGCCTATAAGCTATATTGTATTTCGAGTAATACTCGTCCCACACCTATGTTAGTACTCAAATCAAGAAACTAAGCTTCAAATCAGAGTGCACTAAATCGGCAAGGCGTACTTACTTCACGAGGTAGGCGGAAGACCGCTTCGTGCAGGAATCAAAATCAGGAAGCTTGAGGGAAACGGATACCTATAACTGCAGTCATCCAATGCAAGAGAAGGAAAGACAGATAGTCATTAACTTTATTGCTAGATTTCTGAGGACGTTCCTGATTGAGGTTGTTGCCATAGGAAAGGGGGACAATCTAGGAAGGAATGTGGTTAGTGTAGCAACCTCTTGTGCACCACTCCAAACCATCATCGTCATCATAAATTGGACTGGCGATAAGCTCACCAGTATACCACACCTTATTCCTCAGCTCTATGCCTGGAATCTTAATTCCGCATAGTCAATCAACTTATATGGATGAACGGCCCACACCCTCCTATGTCCTTTCATTCAAAGACGTCGGGAAGAAGAGAGACTCGCAAAGGTGAATGAAAATGTTTGTGAGACGCCCAACTTCATGCTTCAATAGCTCAGGGATCTTGTTGAACCATATCACAAGATCACCAGGTACTTATTCGCACTGCAGCTGCTCTCTAATCTGGCAGAGATTCATCCAGCATCTCTTACCTTTATCAAATAAGCTTTCTGTAACAATCCTATTGTTGAGCAGGTATGCAACAGGCAACGACAGTGGTCTCTTGCGTAAGCAAGTCTCGTTTTCTTGTACCAAGGGGTCGGTGGATACTATCTCTTCAGATAGTACGGAACTGGGTTGCTTGTCTTTGCGTGACCAGCGGGAGGATACTATCTCGTCCTATAGTAAGATGTGTAGATGGTCGTGTTTGATAGAACTATCATAATAGTTCTATGATCGGGCTTACCTATCGAGAATATCTCAATAGTCTCTGGGTTCTTCGAGTGTAGGCTTTCGTAGAGGAGGAATGTATGTAACGAGAGTAAAGTGTAATCATATTTCAACTTAAGTATAGAAAAGTACTTCAATGGTTGCATGAAGATCCTATCTCTTGGTCTGAACCAAGCCCCTTTTATAGGCATCTTCTCACAACCCTTACCATGGTGACTCATCACCTCGCGTTACATACTTCTATGACTCATAGTGAGTCATAGCGTGAAATCCATCAGCTGACTCTCATGAGTCACCGCGCACCATACCGTTATCCAATCACAACTCATAAACCAAGTCATGCGCTCGAATGAGTCACATGCGTGAAACCCATGACTCATAATGTGAGTCATGTGCGAAAGTCATTACTTCATATGACGCCACAATTGTGAGTCATGAAAACATTAAGCAATCATAATATAACAATAACTCGCAAGCGCGTAGTCATGTGAGAACTATGAGTCAAATCACGACCTAGTGTGAAATCCGACATACCTTATGGCTAATGAATATTAGTCATGTGAAATCTGCCTTGCTTAGTCATGATTTGTGATGCTTTCCAACCTTCCTGCCGACGCGGAGTGCCTTCAACCAATTCATCAGGAGATTGAAACCGTAATTTGCTCCAAAGATGGCCTGATATACAGGGTAGCTCTGCCCAATATGCCAAAGACTGAAAGCCTTTTCAAATAATCCATTAGGGAAACCTTTGACCTCCGTAAGCAGATCACTAACTTTTCCCTTAAGTTCTCATCTTAATTCTTTATATAGTCAGTTTCATAGCAAGATGCGGAAATGCTTTACTCTCTCGGATGGTACCCATGTTTCGCATGGTACTCTAATCGTGGTCCCCATGGTGATACTTTCTACCAATCCAGATCTACTTGACGACCCCAGACTTCCGATAGTACAAAAAGTCTCTGGAAGTTGAGGGTCGTGCTACCCACAATGCAAAATCGACCACTACCTCGCTAAGGGATCCCGTGTTCGTTTACCGAAAGCATTCATACCCTGGTTGTTTCTTCATATCTGAGGAGATGAACATCGTTCCACTTTCATCTGTTTGCAATGTGATTTCAAATACCCTGAGAGCCAACCTTGCCCCTCTACCCTTAAACATGGGGACTTTTTTTATCCTGATACTACAAAAGAGCTTCTCTTCAACAAGCTTCCAGGTACAAAGAAATTTTCTCTTTTGTAGTAGTCGCTGGTGCAGACAGACTCAGTTGTTTCTCATTTTTCTCAGTTTCCCTGTATCTCTTTGGAAGGTAGCCTACGAAATTAAACCAATATCTGACACTGCACTATATTCAAAACTGATATTCCCCTAAGTGACAACCAACATTTGCGTTTGCTGACCAAAAAATTCATCGTTTATGTGGCGCCAGCTGCCTATTTTGGGTCCCTTATTGGAACTGAAGCGTCTGGAGACTACTCAGTGATGTTAAGCGGAAAGTGGCATCCTCAATCTAATTTTATCATATTTTTATTAGTTCCGGAACACTCCTACTAGTTTCCTTACTCTGAAAACATAGGTATTGTAACCCCTTGGGGCAGGGTGGAAGCGTAGGAGGTGACTAGGTCAAAAAATATCTCGTTGGCGGGGAATTGAACCCCTATCATCCACGCTCAGAAATAACCGATAACTAACAGGCGGATAGACTAAGCACTATACTACACCGGCATTCTGCTACCCAAGGATTTTGCTCACGTATACCTAGATTGCCGTGAACTCTGCATAAATGGACCATCCGTGATCTCAGACAAAAGACTCCAAGAAGGAATAATGCTTTCCATACTCAGTATAGCCTAGGGGAGCTGAACTTGGAAAATAACATTAACTACTAGCACTAGTACTACGATGCAGTTGGCTTTGCAACCATACAATAATCTTTTTCTTTTCCAGAGATCTAATTTGGAAATTTTTGAGTAACTTTTTGCTGAAGCCAAAAAACGGGAGAGTTGCGCTGATGACAATTATATTAGGATATCATACCTATAACCAACAAGAACGATTCAGACTTTATCCGACCCTCTCTTCCCCTGATGGAACCCATTTCCGACATTCATGGACCTGCCAATGCCAATGATCCCAGTGCGTGTGTTAGGATGAGGCATGGTATGGGGAGGTTGAGGGTAAGGAGGATGGCGAGTTAGTATAATGCGTAGAAACCGATGATGGCCTTGCCTATGGAGTGTGTTTGCAGGCCGGAAGGAGATTGAAGGAGGCGGGGGACAGTTTGGGTATGCGTCAGTGACGTAATTTGCCGGCGCGTTGAACGAGAAATATATCTTGTGTGGAGGGAGTCCGTGGCCATTGGGGTGTCCAAGTGAAGGAGGGAGCTCGGGCGCCGGATGGATAGATCCTCTAGGTAATTTCAGTGTTCCCAACCGTCCAGTCCGTCCGGCTTTGGGTACGGCCGGACTGACCCAGGCTTTTTCAGAGACGGCCGGGCCGGACTATGGGAAACCGGCTTTCCAAAAAAAAAGCCGGGCCCGGCCTGGGTGACCTGCAGGCCTCGGTTTTTAACCCTAACCTTAATCTGCAGAAAGCCATTTCTACAGATTAAGGTTAGGGTTGATACACGTGACTTCAGTGTTTCAACATTTGAAATATGTGATCACTCGGCTAGAAACTTTACTTCCAGAGGCAAAACCTTTCGGAGGACTATCGTGGGGTATCCGAATAAATGCGCAACGGTCAAAGAAGCGAACACAAGAACTAGATATTGGATATATGGATAAGCTGGCGACATTGATTGACTTTAAGATAATCTAAAAGCAGACACACCGTGTAGCATTTATTGTTCTAATCGGGGTGGGAGCAGCCAGCAGCCTGACGGCTTTCGCAAATATCTATAAATGGCCGGGTATCTGTCGGTTAATTTATGTAGTTCAATTTAAAATCTCATAAGCGAACAGCTCAACCAATCAGCCTTGAGTTTTACACGAGCAACACTCGTTGTCAAGGTATCTGGCGGCTTTACCTGGGATCTGCAGGCTTTGCCTGGGCATCTGGCGGCTTTACCTGGGCATCTGGCGGTCGCCTATCCTCTCGACCCGGCGGTTGCCTGGGCGCCTGCAGGCTTTGGCGGCCGTTGATAATTTAAGCCGGACTGACCCAGGCTTCTCAAAACCATGGCCAGACTGACCGGACTGCCGACCCATGGTCCGGACTGGCCGCTTGGGAACGCTGGGTAATTTTCCACCTCTGCGGTGATTTCGTTGTAGCGTGCGGAGGGCAGGATCTAGTCTGGGCTATTCCGGTAGAACCCTAGGAGCCGTGGAGCGCGGGCTGAGTAGCGGAAGTCGGAGTTGGCTTTTTCCATTCCACGACTTTCTGCGTCCCGATGGAGATCTACTACCTCCTACCTAATTTTGGATCTCCAATTGAAGCCAGGCCGTTTCCCAGGGAGAGGTCTTCGTCTAAAATAGTGTATCGCTCCTGATTCTTGCCGGCATAGTTGTAACTAGTGTCCTTCAGTCAGTTCCCACTGTAGTTTGCACCGCCACTATGCGCGGCTGCAAATGCGGATCAAAATGTCGTAGGAGAAATACGTGTCTGATACTAGGTTCTATTAAGGGTGAGTGATGGGTTGTGATGAGGCAAGGGAGGGGAAGACCCCGACTGTCGGAAATTACGTGGTAGAAATTCCCTCGGTAGGATAAGGTCATTCCAGCGGGTTTTCTGGATTCTCATCCCTTGCTCATCGGTACCCGCACTCAACAGGGCCTTCAGGCCGAGAGGAAGCCGCGTGCCTTTCAAAACATCGGCCCGTGCCATCGGTTTATAGACTAAACGTTCGATATCTGGATCTGTCATATTGTCTTCGCTAGCGGACTTCATAAAATCGAGATAACAAGCGGGGGATGAGTGCCGGGATGGACGATTAGAAGACATCATACAAAGAGCGTTCCGGCACCAGCCAATACCATCGCCGCCATATAATCAAACCAGCACAAACCCCAATTGACGAATTTGAGTGGTGGATACCAGGGGAGCGGCTCAAACCAGAATTCTGTGAGAAAATGCATGACGTGCTCACCATAATCACCAGCTACGAGAGGGGGCAGTGCAGACCGCCTAGGAAACCTCGCCGGTCGCATCCTGGGGCGGAGGTTTGACCTAGAAAGACCCGTCAACCCGCACCGCGAATTGAACCTGTGAGAACCCGCTTCGGAGGACCAAGAGCACAACCGCCTCCGACAAAGGACCCCTCCCCTCACTGGGGAGAAAATGGAATACCTACATCCAAGCGGGGTATTAAATGATCTTATGAAGGTAGCTAGTGAAGCGATTCCCCATTACCATTCCCCCGGAGCGTAACTAATTAATTCTAGACTAGTGCCTCTAGCACACCCCACCCGGGGCTATCCAAGATCCTGTACAGATCCTGCACAGAAAATTACCAGTCTACCTCTCCAGCGAAGCACTACACATCGCGGGAACCCTCCTCTACCCATTCATGCAGTGTAAGATGCAGGAGCTACTGGATGGGTGGGGCATGAGAGCGGATAAGGGGGTTTTTGAGAACGCGGGTGTGAGCAGGGGTAGATAGCATAGAGGGGTAGCTGTATAGAAGAAAGGGGAAGGCGTGGAGGATGGGGGTGGAGAACAAGAGGGGGGCCTTGTTACTGCTGCTAAAGGGAGGGTTCCGTCATTATATTGTTAGAGAATAGAGTTGGTGTGAGGCTCTGGTTCGAGTGATCGCTTGTGATGGGATGTGGGGGGTTTGTAACTTTACGCTGGGAGGTCTAAATAGAGTCTGCGCAAAAAAATATGCTATCCTTGTATCACAACAGAGCTACGATACCAGTAGCCACCTCATCACTACTCACAAAGGCAACTCTCCAGGGGATAAGAAAAAAAGATCTTGTATTGCCAAAGATATCGCCCGCGAAACTCCTTTCATTATGCAAAAACACGATCAATCAAGAATACAGAGAAGGGATTAATGCCACCAGACAAACGCAAGTAAACTGAGCAACTGGACAAAAATGCGCAATTACAGCCGCCACCCCCTGTGGCAGCTGTGATAAAGCTGCCCACGTTTTGGGGTGGTATGGGATAAGGCGTGTGCCTATCAAAAGTAGCGGTGGTAGGAGGGGACTTGGCTAATCCAATAGCTTTGGATTCCACGATTCACTCGCGATTGGTAAGGTTTCGTACACCTGAGGCCAGAAGCGCCATTCCTCGGAAAATTTGGAGCGCATGTCACTAAGCCTTATACCCCTCATAAAGGTGTGTTGGAAAACTACATTCGATGAGGCCTGTCTTGTTGTCGCGTCAGGACAACGACACTCCTTCTGGTGGCGATCGGAACCCCGCCGGAATCCTGAATATAGACGACTCAATCACCCAAGTTGAACCACCGATTGAGTAATATGTGCTCCGTATCGCTAGGATTCAGAAATGCTTTGCGGGGAAGGCCCTTGGTGCTCCACAGCTTCGAGCCCTGCGATTCCCGCAACTATTGACTAGCAGCTGGCTCAATCTCTCACAGACATGGCCGCCCTCAGGCTGCTGAGCCTCCAATGCCACCTTCTCGAAGCTTCTGCCCTGAATACCCTTAGAGAGATCCTGGATTTCATTAAGCTTCGCCCTGCTCTCCCATTGGTCACAAAGATCCATGTCTGAATAGCGATCTCCATCTTGGCTTCCCCGAATCGCCATAACCGCTGAATGAACTTGGTGATATACTCTTTGATAATGTCGGTTGCCTGTTGCGCGAACTCCCATCCGTTATATCCGCGGCGAGAGTACCCCGACAGTTTGAGTTTCTTAGCCTCGAATTTCCAGTTTAGCCATAGGTTAAGATAGTTATCGTCAACGACTGCTGTAAAACTTGTGATAGTCGTGCTAAGAATGAGCAGATTAAGTTTAAGGACACTAGCAATGGCATATGTGGGTGTGACACGACAGGTAAACAGCGCGGCATTTATAACAATATCTCCACCAAGATTCGGCCCCCTCCCTTTCTCCACACAGTTAGCATCCATCTCATGCACCCAGCCGAAAAATATCCACCCACCACAGTAGATATCCACGATATCGGAATCATGTTTAACCGCTTCCAGAAACTTACCATAGAATTCTCGGAGGAAAAAGGTATGAGAACCCTCTAGAAACTCTTCTGCGAATGGAATAGCAGATTGCTCAAAATAAACCTCTGATGTTCACCAAAAACCTCTCCGACAACAGTTTGAGCAGCATAGTCAGTTCCAACGCGTAGCCCGGACACATTCCTTGCCCATTGCCCCTCCACCTCTCCTCTTCAATCCCTGTCCTGGCAGTGACCACGGTTATCCATTGAGTCTGAACTTCGTTATGTATTCCTCCGAGGTCCTCCTGGACTACTCCTACCTGAGAGGTAAGCTCCTCCAGGAGGACAGCGGAGGGAGCTGGGCGCAAGGCTGCGGGTGAGGATTCGGCAGACCCCTGGGGATCCGGTGGAAGATGTGCAGTGGTTTAGGAAACACAGGCAGGTTGTTTTGGCGCCGACGGTTTCCTTTCAAGTTTCCAGTTTCTTGATCTCCTTATATTTGTTTTTCAGGCCGGAGAGGCCGGCGCGACAGCCACTATTTCAATTGGGTTAGCAGCTTCGGTACAGAGTATACTTGATGTAGAGAACGAACCCAAACTCAAGATGCAACTCATTGGAATTCTTAAGGTAACGGCTAGTTACTTCTATGCTAGTAGACCAAATACCGTCCAATAATAAATACACTACCGTCGGCCTCTCCCAATCGATCCACGACTTGAAAGGAGATGCCCGCACTGCTAGGAGAGGCTCGTGGCCCAATCATATAGAATCACTCCCCCACCTGGACACTTTCGCTTGTTTATTTCCTGTCGAGTGATGCCGCATGGGAAGCCTTGGGAAGGCGATTTTTTTCTTCTTCATAGCACCCCAGGCACAAAGGGATACATAGTAATAAACTTCTGATAATACCCAAATAAGATCTCACAGGCAGATTAAAGGCAAAGGCTTCAATGCGGGTGAGAGTTTCCCGATGTTTGTTCCGCGTAGATAACGTGACTTAATTCATACACGGTGCATGGCAGTTAAAGAAATGAAAATGAAAAGGAAACCCTCCCCTCCCAAAAAAAGACCACTAATCCTGCGATTATCGTACATTATGCATCGCTTTATCAGTAGACAAAAGTAAACAAGATACTTCCTCTTGTCTCCAAATATTCTCTTTACTGTACCGAAAAAAATAGGAATCCCCCAGGTTGTACTATATTTTAGAAAAAGCGGAAGTGATGAGAAGAAGAAGAAAAAGAAGAAGAATAGACGGGTTCCCTTGTAAAAGGGGGTGAAAGGAAAGAAAAGAAATCTCATTCAGTAAAAGGTAATAGTTGTTGGAAGGAAGCAAGAAAAAAAATATGAAAAGCACAGAAAAACAACAGTACTCCACCCCCGGCCGTTCATCCCTCGCCCATTTCCCTTCATTGAATCGAGTATCCACTCGGCCGCTACACCGAATATGAGCCCATTCAGAATAAGAGCACGAAACAAAAGATAAACCCAAAAGAGATCTAAAAGTGAACTATGTAGTAAGGGTCATGAGGAGTGTTGAATGGTGAAAAGAAAAATAGAATAATATATAAGCCATCGAAAAAACCAATACAGGACCTTTTTATCCTGGTAGCATCATATTCGGACTCTATCTTGGGGCGGCTACCGTACGAAGTGTGTAAACATGGAATGGAAGAACAAATATCAAGTGGTGAAACTTAGACAGTGCATTCGGCACTGCCCAGTAGCCCGATACCAGTTGAGAGAGAGCCCGTTCCGGCTCTACGGGCGTAGTAAGAACTGTATTCAATGCTTGGCCGAGCAGCTGTGCCCTAGCTGGATATCCTGCAACTAGTGGTTCGAAATCTTGGACCGTATTCTGTGCTGAATTGGGGGCAGCACTCCTCCTGACCGATCTCCTAACACCTACTCTCCCGGAAGCAGAAGCACCACTGGTGCTACTCATTGAACTTGAAGCTCCTGCATTGGAAAGCAGCTTCGGTGCGATTTCCCTATCTGCCCTGGTGGCCGTAGCTAAAGTAATAGTAGCAGATTCACAGGAGCTCTGAGACGCTAAAAATAATGAAGTGATTGCATCCTGAATAGCCTTCTATCTGGGGCCCAATTTCCCCTTATAATATTTGGCACGAATCGTCTTTCCAACCTTACAGGTCTTGGTAACACGGGGCTTCCCACCGCGATTACGGATCCTCTGGCGAGCGGAGTCGGGTAAAGCTGCTTGGCCAGGAGAAGATGCCACACATATCGATTCCCCTCCATATCACTCTCGGTTTCACACCTCTCGGGTGGCCTACCGGTAATTGGGATTTCGCCCGGTAGGATACGATATTCTCGAGTAGACTATTGGCAGGAACAACGACAAGAGCAGAAAACCCTTCGGATGCCCGGGTCAATCCATGATTAGTAAATGGGCAGCGGAATCTTGTGGATCGCTCGGCACATTGGCGTTTCATACCGTATTGTTATCATAATATCATAATAATAATGGTTCCAACCCTAACAAGAGCCCTACGGTAGTCGAGACTGTACGAGTATGTAACTTAAGTTACTCTAGGACTTGCACGGAAGTTAAGTTGGGTGGTGATCAACAGAAAAACAAACCAAAATCTAGAGCCTGTTACACTAGATTTAGTTTGCGCGCAAGTATGGTAGCAGTATTATCAGATTCTATGGTAATTAGTCATCTACAGTGTTGACTTGAAAAAAGAGAGCGGCGCGCTATGCAGTCAAGAATTTCCTACTTTGGAAAATGGGCGAAAGACAGCGAAACAAGCTGGAGGGTGGGAACAAAAAAAAATCAGACCTTACGAGAGAGGGAAACTCCGACGACATAGCACACCACTCTCTTATTCAGGTTCATGGCGGTCTTCGTGTGCGTGGCAGCCCGCGCTTGCCGCGAGAATCCTTGCGCTGCGGCACCGGTCGAATACACTGCTTTTATTATATCTGAATAACACTCTGTAATTTTGTATAGTTTATCTATCGTGTAGGGTGAAAGGAGAAAAGGAGGGAAGAGAAAATACACGGGCGAGAATTCACAGCTGACGAGACAATTGGTAATGATAGGATGAAAGCTGTGAACTGGATCTTCTCATAGCAATAGAACTAGTTCATCCCATAGGCCAAACTCAACAGTACTTTGTAAATAAACTCGTGAATCCTTACGCGAGTATAAAATAAAATCCCTATGGAGGTTCGTGTGAGTATGGTGACATACGCGCATCCCCGCCCCCATCTCATCGGATTTATTCGTCTGGAAGGGGTGGCGTCCATGGACATTTACTGTGAGTACAAACTCTGAAAGGGAAGTATGGTGATTCTGACGAGGCAACGTTTCTTAAGCTTCAAACCGCCCTAGGGGCTGCCGCTTTGGTCGACTGTAGTAGTGCTGCTACCCTGCTATGGCCACGCCTAGTAGGGCGCGAGAATGGTGTTTCGCCGGAATCATCTCGTTTGTAGCGGTTGACATCCTCCCGCATGAGCAGTTTTCCACCACTTCCTGACGCCCATCCTAAGCGGCATGGGAGAGCGCTGTTTGGCCAAGGTTATTGGTTTGTCGGGGTTGACATCTTCCCGCATGAGGAGTATTTTCACCACTTCCTCGCATCCGTGAGCAGCAGCATGCGAAAGCGGTGCTTAGCCGTCATCATCTGCTTTGTCGGGGTTGACTTCTCCCCGCATGAGTAGGACCTTCACCACTCCCTCATGCCCCACACCAGGCAGCGAAAGTGAGCGGAGTTTGGCTTGACGGAGAAGCGGATTCTGCTCGTTGGTACTTTGCCTTACGGTACTACAGTGGCGGAGGGTAATAATGCAACACCGTGGCAGAGCATCCCTTTGCGAAAGATCAATTGTCACCTCATTATGATATCCAATCTCCGGGTTTTCGTTTATCGGGCTAAAATTGCTTATAGTTACTAGTGCGAGTTACCATTGACCCCGTACCGGCGTCGAATTTGAAGGCTTAAGGTTCGAATATTGATCTCCCTAGATAGTACTACATTTTACAAGGGATGCGGAGGGAGGGTTAGGCCATTTTTGTCCATCCAAGGACAAGTATGGTATTATCAATATCATATCAGTACCGATGCGGTGCTGATACCGTACTAGTATCATACATGTGGAGGTACTTGGTTGGTGAGAATACTAATGGTATTATACCGCACCTAAATCCACGATATTCATATTACATCAATAATCTATAGTAGAAACCTCATCATAACAATAAGACAGACAAGAAGGAAGGAAAGAAAGGAAAAAGAAAACCCTCCTCCGCTCCCGCTCCAGCTTTGAGTTTTTTTTTTTTCATAATAATACACACTAGAATATATGTACAAGCGAGTTAAACTTAAAAATTAACACTGGTAAGGATAAAAAAGAGCGAAAGAGCGAAAGAGCGAAACCCATACTCCAAATCCCGCCCCACCTTCCGATCGCGCAATGATGAATAAGGAAAGAAAAGAAACGGCGAAGGAAATAATAAATACACT
>Ga0307510_10008297_pt1 | contig 12382 bp, 13 predicted proteins | sample 12_EM_MG_FD_207224 | JGI IMG/M metagenome (GOLD analysis project Ga0307510, IMG submission 207224) | Populus trichocarpa ectomycorrhiza microbial communities from riparian zone in the Pacific Northwest, United States - 12_EM | ecosystem: Host-associated > Plants > Roots > Unclassified | place...
ACAAAGCCCTCTCGATCTTTGAAGAGGCACATCCTGAGTGTGTTGCACTTTTTGTGTTTGATCAGTCATCAGCACATGCATCACTTGCTCCAGATGCACTCCGTGCATTTGATATGAATAAAGGGAATGGGGGGAAACAAAGGAAACAAAGGGACACCATGATCCCGATGAATAATCCATGCACTGAGTTCCGTGGGATGCCACAGAAGATGACAACGGAAACTGGCGATGCAAAAGGGCTCCTGCAGACATTGGAAGAGCGCGGGTTCAAAGTCAATAAGAAAATGAAAGCAAAATGCTCCCCGGTGTGCGCCTTCAAGAATGAGGGGTGCTGCATGGCCCGACTTCTGAGCAAACAGGATGACTTCCGACTTCAAAAATCTCTTCTTGAGGAGACAATCACAGGAAGGGGACACCTTTGCACCTTCCTACCCAAGTTTCACTGTGAATTGAATCCGATTGAAATGGTGTGTTCTTATTTCATTCTATTGCTATCTAATTCTCAACATGTACAGTACTGGGGCTGGTGCAAACAACGGTACAGACAAATTTACAAGGACAAATTTGATGATGCAAAGAGACTCACGCGTGAATGCCTTGATGCGTGCCCAGTCAATGTCATCCAACGGTTTTTCAACCGATCATGGAGATTTATGTCAGCTTATCGTCAGGGGTTAACTGGAAAGGCGGCTGAATGGGCCATGCGGAAACAGAAGTCCCACCGGCGGGCTGGAGAGCAGGCCATGGACTCAATTGAGGCCATAGACACAACAAATTGACCCCAAAGGGGTACATGTAATATAAAAAATTTGATCCAAAGTTACGTCCAAACACAAAAAGCGTGGGAAAAATACAAGAAGGGTGTTTTTCGACGTATTCAGCCCCCCTGATCATGATCCCGATGTCCGATTTCCCCAAAAAAATCTAGTTCCAGCGCTAGCAAATTTGTCGTCTTTTGCTGTCCCGCACTGTAGAGCAACCCTTTTTGCATGGCTACGAGTTACGTTCTCCTGAGACTTTTCCCCGTCAGGTTCTCGTCTTGTTTTATCACCAGTCTTTCTACCAACCTACCGGTGTCTTTGGGTCCTCTGGGATAACGGGGCCGCCTCGTATATGCCCGTCCACTCAAAAGCACGTCAATGCGCACCGCGTCCCCGGCTAGACGCATTGTATTGTTGGATGGCTCTCGACTGACTCCAATTCCCTAACATTATTGTTCTGTTGGGCTGCGCAACCTGTGAATGTTGTGATAAACCGTAATGACGGCTTTTGGGACACTACGCGTTGAATACAGGCACAGTGTGGGTTCGAAGATGGATGGGGACGCTTGGACTTACCAAGCACGTGATGACATATCCATAGAATGATGCGATTAATGTGATATCTGAGAGTTCGAGTTTATGATGCCCCACGCCACGCTAGAACGACTGCGGTCGCGATGTGGGTTTTTTTTTCAACTGGTGTACACGTAAGCAACGCGCTTGGGTTGAGACACTAGTGTTGCGACGCGTTTTTTTTTTTTCAATTGAAGGCCATTCCTAGCTTTGAGCGCTAACACCACCAAAAGCAACTGCTCTGCTCTATCCATCTAGCCCAAGTTTCAAGTTTCCAAGGGTTATTGCTGTCGTCATTATGGCCTCCGACAAGTACGTTTAAAACTCCTTCCTCACAAGTGGCCTTACCACTGACCAATCTTTGCTTGGGCGGTATCCGCCAAACCCTACCTGCCACTCATTTTGCGATCAAACCCTTACTCCATCGACAGCGTACCCCTCGTTACGCATTTTTCTCCTGCTGTTCGAGACTGTAATGCGAGAAGGGACGCTCCATGTGGACCAAACGAGTCTGGTGTCGAAGGAGGTCAAGGTGCGTCATATCATATAGGTCCTCGCCCTGATTGATGACTCGGAGTGGGGCGTTTCAGGGCCAGTTCACCAACCTAGGACTATCGAAACAATCCCTGATGATCCCCTCCTAGAAATATTCGGTTTCTATGTGGAAGAGGCCTATAAATCCTACCATCCCGTCGATTTCTATGGAATCGAAAATCTAGAGGCATGGTTTACTCTGGTACACGTGTGCCGGAGATGGCGAAGTCTCGTCTTTGCATCGCCGCGTCGCCTCAACCTGAGACTAGTCTGTACAAGGAGAAAACCTGTGAGGGAGATGCTGGACATTTGGCCAACCCTGCCTATTGTCGTAGATGACCACCATAGTCGCCGCCGTCAACAACCACGTATGGAGCCTGTTGATGGTGTCATTGCTGCGCTCGAGCATCGCAATCGAGTGTGTCAGATCAGCCTCGGGTGTCTCCCATCTTCCCTATTTCCTATTTTCACGGGAATGATGCAGGAGTCGTTCCTCGGGCTCACAAGTCTCCACCTTGACGCGACGGTTAAATCTCCGATGCTCCATCCGGATTCATTCTTGGGTGGGTCTGCCCCACGTCTACGATCACTCACCTTGCACCGCATTCCATTCCCGGAATTACCGACGTTACTTTTGTCTACCAAGGACCTTGCTGAACTTCGCCTTTGCGATATTCCCCATTCTGGATATATTTCACCCAGGGCAATGGTCACCTGCCTGTCCTCTTTGACCAGGCTTGAAATTCTTGAACTTCGCTTTGTTTCCCGGCAGTCTAGTCTTAATAGATCAAGCCGACATTTGTCTTCATCGACATGCATTGACCTCCCCGCTCTCACTCAATTTTCTTTCGAGGGCGCTAATGAGTACATAGACTTCGTGGCTCAGATCAACGCCCCTCTACTCCGCCATATCCGGATAACCTTCTTCGACCGACCGCTCTTTGACATCTCACAGCTTACCCAATTCATTGGTCGCCTTGAAATTTTCAAAGTACCCCATCGAGCCGTGGTAGATTTTGAGAGTGTTTACACCGACGCACAATTTTCACTGGTTGAAGATCCAGCCCATGGCTCGACCGTTACGTTTCCTGTCTCGTTTGCCACGTTGGAATGGCAGCTTCCGCTTATGACAGCGCTCTTTGGATCATCCTCATCTCCCTTCCGGCTGTCCTCTTCGGAAGGCCTCGACATCTGGGCCACGGATGCAGCGGGTGCCGATTTGTATGCAGACACGGACATCCAATGGCTGGAAATGTTACAGCCATTTACCGCAGTGAAGGAATTGCGCTTGGACGTGGACGCTCATGCTGCGCTATCCCTTGGAAGCACGCTGCAAGGGCTTGCAGGGGAAAGAGCGGCAGAGGTGCTGCCTGCACTACAGGATATTTTCATAGATGAAGATTGTCTAACAGGTGCTGCGCGGGAAGCCATGAGGCTATTCATCACTGCCCGGCAACTCTCTGGTCACCCTGTCACAGTCCACCATCGGGAACTAAGATATGATGACTAGTATGCCCTTCCTCTATTTCATACCATTGATGGTCTGTGTTTTCTACTTTCACTGGTAACCCATTGCTGTCATTTTGTAGGCCTCCCAAGATACTTGTTTGTACCTCACTAGCATTTCTAGTCCCTACCTCGAACTCAGTATGCCCTATTACTTGTGATATACGAGGTTCAGCCTGAGGCCCATTACCCCTTACAGTTTATTATATCCAACAAGTTGTGCCGAATAAGTTCAATTCTGGTGGTAGAATCCAAGTTGAATGATCGAGGGAGTCGGCATCCACTCCTTTCTACTTTTGTTAGTTGCACCATTTGCTGTGCTGCAGAATGTCTTCGTGAAGCATTCCCGGTCATCACAGACCATCCAGAAAGCCATTGTGCCATTCACCACCGCACGACAGGTTTCTGCTCAGTATGTAGCTGTCTATCATTGGGGTAGGTCGTGAATAGATAATTACTCTACATTTCATGCATATTCATGCCTTTCCCTGTCCCCTTAGTCCCCTCCCTTTGCTATGTTTCTCACTGCCCTTATTCAGTACTTACAGTCTTGACCAAGACACCTGTAGGTACTGACTTGTATATAAACTCACCTCCTCACTGTAGAGGAATCCATCTATCAAACAATGAGAAGTTTAACCCTTTGTCCAGAGCCTTTTGTGTGCGCATTCTGTTCCGTCTTGCTCTCCCCCTTTCCTTCTCCTCCTCTCTCCCTGTTTGCACTGTCATTGCAGCCGCAATCTATACAACCCCACATGTTGTTTGTTACTTAAGCCACCCCTATCCCTACCGTGGCATTGGCATGATGTCCCTTGTTTTGGACACATACAATGCTTTGTTACTCAGTGCATTTACACCAGTGGCAGCCTGAGGCTAGTTCGATCATATCCTAATCGTGAACACTCGAAAGGGGGCTCCTTGAACCGTGACCACCACCAGGCACAGTTTTCCCATGGTTGAAACCAGGGCAAGGAGTGGCGAAGGCCACATGTACCAATGCCCCCAGGTACCCCAGAGAAACAACCTTGCAATGAATCACACCAACAGTAACAAAAGATGTGTAAAAAACATAGAAATAGACATTAAATGTTGGAAATGTTGTCCATCCAAAACACATGAGATGCCTGACCACTGCCAGACGCAAGTTTCCCACAGTTGAAATGTTAAGGCTCCAAGGGGCCTTGATAGTACGACTTGTACTAAGAGGTGGACTGGTGGCAAGTACTTTGAAGGAGTAGAAGTCTCTAGTGTTGCTAGAGACGACTCTGAGTGGCTTATGTAAGAAGTGGGCAAAAGGGGAGGCACTAGGGAGGCTTTCAAGAATGTTGGTATTGGAAACCAAGTCAAGCTTAGGGCTTGACTGTCGAAATACAGGGCGCTTATATACAGGCACAGCCGCGCACGGGCCATGGTCACTAAAGTAGGTACTTCTGGTCAAGAGGGGGCTATCTGTATCGTATGGTAATCTGCAGACAAGTGCTGCAGTCTGTATGAGTCGAACAATAGAGAATGAGTGAGAGCGAATGAGGGCAGGACAAGTTGCCTAATTGATCCTTAATGGGAGAACAATGGCAGCGGGTCATTCCAAGAAGGGAAGCGTCGTCATGATGCGATGACGACCATGAGGTTTGAGATTGATCCAAGGAGATCTGGTCTCCATGTGCCCAATACGGTCTAATGGGCATCTAGCGTAAGCAACTACCCTTTAAGGTAGTCAGTATTGATGGTGACCCAATTAAGGGCCATGTCGCTATCCATGTTGTCTGTGGAGTTCTGCGTGGATGAGGGATTGTCTGCGGATCCTCCAGGTGAGGTCAACTGGTAGCCTTGGCTCTGGGGCAAGGTGCCAGCTATGGGCGACGAGGCAGAAGGGGTGATTGATTGGTAACTGCCTTCTCTACTAGTGCGTTGACGTATGGGTGCTGAAGAGGGACTTGTGGGTGACAGGGAGTGCTTGCGGGACACAGGGCTACTGGGGTAAGTAAGGTATTCCTCCCAGGCTGCGATAGGGGATTCTTGGGGAGACAGGGTCTTCATATGACCTTCAGGGATGTCGGGTTCATAGTGAGTGACTGGTTCTGGTTCTAAGGGTGGCATGTCCTCCATGGGACTGTCTGGGTCTTCCAGTGGATTCTCTACTAGGGGTGGCTCTTGGTACATCTCCTTTGAGGAGTAGTCCCAATGATGGATGTTCCAGGGGGCGGGGACAAGGGGCAAGACTGGTGGCCGATCAATGGGTGATGATGGTTTGGATGGTTCACTGGGCAGTAGCGGCAGTAACTCTGGTAGGGGTGATGGGTTCAATGGTAATGGTCGTTTAGCCATGACTGGTGGCTTGGATAGGGTGACAAGGAGGGGGTCCAATGAGGAAGGGGCGAAAAATGGGGGTGGATCATAACATGAAACCTGGGCAATGAGTGACGAAGGCCACATGCCACAATGCCCCCTATGTATCCCAGAGAATGCCCTTGTAACAAATCACACCAACAGCAACCAGAGTTGCGCAAAATCAAGAAATAGAGATAAAATGTCAGAAACATAGCCAGACAGACTGAGAGGACACAATCAGCAACAACAAAGAATGATGCACTGAGGCCCAAACCAACCCATCCAACTCCAGAATCAGCATACTTGATGGGTTCTGAGGTGTGAATGCACTATACAAGAGAAACCACTATCTGAAGGGGAAATAAGAATGAGATGGTACTGCATGATCAATGAGAGATTCACCATTAATAAGAAAAACCTGGGAACCAGCACTGAGTAAGGAGAACCTGAAGGAAATGGGGGAAGGGAGAGAGGAAGAACTTCTTCAAGAAGGCAGCTCACCTAATGAGACACAGATCTGTGAAGACGATGATGCAATGGGTAAAAGGACATGACGGAAATCCAGGTAACAAAGGCAGTGATGCATTAGCGAAACAAGGAGCGAACAAAAGATATCCAGTTCAACATCCAAGGAGCAACACTGCAAACCCTAATGCAGGCAACTGCATATAAAGGCATCCTAGAATGGAAACAACACAAATCCTCCTATCAGAATTGGCGTACCTGATATGGACATTAAGATGTGAAAGAGTCATACAGGAGAAAAACCTCTCTGATAGAGAGATCAGAGCAAGATGGCACCATGTGATCAACAAAAGGCTCACCATCAATAAGGTAACTGCAATGAAAATAAAACAAACCAACAAATTCACAAAGCTAATAGAAGAAACCTGGGAACCAACCTAGTAAAACAATGGAAATACTGGCAAACTGGATGCATTGTCATGAGGTTTTAGTGGGTAGGACTGTGTGATGAGCCCACCTGTAAGGTGGGTAAACACCACACTTTGAGTCCCACACTACCCCTAACCCAGGGGTGTGCGTAACTGCATTTTGCCCTCACATCCAGACCTCGGTCCGGCTATAGCATGATAAGCAGGGCTGGTCTATCCTCCCACTGCTTATCACTTATTTCAGATAACAATGTCTATTGGGTGCAAACTACATAGACTTGCATTGAAATACAGTGCTTTCAAAAATAAATAAATAATCATGAACACTCAACAGCAGGTTGAGGTGGCTCCTTCCGGGCTGCACAGCAACCTGAGGCAACTCTCCTGGTCCGGCTGTTGACATGCCTTGTGTGTGGAGCCTGAGCGTCTACTCATCAGTCACCACTGTCACCATGATCTCTGACATGTATGTTTAAAACCTCTCCCTAAGTGACCTTGTGATTGATCAATCTCCACTCATTCTTACCATCAGGGACTATAATGCAGGAAGGAGTGACCTATGTCAACAAAACGAATTTGGGACCGAAAACGGCCAGGGTGCGTGGCAATGTGTAGGTCCCCATGCCATTTGATCTGACTAGGTTGGGTGGTGTAGGACCTTGTCACCTCCTTGGGACTATCAGAATACTACCTGATGACCCCCTCCTGGAGGTATTCAGCTTCTATGTGGAGGAAGCCTACAACACCTACAACCCTGATGGATTCTATGGAATTGAAACACTGGAGGCATGGTGTACTCTGGTCCATGTATGCCAGAGATGGCGAAACCTTGTCTTTGCATCGCCACATCACCTCAACTTGCAACTTGTCTATACAAGAAGAAAACCTGTGAGGCAGATGCTGGGCATTTGGCCTACGTTTCCTATTGTCATAGATGACCAGGAACTCAGTCGCCACCGTCAGCCACACGCGGAGCATGTTGACAACATCACTGCCACACTTGCATCATAATTGGGTGTGTCATATCAGTCTTGGGAATATTCCGCTATCCCTGTTTCCAATTTTTGCTGCAATGATGCAGGAGTCATTCCCTGCACTAACCCATCTGCAACTCGACTCAGAGGATGAATCTCCAATGCTTCGTCCAGGTCCATTCTTGGGTGGGTCTGCCCCAAGGCTATGATCACTAACCTTGCAACACATTCCATTCCCGGCATTACTGACGCTACTTTTGACAACTAAGGATCTTGTTGAACTCCGCCTTTGGAGTATTCCCCATTCTGGATACCTTTCACCCAATCCAATGGTCATTTGTCTGTCCTCTTTGACCAAGCTCAAAAATCTCATCCTTTGCTTCAAGTCCCCAGAATCTCGCCCTAACACATCAATCTGACGTTTGTCTTTGTCGGAACACACTACCCTCCCCTCTCTCACTCAGTTCCAGTTCTATGGCATCAACGAGTACATAGAAGACCTGGTGGCCCAGATTAATACCCCTCTACTCCACCACCTCCGGATAAAGCTCTTCAGCAAGCCACGCTTTGACATTTCACAGCTTAACCAATTTGTTGGTCGGGTAGATATTTTCAAAGTACTCCGTCAAGTCATGCTAGAATTTGATAGCTATTCTAATGCTGCCCAATTTTCACTATCTGAAGACCCAGTTGATGGCATGACTCTTGTGCTTCCCATCTCCTGTATTGAGTTAGATTTCCAGCTCCTGTTTCTGGAAGCACTCTCTTGTTCATCCTCATCTCTCCTCCAACTCTCTTCATTGGAAAGGCTTGACATCTTGATTGGATTTGCAAAGCATGGCCTTTGGGATTATGACATGGAGATCATCCCATGGCTGAAACTGTTACAGCCATTTACAGCAGTGAAGGATCTGTACCTACACAACAGATTTGTGCTACATCTTGCCCACACATTGCAAGAGCTTACCAGGGAAAGAGCAACAGAGGTGCTGCCCACACTACAGCACATTTCCATGAAAGACTATGAGCAACCTGGGGATGCCTATGTGCAAGAAGCCATCAGGTTGTTCATCACCGCACAGCAACTCTCTGGTCACTCTGTCACTGTCCACAATTGGGAATGAAGTCCGGGGGAGGATGGCCGGTAGATGCGCTGTGTCTTTCCTTTCATGCGATCGATGCTTGGCGTTATCTACTTATGACTCATCATTATCATTTATCGATGTTGTTTACGTTGTTCGTATTATTGTTACTGTTCTGGTCCCTATGGACTCTCTAGCTTGAATACAGTGTACCCATAACATATGATATACAGGGTCCAGCCAGAGGGCGATATCCTTATGGCTTGGGAACGCACTGTCATCCCCAAATCTCATCTAACCTTTCGCCTGTCATCACCTATGGTGGAGAACTCACTGACAAACTAAATGATATAGACATGAACAGATATTCTCTTTGACTATCAGGGCCGGTGAAGGCAGCTAGCATACTTCATTGCTGATTTGGGTAGAATGAGGCAGGGTGTGCTCTGCAAGTCGCGGGAAATGCCAAAAAAAAGCATTGAGCTTTGGGGAACAATGTTGGCTTTCATCGTGCTGGAGGTGAGTTGCCTCACCCTTGGTTCTTTGGCATCTTGTCAAGAACATTCACTGCGGCCAGGTGGGGAGCGAGAAGGTTCTGGTAGACAAAGAGGTAGCATTGCAGTGTGATCAGAAATAATTCAGGGCATTAATAACAAGGTTCAACTTGAACAGACTGCCTGTAACACACTGAGGCGTGTTGGATATAGTTGATAAGTTGGATGAAGACTTTGACTTATTTCCTAAGAGCTCACTGCAACAGAACCAGATCAAATCGATGGTTATTGCAAAAGCTAAACGTAAGGGTAAGAAAGTCTGCCCCTCCTAGACGAGAGGGCAACCCTTTATATACATGATCCTGTATCTACTGTATCTATCTATGCAGGGACCTGTCAGGGACCCTCCTATTCACATGTGCTACTAGTTAGCACATGTCTTCATTCATCACTCATGGCAATCTAAATTACGCGCGACCACCTAATGAGGTCAATCACGCATTGTATATGTGGTGCATATCATGCACCATCCTATGTAGACTTTTATGTAGTTCATGTGCGACCGATTGAGGTCGATCACACATTATCTATATTAGTGCATATTTGTGCAGTTCATGCACAATCGACTGGGGTCGATTGCATGTCATCTGCATGATTGTGCATCATCAAAATAGGCATGTGATGCTGCCCTTATTGCCATGTGCAATCTATGGTCACGCACACCAATGTGTGCTTCTCATGAGTATCCAAATGGATTTGTGATTGGACAGAGTAAGGTGTCGTAACCACCACCGCCTTACACTGCCACTCAACAGGTTGAATAGGGCCTGGGCTGCACAGCTATCTGTCTGTCAGTCAACGTCCTGAGGCGGCTCTCCTGGTCCGGCTGTTGACATGCCCGTCGGGCGCCTACTCTTCAGCGCTTCAGCCACCACTGCCATGATCCCTGACATGTATGTTTTAAAACCCCTCCTTGAAAAGTGACCTTGTGATTGACTAATCTCCACTCATTCTTACTATCAGAGACTATAATGCAAGAAGGGGAGACCTATGTCAACGAAACGGATTTGGGACTGAAAACGGCCAAGGTGCATGGCAACGTGTAGGTCCCCAGGCCGTTTGATCTGACTAGGTTGGACGGTATAGGACTTTTCCGCCTACCTGGGACTATTGAAGCACTACCGGATGACCCCCTCCTGGAGGTATTCAGCTTTTATGTGGAAGAAGCCTATGACGCCTACAACCCTGATGGATTCTATGGAATTGAAAAGCTGGAGGCATGGTGTACTCTGGTCCACATGTGCAGGAGATGGCGAAACCTCATCTTTGCATCACCACGTCGCCTTGATCTGCGACTTGTCTGCACAGGGAGACAACCCGTGAGGCAGATGCTGGATATTTGGCCAACATTTCCTATTGTCATAAATGACCAGGTACTCCATTGGTACCGTCATCCACACATGGAGCATGTTGACAACACCATTGCTGCACTCGAACATCATGGTTGGGTGTGTCAGATCAGTCTCACAAACATCCCGCCATCCCTATTTCACATTTTTGCTGATATGATGCGGGAGTCATTCCCTGCGCTAACACATCTGCAACTCGGATCGGTTGATGGACCTCCAATGCTTCGTCCGGATTCATTATTGGGTGGGTCTGCCCCAAGTCTACGATCACTAACCTTGCGATACATTCCATTCCCGGCATTACTGATGCTACTTTTGACCACAAAGGATCTTGTTGAACTTCACCTTTGGAGCATTCCCCATTCTGGATACCTTTCACCCAATACAATGGTCATCTGTCTGTCCTCTTTAAACAAGCTTGAAGATCTTACCCTTCGCTTCGAGTCCCCAAAATCTTGCCCTAATAGGTCGATCCAGCCTTTCTCTTCATTGACACGCGCTACCCTCCCCTGTCTCACTCAAATTCAGTTTTATGGTGTCAAAAAGTACATTAGGAGACTTGGTGGCCCAGATTGATATTCCTCTACTCCACCACCTCTCGATATCCCTCTTCGGCAAGCCGCTCTTTGACATTTCACAGCTCAACCAATTCGTTGGCCAGGTAGAAGATTTCAAAATACTCCGCCAAGCCTTGCTAGATTATGATAGCTTTCCAAATGCTGCCCATTTTGAACTGGCTGAAGACCCGGATAATGGCATGACACTTGTGCTTCCTATCTCAATGACTGAGTTAGAATTCCAGCTTCCGTTTCTGGAAGCACTCTCTAGTTCATCTTCATCTCCCCTCCAACTCTCCTCGATGGAAAGGCTTGACATCGTGATTGGATACCCAGAGATGGACGGTTGGAAATATGACATGGAGAGCACCCCATGGCTGGAACTGTTACAGCCATTTACAGCAGTGCAGGATCTGTACCTAGACAACAGATCTGTGCCACATCTTTCCCACACATTGCAAGAGCTTACCAGGGAAAGAGCAACAGAGGTGTTGCCTGCGCTACAGCGCATTTTCATGCAAGACTATGAGCGACCTAGGGATGCCAATGCGCAAGAAACTATCCAGTCGTTCGTTGCTGCACGGCAACTCTCTGGTCACCCTGTCACCGTCCACAATTGGGAATGAAGTCCAGGGCAGGATAGCTGGTTCGTGCACTGTGTCTTTCATGCCATCGATGCTTAGGGCTATCTACTTACAACTCACTATTGTCATTTATCAATGTTACTGATCAAGATAGTTGTTGTTAGTGTTCTGCCCCCTACTTCCTAGCTCAAACACAGTACGCCTGTGATATGCAATATACACGGTTGGGCCCGAGGACGATTATCATTATGGGAATGCATCACCATCCCCAAATATCATCTGACCTTTCCCCTGTCACCTCCTATGGTGGAAAGCTCCCTGACGAACGAAACGACTTAGACATGAACAGATATTCTGCTTGATTGTCGGGGCCGGTGAAGGCAGACAGCATACTTCCTGCTGACTCGAATAGAATGAGGCAGGATGTGCTCTACAACCCGCAGGAAATGGCGAAAAAAAGTACTGAGCTTCGGGGAGCACTCTTAGCTTTCAGGGCGCTTTGTCGTGCTGGAGGTGTGTAGCCTCGCCCTTGGCTCTTGGGTGTCCTGTCGAAAACATTGACTATGGCCAGGCGGGGAGCGAGAAGGTTCCGGTAGACAAAGAGGCATTCGGTGTAACCAAACATAGTTGGGGGCGTTAATAATGAGGTTGAGCAGACCCGTCGATTGTCGTGGAAAAAGGTATTTT
>Ga0307510_10008298_pt1 | contig 12381 bp, 8 predicted proteins | sample 12_EM_MG_FD_207224 | JGI IMG/M metagenome (GOLD analysis project Ga0307510, IMG submission 207224) | Populus trichocarpa ectomycorrhiza microbial communities from riparian zone in the Pacific Northwest, United States - 12_EM | ecosystem: Host-associated > Plants > Roots > Unclassified | place...
GTTAAGTCGGATTGACCCATGAAACCCGGGATCCGGCCCCTTAACCGAGTCAATTCCCGAACCGGATTTAATAATTATTGTTACCGGTGCTATTGAGCACGAGTTAACTGTGTTTTTTAAAGGGATTTTAACTTTTGTTAATAATTTTATATATTTTGCTACAATTGTTTGAATGATCAGTTGATGTTCCCTCCGCATTGCATATTTTGAGTTTTGAAATAAACCTCCTTTGCTACTAACGATAAATTTATCAGCCACTACATGGTAGTCGGGTTTCACGTGGTGGACCCGTAATATATTGTGATATTTTCTGCAAGTCTTGGTCATTTTTTTTATTTTTTTTTAATCCTCGAGTCTTTGTTAACATTTTAAGTCTTGGTCAATAATTCATACTGATATTAGTTACCTGACTCGCGTGATACTGTGAGTAAATTTTTTTATATAAAAAATATAAAAAAAGGTTAAGATTTAAAAGTGTTAGGTTTTTTTTTCAAAACTATACCCAAGAGTCTTGAGTTTATCTGTAATACCTGACCCAAGAGTAATATTTATAATATTAATAATAACATTGAACTTGCATGACCCAAGTTTAAATGGGTCTGGCTGCAATACTAGACCCAATAGCCTTGGATGTGGGTATGACTGCAAAATCGTGTCATAAAAGTATGATAATTAAATAGATTAATTAAAAAGAAAAAAAAACCAATAGAAAGAAAAAAACTAATGAAAAAAAAGAAAAAAAAAATCTGAATTAACTGGGTTAACCCGTCAAACCTTGGATTCGTGTCGTGAAAGTTTAATAACTAAATAGAAAAAAAAATTAAGGGGACGAGAGAGAAAAGTGAGAATAAAAATTTTAAAAACAAATAAAATTTTTTTAAAAAACAAGAAAAAAATTTAAAATTAAAAGAATAAGGATCTAATTCAACATCTCAAAAAATCAAAGGACAACTCTGAAATTTTACATGGCCAAACAAGAATTTTTAGGGGACTAGAGAGAAAAGCGAGAGAAGATGTTAGCCCTAGGAGAGAAAAGTGAATTAAATTTTTATCTTATGAAACAATAACATATTAGATATTGATTCTTTCTTAACGGTTTTAGAAAAATTTGATAGAGACTAAGTGATTGGGATTGTATTTTTAATAGTATTTGAAGGTATTTTAAAGATGTGTTTGTCTTGAAAAAATAACAAATTAAATTTTTTTATGTTTTCAATGATTTTAATATATTAATATTAAAAATAAAATAAAAAATATTTTAATACAATTTTACTTTTAAAAAGTAATTTATACAACAATACGAAAAATGCTCCAAAACAAGCAATCAGGTCAAATCTAACTACCGTTAATGGTATCTCTATTGATGTGTAAAAAGCACTGCATGGTCTGAACCTCATACCTTCCCCTATCGGTCGTTTTACGGGCATCTCCGCTCGGTTCCGTGGAGATAGCTTTCTTTCGTCTAAAATAAATATCTTCTCTCTCTCTCTTCATCTCATACACTATTTTATCAGGTCCTGAATTCTCTCTCTTTTTCTTTTTAAGAGTGTGTTTGTCTATGTTGTTGCGTCTGTATTTTATTTAAAACACAGATGCAACAACGTTTGATAATAAATAAAAAAAACATAAGTTTTTATTCATGGGTCTGCTAATCAGAACAATCAACTTGTTCAACTATCTGCTGATAAAAATAAAAAAAGAAAGAAACGGGAAGCTGACAAGAAATTTCGTGATAGAAAAAAGGTATGGCACGTGTATGTCTCCATTTTTCTTTATAATTACTTGCGTCCCATTTCTATTTTTCATGAAGAAATAATTACTGATCATTGTTTTTGTTTTAAAAAATATAAAAAAGCAAACATTTGAATTGTCAAATTTTTTAAACGAGGCGATTTCCAAATATTGTAATAACGATTGTTGGTTTTGCTTTTTTTCAACAAAGAAATAAGAATAACAATTTTTTATTTATGTTTTCAAGAGCCTGAAAATTAAAACAAAAGACAAAAACTTAAATGATATCAAACAATCTCTTAATTTTTATTTTTTGTTGTTTAGAATGTGTACTAACAATGCTTTTTTACTATACACAGGGGAACAATGTTGAGCAGCCCGCCCCAGCTAATGATGATCAATTCCCTGATGTTCACTAAATATTATGCTAATGATGAATAAACCGCAGCTTATAAGCTATGAGTGCCGGCATGTACTGAAAGTACTGTTATTATTTTTCAGAATCTCGTACTATATCTATGAGTGTTCGATAATATATATTGGTGGCAGTTGGTTGGGTAATTGCTTTTTCTTTTTATCAGAGCATGAATTGTCGATTCCTCTCTTGGATAGAAAGGACCTTTGTTGTTTCAATTTCTAACTAGGAATGTAGAATTTACGTTGTTGTTCTTTGGTTACATGTCTGTCTATATCATGGCAGAAGATGTTTTTTGATTGAGTTTTTTTGTTTAAAAATATACTAAAATAATTATTTTTTTATTTTATTTTTAATATTACCCCATCAAAATCATTAAAAACAATTAAAAAAATTAATTTAATATTTTTTCAAGGCAAACACACTTTTAAAAAATACCTAAAAACAAAAAATTATAGTACTCTAAAAGAGGGCTAATTACTTGATTGAGATTAATGTTGTTTTTGTTCTTAGGTGTTTTTCAAAAGTGTTTTTTTATAAAAAAATTAAATTATTGATTTTTTACTATTATTTTAATGTGATGATATTAAAAATAAAATTAAAAAAATATTTTAATGTATTTTTCAAATAAAAAACACTTAAAAAACACCTTGCAACACAATGAAAAATATATAATTTGAGAGAAATTTAATCTTGATGTTCAAGAATCAGTAAAAATGTATTTTTTTTTAAAAAAAAAAATTGCTATCTATACATGTAATTTAATACAATTTTTCAAAATAGTTTTTTTCCTGGTGTTTGAATAATTTGATTTTGATTTTTTCTTATCGAATCCGACATTAACCTTTATTGAAATCCGGTTGCAAAGTCATAGTGCAAGCACCACGACAACTCCCTTGGTAAAATATGATATCCAAGCAAAGACTTATTCTAGTGCTTGGTCAGGTTATGCGCATCTCGATTAATTCCCTGAAACTCTAAAATTAATAACCATGTAAGTTTCCAACGATCCTGAGATTTGTGGTACTCGAACTGTAACTTCTATAAAATAAATTTAAAATTTAACTAGTTAAACTACACCTCTCATAATTTTACTCCGGAAAGCTTGCTTGGTCAGGATGTGAGTTAGAAACACTAATGTGAACATTGCACTGCAGTGAATCAAATGCAATTGCAATTGTCTCACAAAGCATGCTCTTTGAATTTCACTTAGCAGATCCAAGCAACTATACCTGATAATAATATATTTAACCAACCTTGAATTTCAATTCAGCCTAGAATCATATTTGATCAACTTGGTCTGGGCTTGATCAGGAAAAGCATATGAATCATTAGATCAATTCATATATCATTGGGTTAATTATTTTTTATTAAAATGATGTTTCGTCCTTTAAAATTTTTATTTAATATTAATTTGATTAAATCTAAAAAAGATTTAGATAATTCAATCAGGTTACTAGTTAAATTTTAAGTCAACTAAGTTTCAATATATAAATTTATTTTTTTTATTCAAATTAAAATCCAATTCATATTATATCTTGAATAATTTCAAACAAGTTTAATAAATAATAACCATTCTAAAAACTTCTTAATTGCCAGAGCATCTATAACATGCCATGAATGATAAAAGAATTCCTCTATAATCAATAAAAGAACTACAATGATCTCAAACCACTAGAACATAGCTAATCCCTCCACTTTTAAGGGTGTTTGAATGGGAGGTGCCTTGTGCTTTTTTAAGTAAAAAACATGTTTTTATAGCTTTTAAACATGTCGTTTATGCTTAAAAGGTATTGTACCTTTAACAAAAAACCACCAGACCTCCCAGCCAAATGAACTTTTGCTCATCAACATTGTACTTTAAATACCTTTGCAAAGGAGTCTGCCATTTAACGATCCGCTGGTAAATTTTCACAGAATGATCATTAGAAGGACTTGATTGAATAGTATCTCAAACAATTGGGACCGAATAGATAAAATTTATAAGCTTGGGATTCAATTAGAATGAATAAATAAACTAGGAGCTAAATTGAAGTTTAACGTTTTCATAGGAGAACCATCGCAGATAGCGAAAAGTGGCTAAGCCTCTTTAAAGCCTCAAATCAGAGATTCTGAGCGTAAGAGAGAGTGCGAGCCAAGCCATGGCAACCCTCGCGCTCCCGCTAGTCATATCCGTTTTAAAACCCCAATTCACCCGCCTCTTCCTCTTCCGCTCCCCCGCCACCGTTGTCGGAAGGCCAAACGCTAACCGCTTTTTTCTCAATCGCCACCGCCCCCGCCACTTCACTAAAACCACCGCCTCCGCTATTAGTACCAATTCTTCTATTCAACAGCATTCCTCAACAAACCCTTACAATGAGCCTCAAAACACCTCTGTCCCTACTTTCCAACAAGCAATTCAGCGACTCCAGGTCAAACTTCCAGCCTCCACTGCCCTTTTGTTTTCTGTTTTAAAATTTTAATTTCATTTAAAATTGAGATTTATGTAATTTTGTTTTCTCGAATAGGAATATTGGGCTTCAGTTGGATGTGCAGTGATGCAGTGTAGCAATACAGAGGTAGATTGAATTACACGTTTAGTTTTGTCATTTTTTCTTCAAATTCGTGTCACTTCCTCTTTTTATCGAGGTTTTTGGCTGTGTATTGCTAGGTTGGAGCCGGGACTATGAATCCTCTTACATTCTTAAGAGTTCTTGGTCCTGAACCATGGAATGTGGCGTAAGTATATGATTTTCAATGCGATTTTGTTACTACCATTCAGTGTTTTTATCCTCAAGAACCTTATTTTCGGAGTAGATGACAGTATGACAGTGATTCCGAATGAAAAGAGTGAATGGTTGCCAGGATTTTGGTTCACATTGTGAAATTCTGACTGCCTGCATGGTTTTTAGCTGATGTTTGAATCATGTCGTGATTAGTTAATTTGATATACTGGTATACTGTCAAGATGGGTTTTGAAGGTTTACTATTTACAGTAATTGCTAATTTGGAGTTTTTAATGAAAGGTACGTGGAGCCTAGTATTCGCCCAGATGATAGTCGTTATGGGGAAAACCCAAACAGACTACAGCGTCACACACAGTTTCAGGTTAAGTTGAATTTTACATATCAAATCTTGCAATTTTAAAATACTGATGGAACTTTATTTTGGAATTATGTTTATATGATTGATATCTTCTACTATTGGGTTTCATGTTCATTTCAGGTTATACTAAAACCTGATCCTGGAAATTCACAAGACCTATTTATTCGAAGTCTCTCTGCGTTAGGTGATTTTCTCCTTTTCCATGTGCCATTTCAAATTTGTTAGTCTTTTGCGAGAAGTTTATGTTATTTCTAGAAGTGCATTATTTCTAGAAGTTCATGACTTAGCTGCAATTTATTTCTTTTCTTTTTGTAATTCATTTGAAAATTTGGCAAACTTTTTTGTTTCTTTCCCCCCCATAATTCAAACAAAAAGATAAAAGTAAAAAGAAGAGGAGAAAGGAAGAAAAAGCCTTCAAGTCAGAAAGATTGCATTGTTAAATGAGACTAATCACTAGTAATTTTTCTGTTTCTATACGGGTAGTATGTGCATGTACATGCACGCACTCATGTAAAAATTTCTATGGTTTGAAAGGTAGGAGCCTATCTAGATGGTCTTCCCACATGTCCTGATCATAAGAACAAGAGAAATTTCCACACATTTTTGCTCCTTCCTTCCTTCTTTATTTTAATTAGTGTGTATCTGGTGACTGGTGTATGGTGGAAATTGTTAAATAGCAGGGACCAGGGTGCTTGAGTTCCATGCAGTGTATATCTTACTCAGACTAGAATATAGTTGTGTTGCGCTGCATATGCTTGTTGAAATATAATTATAGTTCTTCATTTTTATACTTAGGTCATTTAATTTTTTTTTTAAAAAAATTATGTCCTGTTTGGTTTGCAGTTACTATTGTTTTTCTCTAAATCATCAGCAAAGTGGGTTGTTTAATAAACATCTTGCTCCAATTTAATGTGTTGATTCACTGCATTCACTTTTAGACAATTTTTCCTGTTTAATTTTGTGATAGAGGCCTGATCTTTTCCTTCCTTTATGCTTGACAGGTGTTGATGTTAATGCACATGATATACGATTTGTGGAGGACAATTGGGAGAGCCCGGTAATTTGATTTGCATGTCAGCAACTCTTGCATTTAACAAAATTGCATAGAACTTTTGGGTATATAATTCATTGCTGAAAAATTATACATTACCAGGATCTAAAAATGCTTGTAGGTACTTGGCGCTTGGGGTTTGGGCTGGGAAATCTGGATGGATGGGATGGAGATCACTCAATTCACCTACTTTCAGCAGGTTCATCTCTGATATTTGCAATGACTAAATATATGATGTTTTCCATTTCATAATTATGGCTTCTAGGCTTTTATTTATTTATTGGTGCTCTTGGATTTTCCTGGAAGGTTGGAGTTGAACTTTCATAGAGTTTTTAATTTATGTGTGTGCTTGGGATTCTCTTTGATTTCCTATTTCTCTAGGCTGGAAGTCTTCAACTGTCGCCCATATCTGTTGAAATCACTTACGGCCTTGAGCGCATCCTCATGTTGCTTCAGGTTAATGTCCGTCCTTCCCTTTTCCTTTTGTGCTTTTGTTTGCTTTAGAACTTTGGCTTAAGTTATTTCACTACTAATTGGCAGGGAGTTGACCATTTTAAGAAAATTCGATATGCTGATGGCATTACATATGGGGAGTTGTTCTTGGAAAATGAGTAAATGAGATTATTATCCCTTTTTTTTCATATCAACTTGAAGTGGATGCTATGCATATAATTTGTGACAAGAATTAGTGTACATTGATCAGTAACTGCTCCCTGTTCCTTTTTTTCATCTCTCTTGTACCTATTTTTACAGGAACATTATGCTCGCTCTTGTAATAACTTTTCAATATTGCTATTTTTGTTGTCAAAATTTCACTTCCATTATTTCAACATCATGTAGCTTGAGCTTTTCTCTTTCAAGTTTCAAATTATTTGCAAATTACCAAAATATTGAAGTTCTGTTTCAGGAAGGAAATGAGTGCGTATTATTTAGAACATGCCAGTGTTCATCATCTTCAAAAGCACTTTGATTTTTTTGAGGAAGAAGCCCGTTCCTTGCTTGCCTCTGGTCTTCCAATCCCTGCGTATGTATAAGAACTTTTTTTCTATTTTATTTACACTGTCTGGATTACTCTGTGGTTTCTTGAAGTTAATGTTTGCTGAACAAGCTAGGTATGATCAGCTACTGAAGACCTCTCATGCTTTCAATATCTTAGATTCTAGAGGTTTTGTCGGGGTAACAGAGCGTGCTCGATATTTTGGTCGAATGCGTAGGTGAGTGTGCCTTTTCTCGCTCATGCTAAATAACTCCCTGAATTATCTAGAACAATTGATTGTTCACATAACAATAAACTGAAGAGGCTTGCCTTCTCTCACTCGTGTCAAATAGCTACCTGGATATCTAGAACAATTGATTGTTCACACAACACTAAACTGAAAAGGCTTACCTTTCCAGTTAAATCAGGGAACTTCAGTTGTCTCTTTTGAATGTATCTGAAAAATGCAGATACACGCTTGAAGAGAACATTTTGCTTGCTATGAAACTGTTTTAAATCAATTCTTCCCATCTTTTGTCTGATTATTTCTTTTTGGTTTAACAGCTTAGCTCGTCAATGTGCTCAACTTTGGTTAAAGACCAGGGAATCCCTTGGACATCCTCTGGGTACTGTTTCTGAACCTGCTCAACTTGTATCTGCTAAAGAGCTTTTGGAGGCAGCTGTCAAAAAGGTTGGTCTGCTATAAGTCAGTTGAATTTTGTTCATTCTTTAACATGACAGCTTTTCCCCCTACTTCATAAATTTTTGATATGTAACAATCTCTGTGTCTAGAGAACTCATATATGTCCTTTTCAACCATTGTTGACAGTAACACTTGATACTTGAATTTTTTTATCTAACTTCTTACAACAGGTGCAAGATGAGCAAAGGTTTTTTGTTCTTGAAATTGGTACTGAAGAGATGCCTCCTCAAGATGTAGTTCATGCAGGGCAGCAAGTAATTTCATTTCATTTCAGCTTTAGATCTTGTCATTTGTAGCTATCTTTTTCTGACCAGTACTCGTCTATTTTTTCCCTTCGAATTGCTGAAAAAATTTGTTCGCTATTTTAACTTCTGCAATGTCTATTTCCTACATGTCTCTTCTATATTCCTGTAGTTATGTTTTAGTCTAATAGCTGTTCACTGACTGTCCTTGCTGATCTTTTCAGCTCAAAGATTTAGTGTTGCAATTGCTAGAGAAACAACGATTGAGTCATGGCAAAGTTGAAGCTTTTGGTACTCCTCGCCGACTAGTGGTATAGCTATTAATATTTACCTTGCTTGACATCTTTTTTACTATCTTTTGTTTAAACAATGGTACAGATAATAAGAGTTTTTCACTAGTCTTCTCACTAAATTATGTAGTAGCCTGTGAGTGAAGGACAAAACACCATATTAATCTCAATGATAAAATCATGTTTCCCTTTGATTTAGAAAATATCATCAACACAAAAATGATATGCCATTCTAGCAAGAGAATTAGTAAAAACTCTCAATATCTCTAGAATTGCTCTTTTTATTTAGAAGCATGTTTTTACTCTTCCACCCTATATGGCAATGCTGGTGATGGCTCTTTTTGTCCACGTACATTTTCTTGCTGCCTTTGTTTGTTATTTTTGGTGCTATAGAAGTGTAAAGTAAAGTTGATTCTTATGCCTACAGCAATCTCAAAGATGTTTAAATTATTTGCATACAGGGAAATCCTTCATTAATGATGAGCATATCTTTTAATTAATTTTTGTTTGTAATTTGTACATCTTACAGTTGCAACTTTTATGACCCTGTAGTTCTGTTTTCTGATCTGGTATATGCATGTATCTTTCTTAACAACCATTCACATTTCTATTTTGTAATATGTGAACGTTTGTTACTTTCTCATATTTTTCATGCAAGGTATTTGTGGAAAAAAATCAACAATTACCAATTCTTCCATCCATGGCTAGCTTTACTTTTGAATTAGCTTTCTTAAGTGGAATGTAAATATATTGCATCACACTTGTCATCAATGCCTTCAATTCCTGAACCACCTAGATCCATGTTTAGTTCACTCCAGTCCAATTCTAAAAGCTTGTCAATGAGCTTGAATAAAAGTAGGTATGCTGTTCATGCACAGCCATACTCTATCACCTGGAATGCAACCTAAACCGTGTAGAAATAGAGGACGATGAGAGATAAATACTTGATATTAATCAAGTTGGTAACAATATGCTGCTAGCATTAAGAACAGTTGCCAAGGACTTTTGCACACTCTCTTACTATTTGTGTTGGGATCCATATACTTGTTTCTCAATCATAAACTGACTGTTTCTTCATTACTATGTTTATTATGAAGCCTATCAGTTCTCATATAACACCCATTACCTTCATGTAAAATTTAGCAAAAAATATTTGATATTTTTATTCTATTTTATCACACAGACTAATGTACCACATTATAAGTTTTCATCTTTTCCGATCAGAGTGTCATATGCACACACACAAAAATTTCTGTGAAGAATAGTGTTTTCAGTTTCATAATCTTATGCCAATATGTTGACTTATCATTTTACTTAAAGCACTGAGGATTTGTTTTGATATTGTCAAAATGTTAATATTTATGCCCCTAATAATTTTCTTGTAATCACAGGTTTGTGTTGAGAGTCTTTCCACTAAGCAAGCTGAGATTGAGCTTGAGGTTCGAGGACCTCCTGTTTCAAAGGCCTTTGATCAAGAAGGAAATCCTACAAAGGTTTTGCTTGATCTATAATTTTTCCCCTTTATATTTTTAAGCTCAAACTTATCCTTTATCCTCATACTCTGTCCTCTTTGGTTTGTATTGGTAAATTTATTACATGGTGAAAATAGAATATGCTAGTGTTGGAGTATTTGTCCTTTATCCTTTTTTACTATATTTTTTAATTACTATTTTTTTTATTCTCCACCATGGTTGTGTATTTCCTTACTATGATCTGGCAAAGTCATAGACATAATTAATCTATCTTCCACATCTTTCAAAACCATAAAGGAAAAACACATGAAATTGATTTCTTCCTCACTTAGTCATGTATTCAGTATGACATGGTATCATATTTAGTTTGCTGTTTCATGTCAGGCTGCTGAGGGTTTTTGTCGTAGATACAACATATCATTGGACTCATTGTTTAGAAAGGTTGATGGTGAGTCAGTTTGGATGCATGGATGAATACCAGGGTTTGCTCTGTTTATTTTCTGCAGATTTGCTTTGTCTTCTTCATGTAATGGTGCTATCTATTGATATTCTAAAGTCTTTAAACTTCCATTTTGCTTAATGTCTTTGAACTTTTAGGAGTTGTTTGTACCATGTTATATTGGAAACAGTTCAATCATGTTCTCTTCTTTTATTTTATAATTATTTTTTTGATAGCCAACCTTTTCAATCTCCTAATCTCACTTGGTTGCCTTGAAGATTTAAAAATGTTGGATACCAATCACTGAATCATTCTCAGTATCCTCTTAGTAAGTTCTAGCTGGTCTTTTTGCACCTTAACTAGCTTGATGTTCTTTTCCATCCACATAGATACATGCAGAAAGCAGCCACTGGAAATCCAATGTTAAATTATATCTTTTGTTGCTTGAGCTGGCAATGAAAACCTTGTGGAGATAACCTGACCTTGTTTGGTGCTAGTCCTATCTGGTCCAATCTCATACATTAAGGTATACCCAGGTTTCATATGCAATAATTCCAATTTGTGAGTAAAACCAATCTTGCAAAATCTGAATACATACCCTTTGCCAGTAAGAGCATTTCTCAACAAATATTCAGAATTCATTATATTCGAATAATTTCAGGTAGGTAGCCCAAAACCTGTATCTACTAGGATGGGTAGGATAGGTGTCACTTGTAAGTTTGCTTTGTACAATGAAATTCTTATGCTTGTAACAAGGCTAATCCTATCCAATTCAGGTCTCCAAGGTTTGAAAGCAACCTGTGGCTTAGAGTTGGTAGGCTTATTTCATCCCTGTTTAAGTGAGACTCTCAAGTCTGATCTAGTCAGTGGATTGGCTTCCAGATGTTTTTCAATTGCTGTCCTTGGTGTCACCTTAGTTCCCCTTTAATCAAGGTCTCTTTAATCACACTTCTCTCAGAACAGGCTGCCTCCCAATAAAAGAGGCAGTGGTAAGAGCTATCTTGCTGCTGCCTAAAGGCAAAGGAATATGCTGCTGTTCATAGGCCTGCTCACTCAGCAAGCTTCTGAATTTAGTTTATGCGTTGAACTTGATTTATTTTTCTAATTAATTATTGTTGTTGTTTCTGGTACTATCTACTATTGATAATGTTACTTATTGTTTTTCTTTTCAAGTGCAGGCAAAACGGAGTATGTACATGCCCATGTAAGGGAGACTGCACGATTTGCTTTGGAGGTTGTAATTTTGATCTCTCTTTTGCTAGTTGTTCTGATGATTGTAGTGTCTGCCTTTTTGAGTCGTGATCCTCTTAAGTAGAGAATGGGATGCTAGCAAGTTTAGAGGATTTGATATCCTTTTAATTCTGTATGAGGTTATTTTGTTTGTTATCTTCTTTCCTGACTTGTCCCATAGACAATAAATGCTGATGCTATCCATAATGGATGGGGTATTCAAATTGTAGCGGTGTACAGAAAAACTCAAAGAAAAAAGAGAACAGATGATGTTTGAGGGTTAGGCTGCAATAGTACCAGATTCATGAATAGCTATTCTATGTTATTACAATGCTTCTTTCTTAGAACCTGCTGTAGTTCATTAGTGATGATCTTTTCTTTTTAAATATCTAGACCAGTTTTATGTTGTATTGCATATCAGATTTTATCTGAAGATTTGCCCAGTACCATCAGTAAAATATCATTCCCAAAGTCAATGCGCTGGAACTCTCAGGTATGTGAACGGTCACTTTTCTATTCACTACACCTGTCTCTTTCATTAGGGAATGGCCTAGTCGAAATAAAGCCGGAGTATCTGGAACAGGTTTATCCTTTGATTTATAATCATTATTTGTTTTCATGCTATGTCGGATCTAGGTCATGTTCAGCAGACCAATTCGTTGGATTATGGCCTTGCATGGAGATGTGGTTGTTCCATTTGCATTTGCTGGAGTTTTGAGGTATTTACAATTACATATGTTCATGCCTT
>Ga0307510_10008299_pt1 | contig 12381 bp, 9 predicted proteins | sample 12_EM_MG_FD_207224 | JGI IMG/M metagenome (GOLD analysis project Ga0307510, IMG submission 207224) | Populus trichocarpa ectomycorrhiza microbial communities from riparian zone in the Pacific Northwest, United States - 12_EM | ecosystem: Host-associated > Plants > Roots > Unclassified | place...
ATCAGGAACGTGTGGCGCGGTTGCGTTTGCGGCTCGATCAGGCGGGCGTGGCGCATCTCGACAACCCTAGCCATATCGTACCTGTCATGGTGTGCGATCCGGCGCTGTGCAAGCAGATCAGTGACGTACTGATCGATCGCTACGGCATCTATGTTCAGCCGATCAACTATCCGACAGTGCCGCGCGGCACCGAGCGGCTGCGCATTACCCCATCGCCGCATCACACCGACGCCGACATCGAGCATCTGGTTCAGGCGCTGGCCGAGATCTGGGCGGAGGTCGGTCTCGCCAAGGCGGCCTAGTCAGCGACCGCTTTTCATTCCTTGACAAAAGGCCGGTCACGATGTGCAACCGGCTCCCTGATTCCCGCCAGGGTCTAGCGACCGGCCGGCGCCGAGTAGCCGCCGGAGTAGCGCGACCAGTAGGGTTGCTCCTGCTTGGCCGGCCATGCGGCATTCGAATTGCGGAATTGGTCGCTCGCCGGAGCCGGCACGCGAGCCGCCGTCTTTGTGTGATGGCGCTCGGCGGCAGCAGCGAGCTGGACTGTCGCGCCGGCAATCAGCGCGGTGCCGAGAATGGTGAGAATGGTCTTATGCATAATAGTTCTCCTCACGTGCTCTGGGAGGCGAGACAACGTGCCTCGCGGATCAGCGCTGCACAGCACATAACGATGGCTCTGACTGATTATTACGATGGCGGCTATCACGAAGCGGCGAGCAAATTTCTTAATCGGAAGGCGAGTGCGACTAAATAATCAGCATTTGCATCCAGCCCAGCTGTACTAGACTTGCCGCAACCGATCCGAGCGGGTCGGGAAAGCGGGTACCGTGGGTCCGACCGATGAAGAAATTGCTGCTGCTTGTTGCGTTGATTGCGTCCCCGGCTTGGGCGCAAACCCAATTGACGCCCAAGATCAAGAGCGCGACCGCGCGCGCCGATCCCTGCGCGCCCATCGGCAAGACCGCAAAGGGCGAACTGGTCTATTCGATGAAATGCGACAATCTGCCGGCGCCACCCGCACCGCCACCGCAGGCCGAGGTCAGGGAGGCCGCGCCACCGCCGGAGCCGGAGGTTCGTAAATCCGGCCTGTTTGGCTGGTCGTATGATCGCAGGAAGCCCGACGAGTGATCGCCGGCTTTACCTTCATGAAGTCGGAAGCAGCCGAGCTCGGAGAATTACGTCAAGCACGGCTTGGTTCATCCAGACCCAAACTTCTCATGCAACAGCGGCCATAGCCGGTCCGGCTTGAACGGGGTCGCCGTGAAGCGAATGCCGGTGGCGTTGGCGATGGCGTTGCCGAGTGCGGCGGCGACCGGATTGTACGGGCTTTCGCTCATCGATTTGGCGCCCATCGGCCCCAACGTGTCCGACGTGTCGGCAAAGAACACTTCGGTGCGGGGAACGTCGGCGAAGGATGGCAGATGATAGTCGCGGAATTTGGGATTGATGACCCGGCCGTTGTCGTCGATCACCATTTCCTCGTAGAGCGCAGCCCCCAGCGATTGTGCGACCCCGCCCTCGACCTGGCCGCGGCACTGCATCGGATTGGCGATGCGGCCGGCATCGGCGGCCTGCACGCTCTTCAGGATCTTGAGTTCGCCGGTGTATTTGTTCACGGCAACGCGAAAGCCCTGTACATTGAAGGCGACTGAGCGCGGCGTGCCTGACGAATTGCCGCTGGCACGAAGCATCTTGCCCAGCGCGTGCGCGGACGCGGCGAGCATAGCAAAGGGCGTGCGGCGTCTGGCACAGACCGTGGCATGGTAGTCGAGGGTGCACGCGTCCGGGTTCTCGCCCAACAATGACGCCGCGAATTGCTTCAGTTGGCCGGCCAACGCCTCGGCCGCGGCCTGTGTCGCGCGCCCGGCGACGAAGGTCCCGGCGCTGCCATAGGCACCGGTGTCGTGGCCGCCATGCGCGGTGTCGGATTGCTTGAGACGGATGCGATCGACGGTCGTCGCCAGCGCGGATGCGGCGATCTGGCGATGCACGGTGCTGGTGCCATTGCCGAATTCGGCGGTGCCGACCGTGAGGTCGAAGCCGCCGTCCTCGCGCAGTGAAATGCTGCAGTCGGCGAAATGACCGGCGGGCGGCACGGTGTCGATCATGGTCAGCGCGATGCCGTCCCCGGTCAACCAGTCCGTGGAGAGCGAAGGCGTCGGCGCCTCTGCGGCCATCGCGCGCTCGACCAGATCGAGGCATTGATCGAGGCCGTAGCTGCCATAGAGCACGTCGTGATATTTGGATTCCGGCGGCGACAACATGGCATCGCCTGACTTGACGACATTGCGGCGGCGCATCTCGAACGGACTGATGCCGAGCTGTTTTGCCAGCTCGTCGATCGCGGCTTCGACGGCGATCAGGGTCTGCGGCAAGCCGTAGCCGCGAAAGGCCCCGGCGGGCACGGTGTTGGTATAGGCGGCGATGCCGTCGACCTTCTTGTTCGGGCAGTTATAGACGCCGATGCATTCGCCGACCGAATGAAGCAGCACTGGGCCGGCGTGATTGCCGTAGGCGCCGGTGTTGGAGAGCACGTCGAGCTGCAGTGCGGTCAGTTTGCCGTCCTTGTCAGCGCCTGCCTTGACGGTGACCTGCATCGGATGCCGCGTCGAGGTCGCGATGAACTGTTCCTCGCGGGTAAGTTCGAATTTCACGGGGCGACCGGTTTTGAGCGCTGCAAGCGCTAGAATGTCCTCGACGAACATTTCCTGCTTGCCGCCGAAGCCGCCGCCGACGCGTTCGCAGAACACCCGCACCTTGTCGGGTGGCAAATTGAAGAGGTCCGCCAGCGTGCGTCGGGTCAGGAACGGCACCTGTGTGCTGGAGCGGACATTGAGGATTCCATCGGCATCGACCCAGGCGAGGCCGCCATGGGTCTCCAGCGCCGCATGCTGGACCCGCTGGGTCGTGAAAGTACCTTGATAGGTGACAGCAGCCTGCGCCAGCGCGCTCGCGACATCGCCAAATTCGCCGTGGGTTTCCGCCACGATGTTGCGGCCAGCGTTCGCGACGCGGTTTGCCGGCGTCTTGTCGCCGTGAATCACAGGGGCGCCCGGCGTGATGGCGGCGGCGGGATCGACCACCGCCGGCAGGATTTCGTACACGACGTCGAGTAGCCGGCAGCCTTCTTCTGCGGCGGCTTCGGTCTCGGCGACCACGGCGGCGACCTTTTGCCCGATAAAGCGGACGACATTGTCGAGCACACGGGTGTCATCCGGATCCATCCAGTCCCATTCGTGCCGCGCGGTTGAGAACAGGCGGTCCGGCGCGTCTTCAAACGTCAGCACCGCGTGCACGCCGGGGACGCCGAGCGATGGACGCTTGTCGATCGAGATGATTTTTGCGTGCGGGTGCGGTGAGCGCAGCATCTTGATATGCAGCAGACTTTCCGGTGCGACATCAAACGTATAGCGTTCCGCGCCACGCACCACCTGCGGACCGGCGGGGGCAGGGAGGCTGCGGCCGAACGCGGTGCCCGCGGCGGCGTCTTCGATGTTGTTCTTGCCGTTCAGTGCATCCTCGATCGAGCGGTAGCCGGTGCAACGGCATATGTTGCCTTTCAGCGCGGCACCGAGATCCTGCCGCTGCGCCTGGTTTAGGGATGCGCAGGTCAGGATCATGCCTGATGTGCAGAAGCCGCATTGAAAGCCCTGCGCATCCAGAAACGCCTGTTGCATCGGATGGGTGCCACCGTCAGGCGCAAAGCCTTCGATCGTCGTCACGGCGTGACCGTCGGCGCGGAAGGCCGGGATCAGGCAACTATGCACCGGCTCGCCGTCGATCAACACGGTGCAGGCGCCGCAATCGCCGGCGTCGCAACCCTTCTTGACGCCGAAATGCCCGAGTTCGCGCAGGAACGTTCGCAGGCACTGCCCGGCTCGCGGGGATTCGGAAAACTCCTTGCCGTTGATCTGGAACATCATGCCTACGCCGTGCCCTGCAATTCGACGCGGATCTCTTCCGCGAGCCGCAGCGTCATATGCTTGCGCCATGCTGGCTTGCCGTGAAGGTCGGTGTGGTAGAGGTCGTCGGCAATGCGCTGCAAAATCGTTTCGTGCAGTTCCTTGTCATTTGGGATTCCCGCGAAGGACAATCGAACAGGCCGCCTGGTCGATGCCGTTATCGTCAGTGTCAATCCACCATCACCGGTCACGCTGCCGATCAACAGCGCCGCCGAGCGGCCGACCGGGGTCAGCGATATCTGGCGGAACGCCGAACGCCGCCGCAAGGCCGCAAGCGGGATGTCGACCTGCCGCAAGAGATCGCCCGGCGCGAGCACGTTGCGCTGGTCGCCGGTGACGAAATCGGCGACCGCGATTTTCCGCTCGCCGCCGCCGGCCTGCCAGATGGTGCAGACACCGTCGAGTGCCGAGGTGAGAGAGATCATCGGCCCCGCCGGCAGCGACATGCAGATGTTGCCGCCCACCGTCGCCGTCTTCCAGATCTTGAAGGAGGCGAGAAACGCGCGGCAGCACTGGTTGATCAGCGGCGAGGCAATCCATTCCGGAGGGCAGGAAAGCGCATCGAGCTGCGCAACCGTACAGGTCGCGGATATCGACAATTCAGTCTCGCCGATGGTCAGCGCCGGCCATTTCAGGTGGGTGAGATCGATCAGCCGGGTCAGATGCGCCTGCGGCTCCGAGAACAGCCAGGTCCCGCCCGCGAGCCAAGCATCGCCTGCCGTCCAAACGGGCAATTGATCCCGTGTGGTGGGATGGGCAACCGCGGCAATGGTGTTCAGGTCCATGGATAGGCTAATGCTTTCAACTAGATGCATCTAAGGCTATGAAGTCTTGCAAGACCAGCGCCAATTGCCAATCCCGTTGGGATGGTCTTTGCATCGCGTAAAGGGGAGGGTGTTCGCCAAGACGCCCTTCGCAAATCAGGTGGGATCATGGACCAAACGCAGGCGATCTGGATCAAGGATCCGCTTTCCATTTTCGCCGATGGCGCCGAACGCGGCGCTGTGATCCGCGGCGGCAAAATCGTCGAGCTGGTGCCGCGCGGCCGGGAACCTTCGACCGCCAACGCCACCGTATATGACGCCGGCGCCCACGTCGTGCTGCCCGGCTTGATCAACACCCATCATCATTTCTACCAGACCTTGACCCGGGCGCTGCCGGCGGCGCTCGATCGTGAACTGTTTCCGTGGCTGCAGGCGCTTTATCCGGTCTGGGCGCGGCTGACGCCGGAATCGCTCGATCTCGGCGTCACCGTGGCGATGTCGGAATTGCTGCTGTCGGGCTGCACCACCACGACCGATCACCATTACGTGTTTCCGGCAGGGCTTGAGGAGGCCATCGATATCGAGGTCGCCGCCGCCCAGCGGCTCGGCATCCGCGTGCTGCTGACGCGCGGCTCGATGGACCGCTCGCAGAAGGATGGCGGGCTGCCACCCGACAGCGTGGTGCAGGACGAGGACACGATTTTGGCCGACAGCGAACGCGTGGTGGCAAAACACCACCAGAGCGGCGAGGACGCGATGGTGCAGATCGCGCTGGCGCCATGCTCGCCGTTTTCAGTGACGACCTCGCTGATGCGCGCGACCGCCACCCTTGCAGACAAGCTCAACGTCCGCCTGCACACGCATCTGGCCGAAACCGAGGACGAGAACAAATTCTGCGAACAGATGCATGGCTGCCGGCCGCTAGATTATCTGGAACAATGCGGTTGGCTCAATGCCCGGACCTGGTTGGCCCACGGTATCTTCTTCAATTCCGATGAAATGAAGCGGCTCGGCAAGGCCAGGACCGCCATCAGCCATTGCGCCTGCAGCAACCAGATTTTGGCGTCGGGCTGCTGCCCGGTCTGCGAGATGGAGGAGGCGGGGGTTTCGATTGGTCTCGGCGTCGACGGCTCGGCCTCGAACGATGAATCCAACCTGATGCAGGAAGTGCGCGCTGCGTTCCTGCTGCAGCGGGCGCGCTACGGCGCCGGCCGCGTCAGTCACAAGGACGCGCTGCGCTGGGCGACCAAGGGCTCGGCAGCCTGCGTAGGCCGGCCCGAGCTCGGCGAAATCGCGGTCGGGAAGGCCGCCGACCTCGCGTTGTTCAAGCTCGACGAATTGCGCTTCTCCGGCCACGGCGATCCGCTGGCGGCACTCGTTCTATGCGGCGCGCACCGCGCCGACCGCGTGATGGTCGGCGGCAATTGGGTGGTGACCGACGGGGCGATCCCCGGCCTTGACGTATCGGACCTGATCCGCCGGCACAGCGCCGCCGCGCGGGCGATGCATCGGGGGTAAGGATTCTCCGATGTGCCGTTGCACATCTGAGGCCTGCCCCAAGAGGCGCATCCGGGAATGACGAGCAGAGATTTGCGACGGTCGATTTCTGACTAGATATTGCGTTTTCGGATGGCGCGAGGCCCCATTCCTACTTTGCATGGGGTTGTTTTCGCAACTTTGCTTTCCGTAGAAGCGATCCGGCCTCTCCCCGCAAAGGGGCGGAGAGAGGCAAGAGCGATGTGCCGCCTTCACTTGCCCGGAATCTTGTCGTCGATGCCCTTTACATAAAAATTCATGCCGAGCACCTGGCCGTCGTCGAGATGGGTGCCGCCCTTGCATTCGACTTCCTTGCCGTCCTGGCCGATGACGGGGCATTTGAACGGCTGCAGCTTGCCCTCAGTGATGGCGGCTTCGGTGTCCATCGCCAGCTTTTTCACGTCGTCGGGCATGTTGGTGTACGGCGCCATGACGACGAGCTTGCTCTTCAGGCCACCCCAGAAATCTTCCGACTTCCAGGTGCCATCGAGCTCGGCCTTGACGCGCTCGGTATAGTAGGGACCCCAATTGTCCATGATCGAGGTGAGCTGTGTCTTCGGCCCGAACTTGATCATCTCGGAATCCTGGCCGAAGGCGAGTTTGCCGCGCTCGGCAGCGACCTGCATCGCGGCCGGGCTGTCGGTGTGCTGCATGATGATGTCGGCACCCTGGTCGAGCAGCGCCTTGGCAGCGTCGGCTTCCTTGCCGGGATCGAACCAGGTGTTCGCCCAGATGATCTTGATTTTGATATTGGGATTGATCGTCTGCGCGCCGAGGATGGTGGCGTTGATGCCGGAGATCACTTCCGGAATCGGGAACGAGGCGATATAGCCCAGCACGCCGGATGTCGACATCTTGGCCGCGATAATGCCCTGGATGTAGCGGCCTTCATAGAACCGGCCGGAATAGGTCGACATGTTAGGATTGCGCTTGTAGCCGGTGGCATGCTCGAAATGTACGTTGGGATATTTCTTGGCGACCTTGAGCGTCGGCTCCATGTAGCCGAACGACGTCGTGAAGATCAGCTTGTTGCCGGCGCGCGCCAATTGCTCGATCGAGCGTTCGGAGTCGGGGCCTTCGCTGACGTTCTCCAGGAACGTGGTTTCGACCTTGTCGCCGAGTTCCTTGAGCATGGCGAGGCGACCGAGGTCGTGCTGGTAGGTCCAGCCGAGATCGCCGACCGGGCCGAGATAGATGAATCCGACCTTGAGTTTTTCGGCGGCGGAAGCGCCGAACAGGCCTGCTCCGGTGGCGAGTACCGCTGCGGTTGCCGCGATGAGAATCTTGCGCATGCATTTCTCCGTTTTACTGACGGGTGAAACATCTCTCCCGATGCGCGGCGCCCCGTCGCGCGCGCTTCGGGCACGTTACCGGTCGGGCACGAACACGGTCCCGAGCGCTGCGGGCGCAGTCGAGCCGCCGGTTCGTGCACGTGAAATCAGGACAAGGACAATGACGGTTGCGAGATACGGCAATGCCGACATCAATTGCGAGGGTACGCCGACACCCCAGCCCTGCGCATGCAGCTGCAGTATCGTCACCGCGCCGAACAGATAGGCACCGATCACGAGACGCCCCGGCAGCCATGATGCGAACACGACCAGCGCCAAGGCGATCCACCCGCGGCCTGCGGTCATGCCGGGAATGAAGAAGGGCGTATAGGCAAGCGGCAGATAGGCGCCGGCCAAGCCAGCGCAGCCGCCGCCGAACATCACCGCGAACATCCGGATCCTGAGCACGGGGTAGCCGAGCGCATGCGCGGAAGCGTGGTTGTCGCCAGCCGCGCGCAGGATCAGCCCGGCCCGCGTCCTGTAGAGGAAGAACCAGACGCCAATGACCAGCGCCAGCGAGAGGTACACAAAGGCGTCCTCGCCGAACAGAATGCGCCCGACCAGCGGGATATCGGTAAGGCCTGGAATATACAGATGCGGCGCCAGCGAAATCTTTTCGCCGACGAAGCGGGAGCCGATCAGGCCGGAAAGGCCGATGCCGAGAATGGTCAGCGCGAGACCGGTGGCGACCTGGTTGACCGCAAGGCCCAGCGTCATCAGCGCGAAGATGAGCGACATCAGAATGCCGGCGGCGATGCCGCACAGCGCGCCGATGATGACCGAACCGGTGAGCCAGGCGCCGCCGAAGCCGCAGGCCGCGCCGACGATCATCATGCCCTCGACGCCGAGGTTGAGCACGCCGGCGCGTTCGGTCACAAGCTCGCCGGTGGCAGCCAGCAGCAGCGGCGTGGAGGCCGCCAGCACCGCAAGGATGATGGCCTCAATGAGCCCCACTGGACACCTTTGGTGACGCGAAAATGAGCTTGAAGCGATAGAGAATGAGGGAGTCGCAGGCCAGCACGAAAAACAGCAGGATGCCCTGGAACACCTTGGTGACGTCCAACGGGATTTTCATTGCGATCTGCGCCTGCTCGCCGCCGATGAAAGTGAGTGCGAGGAAAAGTCCTGCAATTAATATTCCAATCGGGTTCAGGCGCCCCAAAAACGCGACGATGATTGCGGTGAAGCCATAGCCCGGCGAGATCCCCGGCTGCAGATGCCCGACGGGGCCGGCAACCTCGATGATCCCGGCCAGCCCCGCCAGCGCACCCGAGATCGCAAAGGTCAGCAGGATCAACTGGTTGGAATTGAAGCCGCCGAAGCGCGCGGCGCGCGGCGCGGCGCCGACGACGCGGATTTCAAAGCCCTTGATGGTCTTGGCGAGCAGCACCGCGCCTGCGGCAACCACCACCAGCGCAATGACACCGCCGAGGTGCAGCCGGCCGCCTTCGATCAGCACCGGCACGGTCGCGACCGGATCGAACTCGGCGGTGGTCGGGAAGTTGAAGCCCTTCGGGTCGCGCCAGGGACCGCGCACGAGGTAGTCGAGCAGGAGGTCGGCGACGTAGACCAGCATCAGACTGGTGAGGATTTCGCTGGCGCCGAACCGGACCTTGCAGATCGCCGGGATCAGGGCGTAGAGCGCGCCGCCGGCGGCCGCCAGCACCATCATGGCCGGCAGTACCCAAGGGCCGGCGTCGGTGCCCTGCGTCTTCACCGCAAGCCAGCTGCCGGCGACGGCGCCGATCAGGAACTGGCCTTCGGCACCGATATTCCAGGCGTTGGCGAGGTAGCAGAATGAGAGGCCGATCGCGATCATCACCAGCGGGGTCGCCTTCACCGCGATCTCCTGCAGCGAATAGCTGTCGGTGAGGGGATCGATGAAATAGACGCCGAGCGCGGTGATCGGATTTTTGCCGAGGATCGCAAACAGGATGCTCATGGTCACCAGCGTCAGGCCGATCGCGATCAGCGGCGAAACCAGCGCGATCGTGTTCGACCGCTCGGCGCGCTTTTCAAGCACCAGCTGCATGCGCCGTTTCCTTCTGGTCCAATGTGCTCCCGCCCATCAGCAGGCCGAGTTTCTCGCGGCTCGCATCTTGAGTTACCATCGGCTCCGACAGATGGCCGTGGAACATCACGGCGATGCGGTCGGTGATTTCGGCGAGCTCGTCGAGATCCTGGCTCGTTACCAGCACTGCGGCGCCGCTGGCCGCGAGATCGAGCAGAGCCTGCCGGATCACGGCGGCGGCGCCCGCATCCACGCCCCAGGTCGGCTGGCTCACGACCAGGACCACCGGGTTGCGCAGGATTTCGCGGCCGACGATGAATTTTTGCAGATTGCCGCCGGAGAGGCTGGCGGCTTCCGGATCGCGCTTGGCCTTGCGCACGTCGAAGGTCTCGGTGGCGCGGTCGACAGTCTTCAGGGTCGCAGCGGTATTGACGAAGCCGTGCTGGACCATGCCGGAGGCGGCGTGACCGGTCAGCAGCGCATTCTCGGAAAGCCTCATCCGCGGTGCGGTGCCGTGGCCGAGTCTTTCCTCGGGAACGAAGGCCGCGCCAAGCTTGCGCCGCTGGGTGATCGAAAGGTGCCCTGCGGCTTGTCCTTCGATGACGACGGTGCCGGGGTCCTGCGCCAGCCGTTCTCCCGACAGAGCGGCGAAAAGTTCGTCCTGACCGTTGCCGGCGACGCCGGCGATGCCCAGGATTTCACCACCTTTGAGCTCGAATGCGATGTGCTGGAGCCGCACGCCGTGGGGATCATCAGGCTCGAGGTTGAGGTCGTTGACGACCAGCCGCGGCACCGTGGTTTGGCGGTTGGCGGCGGCTTTCACTTCCTTGATCTCGCCGCCGACCATCATCCGCGCCAGCGAGGCCGCGGTCTCCGCCTTGGGATTGCAGGTCGAGATTTTCTTTCCGCCACGCAGGATGGTGGCGGTGTCGCAGAGCCGCTTCACCTCTTCCAGCTTGTGGCTGATGTAGAGGATCGCGCGCCCCTCGGCCTTGAGGCGATCGAGCACGGTGAAGAGCTGGTCGGCCTCCTGCGGCGTCAGCACTGCGGTCGGCTCGTCGAGGATCAGGAATTTCGGATTTTGCATCAGCGCGCGCACGATCTCGATGCGCTGGCGCTCGCCCACGGACAATTGCCAGACCTCGCGCCTGGGATCGAGCGGAAGCCCGTAAACACGGGATACTTGCTCAAGGCGTGCCGACATGTCCTTGAAGGATTCCTTGCCGTCGAGCCCGAGCGCTACGTTTTCCGCCACGGTAAGATTGTCGAACAGCGAGAAGTGCTGGAACACCATGCCGATGCCACGGCTGCGTGCTTCCGAGGGGCCGGACAAAACCATCTTCTCGCCCTGCCAGCGCATTTCGCCTTCGCTCGGCTGGATCAATCCGTAGATGGTTTTGACGAGCGTCGACTTGCCTGCGCCGTTCTCGCCGAGCAGCGCGTGGATTTGCTGCGGCCAGATATCGATGTCGATCGCCTCATTGGCGAGGAACGTGCCGTAGCGCTTGGTCAAGCCAACCGTCTGGAGCAGCGGCGTGGCACCCATCTGCGGCGCGGCAGGCGTCGAGTCCAGCATTCGTGGTCACACGTCCCAGGGAATGGATGCCTCAATATTGGGCTAGTTTAGGCGTGGGCGTAAGTAGGGAAAAAGCGCCAGTCTTTGCTCAACCCTTCAGCAAGTGACGGACCTTGCCGATTCCCGATTGCCTCCCCGTTGCAGCGTTTGCGGATCGCAGCGTGCCGACTGGCATGCGAAGGAGGGGTTGCCCGATGTTGCAGATTTGTAACGATCCAGACAATTCGAGTCTGCCTAGTCAGCCCTGACGAGAAATTGAGCAGTTTGAGTGTCGCTGTGTACGAGCTGCCGGAAACGAAGCAGTCGCCGTACCCGCGATACTTCGTCCTGCGCCAGATTGTCGCAAAAAGCCTATGAATAAAGGCTTTGGACAAAAAATGTCGCGGCTACCTAAGATTGATCTTTTCGGCCAGCCACGCCGCCGCCGCGCGGCGCAAGTTGCTGATGCGCCGATTGTTCTTGATGAATCTTGCAGCAAGCCATGGGGAATCTTGAGGCTTCTCACTCTGTTCGATCAGCGCAAGGGTCGCTTCCAAGGACTTCGTTCATTTGGTGTCAACTTGGGGGTATTGGATGTCTAGTCTTCGCAGAACATTGGCAGCAGCGGCGCTGTCACTCGCAACGCTCGCGCCGGCCGGCTATGCGAGCGCCGCCGACCTGCCGGTCAAGGCCAAAGCAGCTCCAGATCTTCCGTGGTTCATCCTGATCGATAACCGGGTGACGTTCTCTTACATTTTCACTGCCTCGCAGCCGGGTATGTTCTCGGTCAACCCGAACGGCACGGTCAACGCCAAGACGGCGAAGCAGGTCTACTCCTTTACCCATTTCGACATCTGGCAGTACGGCCAGAACTTCTTCACGATCTCGCTCTACAAATCGGATCATAACGATCCGGCCGCGCCCTGCATCAATGCCGGCATCAGTTCGGCCTTCCTGCCGGCTACCTGTGCCGGCGCCACCGAAATCTACGGCCTGTTCCGTTCGACTTTCGGCTTCAACCAGATCTTCAATACCAAGGCCTTCACCATGGGGCCGCTGCAGAACGTCTCGTTCGAAGTCGGCATGGATGCCAACACCGAGAACCGCTTCTTCGGCGCTGCCAAGCGTGACGTCGTCGCCGGTCTGCAGTTCGAATTCGCGCTGCCTTACAAGGGTTATGTCAACGTCTCGCCCCTGATGTACTACGAGTTCGCCAACCATA
>Ga0307510_10008300_pt1 | contig 12379 bp, 15 predicted proteins | sample 12_EM_MG_FD_207224 | JGI IMG/M metagenome (GOLD analysis project Ga0307510, IMG submission 207224) | Populus trichocarpa ectomycorrhiza microbial communities from riparian zone in the Pacific Northwest, United States - 12_EM | ecosystem: Host-associated > Plants > Roots > Unclassified | place...
ACACTCCCCCTCACTTCGTGTGCAGTCCTAGGGATGTGGCAAAGTGCTTGACCTTGGCAGAAGGCAATGCCTTGGTGAGGACATTGGCTACCATGTCGTCAGTGGGGCAGTAAATGAGTCTGATGGAACCCTTCTTGATGACCCAGCGGATCCAATGGTAGCGCACATTAATGTGCTTGGTCTGCAGATGGTACTGGTTGTCATGTGTGAGTGCAATGGCAGCCTGGTTATCACAAAAGAGTGTGGTGGGAGAAGTGAGGTTACCAAAGACCTTGGAGACAAGGCTGCGAAGCCAGAGGGCTTCCTTGCCACTGTGCATTGCTGCAATGTACTCGCTCTTAGTGGTGGACAGAGAAACAATCTCCTGTTGCTTTGATGACCATAAGACAGCACCCCTATCTATAAGGAATGCATAGCCTGAGATGGCGCGCCAGTCCTTGGCCATACTGCCATCTGCATCTGCATAGCCCTCTAAGGGGCTACTTGCCTTGCCATATGTGAGCCAAAGATCATGGGTGCCTGAGAGGTAGCAGAAAATCCACTTAACTGCTTTCCAATGAGCAGGCCCAGGATTTGCTGCAAAGCAGGCTACTGTTGCAACTGCAAATGCGATATCAGGGTGCATTGCCAATGCAGCCCAATTGAGGGCACTGACAGCCTTGTGGTAGGGGACATCACGCATCATCGTGCACTCCGCTGTGCTTGTGGGTACTTGCTCTGAAGAGAGCTGGACTTGATGGTCCATGGGGGTGGATAATGGTTTGAGATCAGCTAGATTATAGTGGCAAAGGATCACATCAATGTACAAGCACTGCAATAAATGAACAACTTGGCCAGGGTGATCACATTTGATCTTGATGCTGAGCATCCAGTGCAACTCTCCAAGATCAGTGACCTTGAAGTGCTCACGGAGGCCTGCCTTGAGTTTCTCAATCAGGCAGAGGGCAGTGGCAACGATTGAGCAATCGTCCATATGAACTACTACAACAGTGAGCTCACCTTTGACAACAATGACTCTGTAATAGACTGCTTGATCCATGGCATACTGCTTGAATCCAAGCTTGATGAAAACACTTGTAAGCTTCTGGTACCACCGGCAGCCAGATTGCTTAAGCCTATAAAGGGTCTTGATGAGGCGCAGAACACGTGTGCCTGTCGTAGACAAAGTCCACGCCATCTAGAAACCCAGTCCAAACCCCTATGAGTCCCACAAGAACTGCCCCTAAACCAAGCTATAGCCAAGTGGCTATCTGACACCCTCCTGAGCCCGCGACAAAGCCTGGTCAATGACCAGCAACCAAAGAGAATCTTTGACCATGTGACCCTGGGAAATCCCCACCACGTGACCTAACACATGACTCATCACGTGACTTACGAACCCTTGAACAAGCATGTGACCTAACAGCATGTGACTGTGGGAACCTAACACATGACCTACCAAGGGATTGGTCATCTACACAATCACCTGACCGTGCGTGCTTTCTATGTGCGTCTCATCTGTTGATCAACATATGGAAGACCATGGGAATGATCAACGGTTGATTGAGAATCAACAAAGTTACAAGACTTACTGTGGAACTGCAGCACAGTCCGCAGTTCATCTATTATTAGTTCATGTCTATTCTTAGCTCAAGTCTCACCCGTCTCTTGTATTACTACCTGCCCTAAAGGGGCATGTGTCCACCTGTCTCTCGATAATATGCCTACCCTTAACTACACACAGACCACCCTGTATTAGTATATAAACCCTGTGAAATTATACAAACAGTCCTCAGACTGTTCTCTTGTCACCCCTTACATAATAACTGCCACTAAGTGATTAAATGATGATAATCATCATTTATCCTTTTTCCTTCCTCTCTTCAAGATCTAAGCTCCCTCTCCTTCAAGCTTGACATTGTTGACCTTCGCAGATCAGTCACCTTCAAACCCCCGTCATTGTTGTGCCCCACTACGTCCACGTAGTGCATTCTTGACAGTGCCGGCATTGGGAACCTTGTAGCCCAGAGGGTGGTACATGTAAAGGACCTCATTTGCATTGAGTTTCCCATTGAGATAGGCACCCTTGATGTCAATCTGGTGCATCTCCATGCCAAGGCGGTTCACCATTGCAATGACAGCGCATGTGGATGCAAGTTTGGCTACTGGTATGTAGGTGTCATCATAGTTGACACCACCAATCTGGCTGAAACCTTGGGCAATAAGATGGGCCTTGTATTGGATGACATTGCCTGCAGCGTCCTTCTTCGCCTTGAGAACCCATTTTGAACCGATGATGTTGGTTCTGGGCGGTGCTTCCTCCAGCCTCCAAGTGCCAGCAGTCTTCAGTGTGGCCAGCTCTTCTTCAATGGCCTTCTCCCATGAGGGCCAGTTGGGTCTGTGTTTAGCTTCTGTGAGCATGCAGGGCTCGAGACCCTCTGCATCTGCTATCTCTGCCACAAATATAAATTCTATACCCTCAAAGTCCTTATGCATCACGGGCAAGCCATCATCTACTGTCCACACTCCCCCTGCTTCTACAGGATCTTCTGCAAAGGTCTCTGGGACTTGCAGACCAGGAGCGATGTGAGGGGCATTGGTGCCGGAGTGTACGACTCCTTCACCAGCCTGCAGATCACGGATGATGCGTGAGGGCATGCATATGCAAGTGCTTCTGCGCAGTAGGATCGGTGGGACATCAGGCTCATGGGCCCATTCAGGTGATGATGATGATAGGGATCGCACAGGTGAGATGGGCGGCAATAAGGGATTTGATGTTGAGGGGGTGTCTGGCGCAGCAGTCTGTTTGCTGCTGACGATTGGAATATTCAGTTGCTCCCCCTTGAACAGAGCTGCTGACACAAAGTAGACGTTGCGCTCAATGGTGACTGTACCGGGCTTGGGCCAATAAACTCTGTGTGCCTGGGAGTTGATGTCGAAGCCGAGCCAACGGCCTTCATATGCACGGGCATCCAGCTTGGAGCCACTGTTGTTGTGGACCCAGACATTGCAACCCCATCGTCGCAGTCCAGAGAGATTGGGTGGGGACCCAAACAGCACCTCAAAGGGCATCTTATTGTCTAGTGTCCTCATGGCCATGCAATTTTTAAGCCATGTCACATGATGTAGGGCCTCACCCCACAGGAATTCAGGTAGGCCTGTTAGGTGCCTAAGGGCCCAGATCCACTCTAGAAGCATCCAGTTCAGGCATTCAGTGATGCCATTCAGCTGTGGGGTGTTGTGAATGGTGAGCTGCTGTGCTGTACCCGCTGCCACAAGATGCTTATCAAAAGCATCGCTAAGGTACTCACCCCTGCGATCAGATCGAAGTGTCTTGATCCCAATGCAATGCTTTTGAGCAATTGCCCATGCTTCAAAGAATTTGTAGTACTTGAAGGCTTTGTCCTTGGTGGGGATCAGGTAAATGACTGTAAAACAAGTAGCGTTGTCTGTGAAGGTGACGAAGTATCATTTCTTCTTCACAGTTGCGATGCACACTGGTCCCCACATGTCTGTGTGGATCTCATCCCCAAAGCTCAGGGCTGGGACACTGATGTGTGGCTTGGGTACAGGGATGCAGGTGGCATGCGCGAATATACATGCTTCGCAGTCACTTTCAGGCATATCGGGATCGAGCTTGATCCCCTTGATGGCCCCAATCTCAATGAGCTTGTGGGTGCTGGCAATGGATATGTGTCCCAAATGGTGATGCAGCTCCATAATAGACAGGAGCTCAACAGCATGAGCATACTCTGGGGAGCGCTTATACTTGTAGAGGTGACTTGCATTGCATGCAATATTTACGATCAGCTCTCTGCTTGGAGAGATGAGCCAGAGGTGTCCATCTCTGATGTGAGACGTGAATCCTTCTTCGTCCAGTGCCCCAAGGGACACTAACGTGTAGCTGACAGATGGTGTGTAGAGCGCATTGTAAAGATAGAGGACGGACTTGCATCCATTGACTGGGGTTTTGACAATCAACATTCCCATTCTGATGGCGGGGAACTTGTGTTGATTTGCAGCATTGAGGTAGAGGGGTGGTGACAGAGTGGTGTATGAAATGAAATCAGCTTTGTATGGGCTGATGTGTCACGATGTACCGGAGTTGTACAACTTGGCACGAGGAGTGGTGATTGCCTCAGCAGGTGTAATAACAGCCATAGCAGTGTCCTTGAAGTACCAATCCTCCCCCTCAATGTCTGGCCAGTCAAGGTGATCATTGCTGACCCCTAGTTCAGCATGGAAGTCCTTATCTTCGTCGTCAGAGTCCAAATCGTCCAACAGAGAGTCCAGTTCCACAAAGCACATATAAACCTCCTCCTCCTTGACAGCCCAGAATCCCCTGTCATCCGAATCATCTTCGTTGACAGTTACTGTATTTGTGGAGCCCATGGGCTTGTTCTTGGGCTTGCTGCTCAAGCTGGCCTGTGCAGCCTGTCCACTCTGCACTGTGGCCTCCTCCTGCTTCTTGGTATGGCACTCCTGTATCCAGTGTCCTTCTTTCCCGCAGTGGTTGCATTTGCCCTTTTTGCAACGATTTGTAAAGTTGCTATTGTTGCCCTGCTTGAAGGTGGTAGTGGCAAGGGCCTCATCTGTCTGGGCCCCCTTCTTGCCCTTGCCTTGCCCTAGGGACTGATCCTTGAGCATGCAGCAGGTCTTTATACAGTCAGCCTCTTTGCAGACTGAGTTGATGACATCCGACATGTCAATGGGCTTGCTGGTATATTTCACTGCAAGCCGGAGCATTGACAGTGTCTGTGCGGTGTGGGCAGCAAGGATGTCTGGGAGACCTTTCAGGATGGTCCACTCATACTCAATGTCGGTAACACCAATGTTTGCCACCTTAAGCTCGTGGTGCTTCATCCTCAGGCTGGTGAGGTATTCTTGGATATCACCCCCTCTCAGGCAGCGCATATCAAGAAAAGCTTGATGCAAGTCCGCCTGGTTGTATATGCTCTTCGCAGTGAAGAGGGTGGTGATGGCGGTCCATTGTTCTGCTGCTGAGGGGAATGCTTCCATGTCCATTGCAGTTTTGATGGGGAGACATTGCCCAAGGAGGCATTGGGCAATAACATCCTTGCAGTCCCATCATTTGCAGTCCAGTTTCTCAGTGTTGGAGATGCTGTTTGGGTCCTTGGGGATAGGATGTGTGTCTGAGCCATCAAAATAGTCCCATCGTCTGGCAAGTATCATCGCTCTCCAAAAATGGAAGGAGAAAGTTGCCCAGTTAGCACCTTCAGAGTCAAGGTGTGGGATGTCGGCAGATATTCCGATTGCCAGGACAGAGGAAATCAGTAGCACAGGAGTGGGAGCTGGGGTGGACATCTTTGTGGTGGAAGTTGCAGATGTGGAGGGAAGAACAGATGGCAGGGCAGATGCTGAAGAGGAAGGAGATGAAAGTGGGTTGGGTATAGCATGGGGACCAGGGCCCATAACCTGTCGTTAACTTGCTGGTTAGAATGTGAGTGTGTGTGGTTTGCACATGGTAACTGTGGCCTAACAAGGACACAAACTGTCTCAGTGTGCACACAGATGGAGCACAAACTGTCTATTTACCTAACAAGGACACAAACTGTCTACGAAGGGTGAGTAAGGGAAATAGTATAATGTGATGAACATTATGCTCACCTCAGTGTGCGTACAGATGGAGCATGAACTGAGGGAGCAGCAATGTAAGCTGCTGTATATATGAACAGACAGGCAGGGCTTGTAAGTGTAAGGTACCAAGTCAAAAAGGGGGTTGGACGGATGCAAATTAAGGTAAAAGCTACTAGTGTGCCATGTGCAGTAAGCTGGGTCTCAATACACAGTGAAAAGTGGAGTAAGTAATAACTCAGGCCCCAAGGCCCAAGTTCTGCTTCTGTGACATAATAAGCAATTGAAAATTCTTTCTGATCCTTATGTGACATCATCAGTACCAGTGTCCATGTCTGTCACACAGTCTGGTCTTGTACTTGCTCCTTGCTCATGTTCAGGGAGGTTCTCCAGATCAGCGCCCCAAATGCTTGCTGTCTCTCTGTGTCCTGACATGCTGCCCAACACTCTGTTGATCGTCCCCATGCAGTCTTGTGTTTGAAGCTGACCATCCCTTCCCCAACTTGAAACACTTCTGCACATCGCCCTGGGGCATCTTTCCCTCAAAACATTAGATCTCGCTGTTGAATTGCAGCTGCGCTTTTCACCATCATGTCTTCCCCAAGGTCTTCCCTCTGTCCCCTCACCAGGTGTGTGCGACTGCTTACTCCCTCGCTGTTTTTGCACTCTCCCGAATCATGACCAGTTCTAACTACTACCCAGTAGTAGTACTACCCACTTCCTTACTGGCTCTCCCCTCACTGCTCCTATTTCTGGCTGTTGCCATTGCCTCTGTGTCATGTTCCCCAGCTCAAATTACGCCTGTGCCTATTGCTACAGCCATGCAGGCTGTGCCTGTAAGCACTGCAATTTTTTCACTGCATTCAGGTGACTTGGGGTGAGTGCCTGTATCTCTTGGCATTGCCTCTCGCTCATGTTCTCTGGCTCGAATCCCTGCTGTGCATCCATCGTTATTTTGCTGCAGTCGGATGTCATCAGACATGGCCTACAGCCACTCAACAGTATGTGAATATGGAGGCAGTCCACTGTATGTATTCTACTTTGTTTTTGCTGAATGTTTTTTTCTGCTTTCACGTTTCTCACTGACTCAATGACTCGGCCCGGGGGTGCCGAGATGCGTGTGAATAGATTAGGTAACTCATGGACTATCCCTCCCCCAATACTGCGCAAGCCCCCGCTTTTGCTCCCCAGGCAGGGAGTAAGAGTTTGTTATAGAGGACGGTCCCAGTTTGGGGGGTTCTCGAGCCCTCTTTCGATGGTGCTCGCCGCCACGTTTGGGTGCGATGCCCGGGTTTGGGTTTGGTGTGCGACCGCCCGGTTTCGCGATACCTAACTGTTACCAAAGCGGGCAGATGAGTGAGATTCTTTCTCTCCTGACCTCACATGTGACGTCAGGGATGTGTCCTACCATGTCTCACCACGTCTCACCACTCTCTCATCTCCTCCAACAATCACTGCCCTCGCAGTGAGTTGCCCCGGGAATTCTCGCTTTCTCTCCGTGTCCTGACTCCCTCAGTTTTTTTTTCTCTCAGCTCCCGTGCCCCTCTCACATGTCTCTCACTCCTCCCTCTCCTCCCGCAACACTGACCCCTCTCGCAGTGAGATCCCCGCAAACTCTCGCTTTCTCTCCGTGTCCTGACGTGCCGCTCCCCCGCTTTTTTTCTCTCAGTTCCCGATCGTTGCCCCTCCGTCCCACGCTCACTCGAAATTTTTCGTCATCCGGGTAGCTCACCGAGTCACGTGGATCAGGACGTTACTTGATTCCCGCTTCGACGCCGCTGTCTGCAGTGGGCAGCCAACCAGAAAGTAAAGGGAAAACTATATTGAGTCGGCGCACATATGCGCTCTGAACCCATTCCCAGTCTTCGTAAAAGTCGGCTATGGTGGCTGGGTGAAATCACCTGCGTGAGTCGTTCTTCATAACCCTCCTTCCCACACCACTTCTTCCTGCACAATAGAGGACCATACACCACGTCAAAGCACGGGACGGCCGCCGCCACGGGAATCCCGAAGGGACCCCGATGCGACGGACGTCGACGTCGACTCGATCGGAACGGGAAAGGTGGAAAGGTGGTAGGGATGCTCGAACGGGCTCAGCGAATTAGAGCGAAAGAAACGCCGCGAGAAAGGGCGGCGCTTTTGGATGTAGACGACAGAGCCAACTTCGGAAAGATTGTCCAGCGCGGAAGAAATGGGAATCCGGACGAGGGCCAAAGGTAGAGAAGGTCCAAGTAATGACGATTGGAGAAGGTGAGAAAGCAGAAGACAAGGAAGAGGGAAATCACGCACCAGTGCCCCGCTTACGACCCAGACACGTTTAGATCGCATATCAAGACCCTATGTGTGGGGAAACGGGACGAGCTGTTGGATTTTCGAAGGAGCTCGAGGTGGCAGCCGACCTACGAGCAACAGAAGTTAGCACAGCACAGTGTACATTAGCCTGAGAAGGATTCAAACGTTAAGAACGAATTTCACTTTCAGAACAGTGCAGCGAGTGTTCAAAATTGACGTTTGGAAAGAGTTTGGCATCAGACAATTTCTGATACCAATCCACAATGTTGACGGATGGATATTAAAGTCAAGCTAGGAGACCAGGAGCAGCAGCAGAGAATGAAATTCGATCCGAAGTCACGTGCCTATGCGAACAACTGCCCAGTCTTTCAATTAGCCAGACGCTCACACCGCAGACAAGCCCTGAATCACCGCCCACGACGACAGCGCCGAAGAGCGACGGTAACGAAGGGCTAACATGCTCTTACTCCGCCGCCACCCCCGGTTCATCATCCTCCTTTCTTCCCTCCTTACCGCCTCTCTCCTCCTCTTACTCTCACATTCGCCCTTCGCGGCCTTGGAGCCGACGTCAAGGAAACCACTCAAGCCCTCCGCTGGTTTTCGAGACCTTGCTGCCCATGTTCAACGCGCGGAGCGCGCATATCAGAAAATGCTCCTCGGACGAGATGCGCTCATCGCCAAAGTGGGACCCGCACCTCGCAACGTTGCTCTGTTCGTCCTATTCTTCACTTCTGCTTTAGCTAATACCGTTGCCATGGTCGCGCAGGTTTCCTCCAGACGAGGAGCCTTGGCCACCATATACCGTTTGTAAGTTTCTTCCTTACCTGCTCAGAAGCGCGCCTACACCCTAAACGTTACTATTAGGGGACTTTTTTCCACCCGCGTTTTTCTGCCCACATGAGTTGGAACGCATAGGAGAACTCGGTGATGGTGGAAAATGGGTCTGCGGAGTATCCCGGTTACAAGAGGTCGAAGACTGTATTATTTATTCCGTCGGTACACATGGATCCTCGTCATCAGCCTTCGAGACACGTTGATCCGTGCTCCCCTCACTTTCTCCCCCTTCATACAGGACCCCCCGGGGAGGCATCTTTCGAAGCTGAGCTACTCGCTCGTACCCGTCACTGCAAACTCTTTCTCTTTGACCACACTGCGTCGGCCCTTCCTCGCGGTCTCTCGACCAGCGCAACCGTGCGTGCAGGGCTTGATTCATTTTACGGCCCATTAGACGCGTCGAATTATGAGGATCTTGATTATTGGGACTCACGTCACATATGGCAACGCGCTCACTTCAAGCCCTACCGTATCGCTGGCTCCGACGCGCACGGGATGGGTGATAAACCAAAAACGTACACGCTCGAATCACTCATGCGTCAGAATGGTGTGTCCGTTTTTTTGCGTGGTTCACACTTGTTTCTTTGTTCCTTATCTCTGCTCATAGGACATACGCACATCGACATATTGAAGATCGACCTCGAGGGATGGGAGTTTGATGCTCTTATGGCGTTCCTCATCCCCAGTCCAGAATTCAGCTCTGAGCGACCACGAGTTCCGCCTGTGTCGCAGATATTACTCGAGCTACACGTGTGGAACCTCGAGTTCCCGGATTTGTTGAACTGGTGGAGCACATTGGAGCGCGCAGGGCTTCGTGCCGTGGCTCGAGAACCAAACTTGGTGTATCAGAATTATAATCGCATGCAAGGCGCGGAACTGGCCGAGGTGCGTCACGGCAAACGATCCCAATCTCGCCGAAGGCGTTGTTAACCGATGCGATATAGTATACATTCCTCAACGTTGCGGTGGCCAATATTTTCATATCGGATATTGTCCCCACAACACCACCATTCCCAGCTCAACCCCAGCCACGATATCCACCAAACCCTGCGAAACCACCCCTCGCACATATCCTCGGAGACGATGGGCACGTCGGCTGAACACCAGGGCGTTTCCCCCATCGGTAGGGCGAAATCATGAGTTTTGCCATGATTGCCTGTATATCTGAAGGCCGCCCATTTTGGATCTCGGTACATGTAGATGACTGTTGTACAGGGTTGTCCACTCGTGCTTCTATAGAAATTGTTTACCATGCTCTGCCCGGCGTAGAGAAGAAGCCTATGTACGGAGACACCCCCAAACTAAACGAGCTGGTACAAACAAAGTGTGTATTCGACCGGTGACAGCAACTTCGATGATGGATAGCCCAGTTCCGTGCATTCATGTGTGGTGGGTACAGTACATGCTCTACGCTGGTAACCGCATTCCTCGAATCAACTCCAGCACCCATGCAGACCACCCCCAAACGTACTTCCCAGGACCCAAGCCTAAGACACCACTTTAATTGTAAGCGTACCTGCAAGGTTTTCATGTCACAAACGATGAAGCGGATTGAAAGGACGAATCCCGTACCAAGCTTGACGGCGCTTGGCCAACAACCTGCTTGACCGTTCTCTGCTACCGAAGGACGATACAACTTGCGTAGTGTGGCATTCATCCGTACCCAGGATCCCCCCTCAAGTATCACTTTGTTGTGGAATAGATTGTAGACAGTTGTGTCGACCGGGAATTCGCAGGTGTCGAGAGATACGATGAGTCGACCGGAATAGAAGTTGTTGGAGAACTCGCTCCACTGGGAAAGGGAGCTGATCGTTGCATTGTAGTTCCTCGATTTGAACTCCCACCAGAAGATGTCGCGCTCGTTTGGCATTGGTCCGACGTACGGGTCCTGGACTGGCCTATGGTAGTCTGCGTCGCACATGATTCGTTGTTGTGGTTAGTTCTGTAGTGTGCCATCGTGCCGTAGTCCTTTTTTATGCCAGGACCATTGAGCCAGAAGAGGAAAGCATTTAATAATCACGCAGAGGCGCTTAGTACTACTTGTACCAGATACTGTACAGTATCACGCTGCACACCGCCCAATTGCAAAGATGATACACCGCTCACACCGGCGAAAGCATTGCTGCTTGTTCTCTCTAGTCATCACCGTTACCATCACTTGCCTTTTCCCGGCTCTCTTTCATTTGTCAAATCCCCCCAACTTCAGATCAACAAACGTCACTCTGCTTGGGAGTACACATGAACCCGAGAACAATCTTATTACCACGCAAGTATGTTCGCCGTCTAAAAGATCATTTGAGTGGATCTCTGGTGAGAGATACCTCGCCTATCTTCCCCACAGTGGTTTCCACAATCAACGTATCGCATTCGAAAACGCGCTCGTCCTTGCTCGTATCCTCAATCGAACACTTCTTGTACCACCCGCACGGCTTGGGAGAGATCTCATCGGCTACCATAGATTCGATGACCTCCAACGCCTCTTGATCCACTCGGGAAAGCAAGGCCTTCACCACTGCTCAAGGGTTGCCTTACACATCGGTCGGACATCAGAGTGCTGGGGTTATTTTGACAATACGCACGTCTCGTGGGACTGGCTTTTCGATCTCTCATCCATAGCTGCCGAGCAACCTCTTTTCCATCATGGGGCCTGCACTTACCCTTGGCTCGAGAGTCCGCCCCCGGACGGTGACACCCTCAGACTCAAGGACCAGACGGCGTACGACTTTCGCTTTGTCGACTACACGCCGAAACTTGATGTGGGTGCGCATCCGCGCTACAACATCGCGTACCCGATCTCCACGCTCGCCGCTTCCAGTGCGCAACTCATCCAGCTTGGTACGCTCTTCGGGTCAGCCCGGTTGCACCTCACCGAAAGTGGAAATCTTGCTGCGCGAACGACTATACGCGAGCGTTTAGGATTCGCCAACCCTCATCTCGAGACCGCGTCGACGGCCGCCGTGAATGCTCTCGGCGGGAAAGATACGTTCCTCGCTGCGCACGTCCGACTATCGGATGGTCCGTTCCGCGCGCTACGAGAGCAGACTGTACGCTCAGTATGGTACCGACTCGTCGCGTGCGCACTGCGAGGCGTTAATGCCAGCGCCGGCAGCACGGATATATATGAGCTGGAGCGTCTCCTTGTCCCCACTAACGCTTTGGTCCCACCTCCACGTGTACCGCTCGTCCAGTCGGTGCGACTGTCGGCGATGCACCTCCCAGAGGCTAGTATGGCGGGCGAACGGCGCATTAAATGCGCGGGGAAACAGCATGTGGAACCCGAGTTGGCCCCGCTGAATGTGCCGCTGTTCGTCGCAACTGACGTGGAGGATGCACTTGCGCTCGCACCTCTGCGGGCGGCGTTTCCCTGTACGATCTTATTGCGGGACTTGTCAGACGTTCCTGAAGTGCGTATGCTCGATCGACTGGTAAGTGCGGAGGACGGAGTTCCTCTCGCCCCATTTCTTGCGCCACTGCTCGACGCGGCAATCATGGGGCGCGCTTGGGCGGTCGTGGGTACAGAGGGTAGCACGTTCAGCACGTATGTCGAGGGCTTGCTATGGCGGCTGGAACACGGGCGTCAGATTGCTCAGCGTGGATGATACGAGATGGGTGACGTGTCGATTGGCGTCCCAAACTAGCATATATTGGATTCTTCGAGGTACTGAGGAATGGTCTCAAC
>Ga0307510_10008301_pt1 | contig 12379 bp, 5 predicted proteins | sample 12_EM_MG_FD_207224 | JGI IMG/M metagenome (GOLD analysis project Ga0307510, IMG submission 207224) | Populus trichocarpa ectomycorrhiza microbial communities from riparian zone in the Pacific Northwest, United States - 12_EM | ecosystem: Host-associated > Plants > Roots > Unclassified | place...
TCATCTCCTTTACTCTTCACTGGCTCTTGTTGGTCCCCCCTTCCACCAGAACTCTTCTCCTCCACCTCCAGGCTTTTTGATGTGCTCGCCTCATCCATACTCTTATCACCATTTCTGCCGTTCTCGACAGCCATCGCTCGAACCTCAAGATATTAATCCAATCCTCAATTTGCTCTCAGAATATGCAAAGACTTGTATTGCAGCTGCACTAGAGCACCAAAAATCAGCAACTTTTAATGGAGGTCATTTAATATTGCAACCAAAGATTAAAAAAAAAAATTAATAAAGGATCAGAAAATGGGAGACATTCGTTTTTAGTTATTGAGCTGTTCAAGAAAAAAAAATGGCACCTAGATTGACCACACCTGTTAGTTTGATCTTGAAGTGATAAATCGAAGTACTCTTCAAGTACGATGAAGGAGAGACGGGATATATATATATATTAAACAGAAAACAAGATTCCAGTCCATTTTTAATTAAGGAAAAAACACGCACACAGAGCGAGGGAGGGAGGGAGGGAATTTACTTACAGAAGAAGAAACGGAATATGGGGGTAGTTGAACTTGAAATAAGAAACGAGTCCAAAGACAGAGATATGAAGTAGTATGATGTAATGTTAGTTCTGTGGCTGCTCTATGAGCTGTTGGATTTGGGTTACCATTTATTAATTCAAGGGCTTATATAATAGGGAGCAGTACTGCTTCCTTGAGCTTCAAGCGCACGCATCCTTTGAATTATATTAATTCCTGTTACCTCGTCAACTAGTCCACGGCTTTAATGTTGTTTATTCATCGACACCAAATGCTATACGGCATCGGCAAGCAACGAATCTATAATACCAAGTGTTTGCAGCGTGTTTCATGTTATTTTTTTAAAAAAATTAAAGTGTTTTACTTAAAAATATATTAAAATAATATTTATTTTAATTTTTAAAATTTAATTTTTACATCAACACATACCACTAAATAAAATTTAATTTTAAAAAAATAATTAAATTTTAAAAAAAACATCTTCAATACTGAAAGACACAAAGATTTTTGATATTGCGGTTATAAACCGGGATATCAATTAATTGTAGTGGTAAATTGTGACTTTTAAAAGTTTGTCATTTTATCAAAAACAAATTCTGATATTATTTTGTTATTTTATTTTCGATACTAATTACCCGATTCTTTTTATTTTATTTTTTTTAATATTTTACATGAAAAGGTGGGCTTTTTTGTTAAATTATTAAACTTATTTAAATGGGTGTTTCAAAGATTAAATGTAAAAAATTAAAAAATAAAATAAACCTTCTTAGCTTCTTGTATTAGACCAATTTTTTTGGTGGGCATCAATTCAATTTCGAGAATTAGAAAAATTTTGAATTTTTTACTTGAAATTATTTTTTTTATATTTTAAAATGCTGATATTAAAAATAATTTTTTAAAAATAAAAAAAAATATTATTTTGATATATTTCTAAATAAAAAACATATTAAAAAACAAATGTTATCAGAATCTCTAAAACCCAATTAACTGCAAGCAAGTTGTATCTATGACATTGACAAAAAAAAAAAATTCAGTTCAACCATTTATTTAAAAGATGTTTGAGAATGTAGTTACGGTTATTTTTTAAAATGATTTTTATTCGAAAATATATCAAAATAATATTTTTTTAATTATTTTTAATATCAGAGTATAAAAAATAATCTAAAAACACTAAAAAAATATTAATTTAAAAAAAAAATTAATTTAAAAAAAAAAACTTTTAAATTATTTTTTTCAAACAGACGTATTTCAATTTTGAATTTTCTCACATGTGGGATTTTCTTATAGCAGAATCTTTAATTCAACACGTGCCAAAGAAAGAGGCGAGCTTTTCACCTCTTTTCAAAGAGTTCGGATTTTTTCTGCCGTGGTCATGAAGAAAAGGTTTTCTTTTGGCAACTAGTACATACAATGAATGCAAATATTCAACTACTCTTGGTCAACGTTTATTTTTGTTGACATTTTAAGATTATTTTAAAATAAGAAAAAAAAACAACGATAGTCTAAGTTACACAAATACATTTCAAAAAAATTAGAAATCTAAAGGAAGCTATTTATAGAGCCCTGACTGGTTTTAATAAAAAAAAATTTAAGTTTGATGAAAAAAATATCGTTTAAAACATTGTTTGTTTTTATTTTTTAAAAGCGTTTTTGAAAAAAATTAATTTTTTTTTCTTTACTTTAAATTAATATTTTTTAGGTTTTTTCAGATCATTTTGATATGCTGATATCAAAAATAATTTTTAATAAATAAAAAAAATATTATTTTAATATATTTTTAAATAAAAAATAATCATATTTGGAATTTTCAAACAGTCTCTAAAAATAAAATATTTTGCTTCCATTAACGTGATCCCTACACTCTTACGTATTAACCTGCACTGAGCTACAAGACGCAACTGTACTTATTAAAATGATTAAAAAAATATTTTAATCTGGTTCATATATCTCAAATAGTTTAGTTGTTTTGATAACAATCAGCCTAGCTAGGTCATCTACGTACACAAATATATACTGTCTCCCCCTGTTCAAATGGGGAACACAGAGCTAGCAGCCCCCAGTTTCTTTCTTTTAGAGCATCTCCAACGTAAGATGCATGTGGATTGGAAGCCTTATTTAAAATAGTGTTGTGTCATTTTCAACACGTATTGTTGTTATAAAAAGACAATGTTATTGACAAATTCTGACATGAATTTAATAATTTAAAAAATTTATAATATTTTTAAAACTCTTTCTTTTAATATTTTTTATTTTGAATAAACTTGAGAAATAATGTTGCCATCACATTAATTACTAGCACAAAAAAATAAACAATAAATTGTTTTAAGATAACTATATTGATTTGCACAAACCTGATAGGAAAAAAAAAAGTTTAAATTATGTGTGTTAAAATAATCATCTCAATCCAATAACTTAAACTATTAGGTGAGGTTCCAGGATATTATTTATATTATTCTCTAAAACATTTCCTCAAGTGAAAACATTTGGACTTGAAACTTGCATAAATTCATATTACTTTATATTTAATTTTTATCAAATAAATAGGGATGATGAGATTCGAACTTGAGACCACTTAATCATCAAATCTCTGATACCATGTCAAATAATCATCTCAACCCAATAGCTTAAGCTATTAGATAAGGTCCCAGAATATGATCTATATTATTCTCTAAAAATATGCACATATTAATTTGTTATTTATATGTATATATTTAATTATCTGGGTATAATTTATTTGTTTATCTGGTGTGTGATACGTTTTTTTGTGTATACAAGTCTAAGCCTGTTGATGAGAATTTGCCTCCACTAAAATGGGTTATAAATTATCATCTCGTTTAAATCTCTATTTTTTATATATAGTTTTTTAGCTTATAAATTAATTACTCGAATAAAAGATATATATATACATGTGCACATATAATATGCTGGGTTAAAAGGTTATGAATAATTTAATATAAATCACATATATTTTTAGTATATTTAACATCGAAATTAAGAGAATCTGTGTGGAGATTATATTTCCACTTTCTAATTTTTGAGTTGACTTTAATTGAGAGGATACGTAGCTCTGTTGCAGAATCACAAGGTTCTTGCGCAAGCGAAGGTGCCTCCCCTGCAAACTTTTGATGTTTAGCGCGAAGTTTACAATTAGATGAGGTCGGCGGTTCGCTGGCGAGAGGGAACTTTCTCATATTCAATGACAATGAAATATTAAAAAAAATAATATTATTTGTCAACCTATTTATATATATTTAAAAAAAATGGTTGGCGCCTCCTTGACAAAAATTATTTTTGGTCATTTTAGTTTTGAAATTACATGGTTAGATCCAAAGCTTCATTTTTTTTTCATTTGAGTCTTAAAACTTGAAAGAAAAGAAAGAGTTGCTAGATTACAGCAAATGAAAGAAAAAATTGAAAACACTCACTTTTTAGTGATGAAATTTATTATTATTGATGTCAAAGAGTTCTATTTGTTTAGGAGAGATCCATTTAGATTTTATTTTTCTTTTTTCTTTTCATAAAAAAAATTAGATCAAGCTTAAAAATTTATTTTGATTCAAGTTGATATTTATTTTTTTAATCAATTAAATGGTGATTTAATACCAAAAAAATAAAATTTTTTGATGTTTTTATAGTATTTTCTAGATGTTTTGGGCTGAAAAATAGATCAAAATGAATTTTTTTACTCTAAAGAGTTGTTGCTTAATTTTTCAGTCACCAATGATGACTGTAATTTGTTATAGTCTTTTGTTGTTTTTTTTAAAAAAAAACAAAGACTATATGGGAGGACTTTACGCGCGCACATATCATTCAATATTAGCATCCTTTATTTTTCTAAAATTCTAGAATTTGAATTTTTTTATGTTAAAAAGAAAAGAAATGAAACGAAAAGCATAAGCAAAAAAAAAAAAAAAAGAGAATATATTTTTTTCTTCAAACTTAACATGATTGTGTTAAAAACATGATATAGTAAGTAGTCGATTAACTGTAGCATTATATAATGATTTTTTTTTTTTTTTTGCATTTTCAACTTGTTTTATTTTTTTGAACAATCAGAAATATTATGGGATAAAATTATACTTCAATTAAGACTATTTTTTTTTAATATCTTAAGAGCATAATTCTATATTATAAATAAATTTATCCGGGTGTTATACTCAAAGTTCAAACTCAAAATTGAAAAAGGATACACACTTTTTTTCTTGATCAACAAACACGCCAAACGGTGATTTTCAGAGGCTCATCATTGTTCCTCTATTGCAAAAAATGTTAAGTTTCAATCCATTGATAAAAGTTTGGGCTGATCCGTATTTTATTCAAGGTTGTGCCCCAAGCCCACATAGAAACCATACCTGTTCAAGGCTTGGACCATTACTTCTATCATTTTTTTTTTTTTAAAGATGCTTAAATTTCATCGATCCTCCTTTATTTCATAGTTTAAAAAAACACACAAATTCAGAGTAAAACGATTTATTGTTTTATTTTGTCAAATTTGCATTTGCAGGAATTCAAATAACTTTCATCATTTGATCGATGAATGGTTGGCGATGGACCTCTTCGACACACCATGTCATCAAACGGATGCCTTTCTTCGGCAATGGCAGTGATCCAACAATGCCAACAGGAATAATGCTGGACCCTTGAATGGGAACAATGTGAACTGGAGGACCCCATCCATAATCCACCTGATTGAATCCTAATCTGCCCCATTCTGATATAAACAGAGTGGTGTAGATTAGCGGTGGTGCAAACGGGTCCTCTCCATTTTTCATATAGTCACCCTTCAAATACTTGGAGAATTCTAATGGTAGATTACCCTTTGCTTCTTGTATTAGCTTTATCACCTCAACATTTGATGCTTGTGCTAGTGTCTCACTTGAAGTTGTGACTGTCACTGGGAAGAAACAGTTGCCATAGAATCCTTTAGGCAACGGAGGTTCCAAGAGCTGACGACAATTTGCAAAGAAAACAAGCTTGACCTCAGTATTTTGCTCGAAGTTGACAGCTAGAGTTCGGAATTTCCAAAATGTAGCCGCGACGGCTTCAAATGTGGAGCACATTTGACTAGTTGAATCATGAAATTCTATCTTGACCTGTTTAATTTGATCAAGAGAAATGTCTATGTTGGCATGCTGTAGCCTGTAATTGGGCATTGCTGGTGGTAGTATTGGCAAAGTATTCATCTTTTCTTGCAGGGGTGGGAGCGGACAAAAGTCTCTACACCACACTGGTGTAGTGCTTGGATGCTCAAGGCCTCTAGCATTCTCCCCAACAGCGTTGAGGAATTGCGCAGCACCAAGGCCATCACAGATAGCGTGGCAGAATATGAGTCCAATCACAAAACCCCCACATTCAAATTGAGTAACCTGAAAAGGAAAAATTAGATAAACAACGGATACTTCAATTAGCACTCATGTGTTCTATATTCCAACAAAACGCAAGTGTCTGTAATAAATGTTCTTGGCTATGAAGGACTTGTCACTTTTCCATCAACCTTAAAAATCAATATAACCTAATGTGTCGAAGGTTCCTCCTACACGTGCACTTGTATTGAAAGTTTAAATTCAATCTTCTGCTGTTCCTTGGGGACTCTGGCTTATCAATATCAAATGTACATGAATCTTAGAAACCATACCTGCATTTGCACAAGAGGTTCTGTCCCTTCAGTTTCAGGAACATAATCCGGAAGCAGATCATCATAGGGGATAGACATGACATTATCAAAGTAACTAACAGTGTCGAGAGTACAATTAGCTGATGCCTCAACGAACCATACACCTTGTGCAGAACATTCGATTTGAAGCTGACCCTGGCTGGACTCTTTAAGCCATCCTGCAAGAGGATAATACGGAACCAATGCCTTGGACAGGGCTTCTTTGATCACCTGTGCTGCTTCAGGACCGTGCCTAAACACGTGTAGTGTTCGAGCATTGCATCTTAGCACAGGCAATCTGTCAATGACTGAGAGATCAAGAATGCCGGATGGTGTCCGCTCAAGCGGCCTAATCAGGCCTCGGCTTGATCTGATTACGGAGAAAACCATGGGCATATGATTGCTGATAAGGAAGCGCTAACAAGTACTGATGTACAATGTCATAACATAACCATTACCTTTTATACAAGGAGTACTGAATAGATAAAAATATAATCTGCTTGGCTTTAAAGTCTAGTTTCGCTTTGACAGCAAGAGAAGATAGGTAGCATGCTTGGAACTTGGAGGATGTCTCACTGAACGCTCAGGGAATAAAGAAAGTAGCCCATCCTTAGTCACTTGTGGTAGAAATATAGGAGAGGACGAGGTATGTCTAAAGGAACCTCTCCCCTCTATTATTAGCTCGACCGTTGTATTGAATGTTCAGGATTTTTCTGTTTAATTAATTCCAACTTGTATCTCTGCAGGGGGAAAGAAAACAGAAGAAAAGGGCATCACCAGCATTTCTTCCCGTTGAAAGCAGTCCAGATGCTCGAAATCAGTGCCCCCCTCACGTCTGCCAAGTGAATGATTTTTTTAAATATTTTTAAAGTTAAAGGTAGGGCAGAGAGGCTCCATGGACGAGTGTGGTTGCCTTTTAAGGAAAGGAAGGGACGGTATCAGCCTATCAGGAGTCTATTCCCTGAAAGTCACTACAAAACCTCCTTGTCAAACGAACAAATTAGTATATAAAATACAACGAGATCTCCATCACGTCTCGAAACTTTAAGAATGATAAAATATGTTTGTCGAGTGTCGCTGGCTGGGACCTATGCAGACTCGATGAGGTAATGTCTCGATGATCTTTATAATTACAGTGTTGATAAGGAGAAGCACTTATTTTACTCTTAACCCCAAGTGGCCAAGTGGCCTCCTTATTGTAATAAAATGAAGATTAAAGTGCTCAATCAAGAGTAATCCAATCTCAACTCTCACGAAGGTTGACAAAAAACAAAAGACTGCGTGTTTTGGTGCTGGGAAATAAATCTAGCTTGGTTCCAATAATTGGCTTCATGTTTTTGCTCTTATCAAATTCTCGTTGAATTTTCTACGGTTGCCAATTTATAGAAAAAAGAGTAGAAGAAATATTGAAGTGACACACGAGATGACACAGTCCACCCCCACATTCTTCCGTGGCTGCAATATCACATGAATCAGTTGTTTGAAAGTGAGTTCTAACTAATGTTTTAATTAAAATTTAATATTTTTAAATCATTTTAATTTTCACGTTCCATATCAAAAATAAATTTTAAAAATTAAATATTTTTTTAAATATTTTAAAATGTATACCAGTAAAAAAAAGAAAAAAGTGGAGATTGAGAAATGGGCAATAATTATTGGCCAGTAGCAACGCTTTATAAAAAGTCATCCATCCATCCAATCCTACGACAACCTGTGAGCGAGCGGTGTCCCTTTTTCGCACTTACAGCTAGGGATTCACGTAAACAACAGTAGATTTGATCTATTTAATCAGATGTCATGCCACCTCACCTAGTTCTTGAGTTCCCAAGCGTAAGCTCTAGATCATCTGATCCACGTTCTTCATGGATCCTCTCTCCTTCTCATGGCTTCACTAGCCCGGTTGCATAACATCGAAACCCAAACTCATCTGCAACCACTTCAGCCATGGGAATATGATCTTGAAACTGTTCATAATTTGTTGGATGAATTTATCCAAAGAGCTTCCAAATGCCCTCCTCCTCCTTCTTCTTCTCCTACTTCTGTTCCACTTCAGCCATGGGAATATGATTCAAAGATTGTTTACGTAGTTCCGTAGGGTTTTGGGTCAGGACAATGGAGTATCCATACCTACCTTACCTTAATTCAAGTTTTTGACTTTGAATATCATATGAACTCCAACCAACCAAAAAAAAAATCATATTTAAATTAATTTAGATTAATATTCATCAAATTTTAGTGAAATTACCATCTTTATTCCATCATTTTTAATTCCAGCTTACTTTTTATTATTATTAATAATATAGGTGTCCGGATCAGTTTGTGTGCACTTCAACTAATCTCACATGTTTTGAAATTAACAATCATGAAAGTCTCTAATAACTCTGAAGTTTATGAAACTTGAAATGATGATTTTTAAAAAGTAAATCTATAAATCTAAAATCTGATTAGTGAGCTATATCTTTTAGAATTTAATTTTATCTTACTTAATTTTTAATTGAATTGCATTATATATTCATGTAATAAAACTTGGTTGATACAGTTATATTTTTAATAACATGAAAATTATCTAAAAAATATTTTCTAAAAAATATTTTTGCAGAAAAATCAAACAACGCCGTATAAAACGATCGATAGACACCCTCTCCTCTCTCGTCAGTCAATGACTCCCCTTCTTTTCAAAAACAAAAAATACAATATTTCACCCAAAAAAAAAAAAAAAGACTCCCCTTCTTCTTGCTGGTAATACAATCGCCACATCAAATTCACAATAAGTGTAAAACGAGGGAGACATGATTCAAATGCTCATCGGCAGATGCAGATCTTCATCCTTTTCCCATGAGATTGGAGATGTAGTAGCATGCGCCGGCTTATTCACCAGTCAAAGTAAAACCTGACGCCGAACCCACGCATAGCCAGCCATGACAAATTGAGAACCCAGCATCGACAAGAAACATGACGTTTTCTTTTTGTCCATCTGCCTGTAAGTGGGGTCATTGTCACCGTAAAATAGACTGCTCTCCAGTCATTATAGACTTGATAACCATAGGTTAGCCTCTCAGAAAGAAAAATGAAAACCCATAGAAGTCTCCAACTCCTCGTCCACCACAAACTCCCTCTCTCCTTGTCCAAAACAAGGTTACGAACCCGTTTTTCTTCTTCTTCTTCTTCTTTTCTGGAGATGGAGAATGAGCCTTTTCTCGGTAACCGAAAAAGTTACAAACCCCAACCCGTTATCACTCTCACTCAGTCTCTTTCAACACCAATACTATTCCCTGAAATCCAAGATGCCCCACAAACACCGTCCACTTCTCCTTCTCCTCCACTCGGACCTCCGAATACCCGTTTCAAGAAACCCGGCACTCTTCACAGGTGCAAAACAGCTCCTGCTATGGTTGTCATGCGAGAGTTTCAACCAACAAAGCCCCAAATCCCTAAACCACAACCTGATTCTACCTCTATAATCAGGCAAGCCATTTTCTTGCTATCCATGTATCTGCTTCTTGGAGTTATTATCTACTCTTTCAACACTGATCATTTTTCGGGTATTGAGACTCACCCGGTTGTTGACGCTTTGTATTTCTGTATAGTCACTATGTGTACCATTGGTTATGGTGATATAACTCCTTTAACACCAGTGACAAAGGTCTTTGCTTGTGTGTTTGTGCTAGTTGGGTTTGGATTTATAGACATCTTGCTCAGTGGGCTAGTTAATTACGTTCTTGATTTGCAAGAAAGCATGATCTTGACTGGCATTGAAATGGGTAAAAATCGAAATCACGAAGGATTTTCAGCTACTGATTATATCTTTGATGTTAAAAAGGGAAGGATGAGGATAAGATTGAAGGTTGGATTGGCACTTGGTGTGGTGGTTCTGTGTATTGGAATTGGGACCTTGGTTTTGTACTTTTTGGAGGATCTTGATTGGATTGATTCAGTTTATTTGGCGGTTATGTCAGTTACGACTGTTGGGTATGGTGATAGGGCGTTTAAGACCTTGCCAGGGAGGTTGTTTGCAGCAATTTGGCTTTTGGTTTCGACATTAGCGGTAGCAAGGGCATTTCTTTATTTGGCAGAGGCTAGGATTGATAAGAGGCACAGGAGGATTACCAATTGGGTGTTGCATAGAGATATCACTGTGGAGGATTTGCTTGCTGCGGATATGAACAATAACGGTTTCATTAGGTGCGGCTCTATATTGATCTCTCGCTTGTTCTTATCTGTCTAATTGCTTTTATTTCTGGATATGTATAGCTCTTCTTGTTGGGAATTTTTTTTAATTAATGATATGATAATTTAGGTAAAAGCAAATCCTCAAAACATTAACTAGGCTATGTATTGAATTCGGGTCTCTTCTAGTTGAGGAAAAAATTGTTGAAATATGTATTGTGGAGTATATAGAAATAGCTGATTAGTACCATGTGTATGAACACGTAGATGGAGATAGCTTCTTACCTAAGAGAATAAGTAATCCGCTTCTTACCAGAAGTTTAGTAGCCTATGCTTTGAATTTGGGGCATTGTGTGATAAGATGGAATCTTGATGAAATGCTGCTCTAGGAGATGGATATCGAAAGTTAATTAAACTCTTCCTTCTATTTCTGTGCTAACTATCCTCGATAATTACTCTCAGATTGTTGGGTGGGTTGAGCATTGTGTTGATGCGAATTTTAGATAAGCAAATTCTAGTGAAACTGCTGATGTATTATGTTCCCAAACATTGAAACACAGATCAAAAGTAATTAAAATCTTAAATTCCTCTTGTTTATGAGCCAAGTTAACCTGGTTCTTGCCTTCTAATTGTTAGTGACAGGCTCATGAATTGAGGACAGTATGTGATGGGCTGTTGTCTTGTGAAGTAATTGCTCTATTGGATTTGGAGACCTTTAGCATAGTTAGGATGGTTTAGCATATAGCATGTCACATTCTAAAACCTTTCTTGCTTATTTGCATGAAGGTCTTTTGAAACTTCAGCTAAATATGATGTGCTGCAAGACAATAATCTATCATAGTCTCATAGATTGCATGATCTCAGGAGACTCGACGGTCTATGTTGCCAATAGGTTTCCTACTGAAATGGAAAACAACATAGGAGAGCAGGTTGTCTGATATTTATGACTCCATTAGTATTTAAAGATTATGGATTTAAACGCGTAAGGTCACTCTTTGACTAGTTCTTCTCAAATGATAAGTTATATAGTATTCGGAGTAGTTAATCTTTAATTTCCTGGATATATATTTTTTATCCAAATACTTTTGAGTTGAAAAGGCAAGGGCTCTTCATAGCTGCTCCAAGCCATCATGTTATGTGGAACATGTGTAGATCGAGATGCTGATATCAATCAACTCCTCTAAACTTCCTAATATCTTCCTTCTTTTGTTTCTCATGACCTATATCATTGCAGACGATGTAATTGATCTATTTTTGGGGTTTTACAATGGATTCTCTTTATGGGAATCATAATATGTAATCTGGCACGCTGGATAGAGCCTCTATTGATTCATTTTGTTTCTTTGTTTTTCACAGAAAATTAGATATGCAGTCTTTCAATCTAGATAGAGCCATGATTCGTTTATTTTTCAACCTTTTTTTTTACAGTAAATCAGAGTACGTAATCTACAAGCTCAAAGAAATGGGAAAGATTGGCGAAAAAGATATATTGCAGATCTGCAATCAATTCAGCAAGCTTGACCCAAACAACCTGGGAAAGATAACTTTGCCTGATCTCTTGGAGAATCGATTGTGACAATTAATCACATAGATCAGTCTTTATTTTTTGTTTTCGACAGAAGACTTTGGAAATGCCCTTTTATTCTGGGAAGTGCAGGTAGGCAGAAATCTTGGCATCAAAGTTCACTGGTACACGTGTACATTTTATCTTCAATAGTCCTAGCAAAAGATGCATTAGGTTGCCTGAAGCTGTTGAACAAGCAACTGTACAGTCATGGAGAGTGTAGATATCTTAGTACTTTGATTCTTGAAATTGTAGTGATCTCAAAATTGAAAAGAAATAGAGAGAATTTGTTACAGGGACAAGTTTTTCACTCAAAATTTCAACCTCACACGGCAGTCTAGTCCCACATTTAACTTGTCATATGCAAGCGGAATTATCACAAGCAATAAAACAAAATAGTACATAACACCTCAACACAGAAAAAAAAAAAAACAAAAAAAAAAATATATTTAAAAAAAAAAAAAA
>Ga0307510_10008302_pt1 | contig 12379 bp, 4 predicted proteins | sample 12_EM_MG_FD_207224 | JGI IMG/M metagenome (GOLD analysis project Ga0307510, IMG submission 207224) | Populus trichocarpa ectomycorrhiza microbial communities from riparian zone in the Pacific Northwest, United States - 12_EM | ecosystem: Host-associated > Plants > Roots > Unclassified | place...
TAAAGAACATAATTTTTTTTTTTAAAAAAATCCATTAACATTTATACAATTATTAATAACATAAAATAAAAAATATAAATAAAAAATAAAACAAAAAAAACATAAAAAAAGAGAAGGAAAAAGAAGAATCTTACCTTAATATCCTTGTGAGTTTTCTTGAGCTTGAGAAGAGAAAATTGTTTTTGAACATTATGTTGAATACCAAAAGAAGAAGAGAAGGAGAAGATATACTTGCATGTGGAGGAGAAGAGAAAATAATGAGTTTATGAGAGAAGGAAAGAGAGAAGAGAAAGAAAAATAAAGATTTGAGAGGAGGAGATAAGAAGTTGCAGAGGAAAAGGGAAGAAGAAGTTGAGAAAAATAGAGGAGGAAGAAGAAAAAGAAATGGAAAAGAGAGAGAGGAGGGTCGCTTGTCAGGTTATAAATTAAACATTATAGATGGATTTAATCAACAAATTAAAATTATTTGGTAATTTTTCTGTAAAAATGACACGTTATTGTACTTTTTGGTTTTTTTTTTTCACTGTAATGCTGTCGGTATATACCAATGAAATATTTTTATTGGTGTTTATCGATGGATATTGCGAGGACATATTTAGTCGAAAAATTCATCTTAATTTATTTATAGAAATATTATGTTGGTGTGTTTGTTTGTATTTATTAATTTTCTAATAATGACTATAAATTGTAACATTGTAATGATCATTTTACTCTTTTCAAGCAAAATCATTTAACTAACAATTGGGGCTATTTAGTATTTTCCACAGGGTTCATTTTCATTCTCGATTAACGAGGACAAAGAACTCTTTTACTGTTTAAATATCCTTTTTTTTTTTTTTTGAAATATGAAATCTCAAACAAAATGGATCCTGTTTTAATCCGTTGAGCAAATTTCTTGGATGCAATCCACCCCTGGTTTTAGTGTACATGAATTATACTGATTGCGAAAGGAATATGACTTGATCAATCCCTTTTCTTGGAGAAATTAAGCTCAACACGTACATCTACAGATTTGGAAATGGGAAATTCAATAATTAAAAGAACACCACTACACCACAATTCCATTGAATTGCCCTGCAAGTTCCTCAGACTAGAGGACATGCAACGAACGAACACCTTTTCTCCTTTCCAAAAGCCTAATTCGGTCCAAAGCACACAGAACACACAAACTTTTTACTAAAAAATGAGAAACTATTATACCTTGCCTTTCACGAAAGAAAATGATTGCAACCCATCAAAGAAAGCAAGCTGTATCCATCAAGTTAAACGGATTCTCATTCGGGAAAACCCCATTCCCATAAAAAGTGATAGATGAAGAAGGACCTTTATGCTCCATGTTTCCTTAATTCTCACTTTTTAAAGTAAAAAAACGCGTTGAGACACAAAACTTCTTTAGACTTTTTCATTAGGATTTTCATACATGAACCTAAACAACAAATTAAAACAAACAGGCATCCATCAACGCCCAAATTAAAGCATTAGATAACAAAACTGAAGACAAAGTCAATCCAGCAGCAGCAGCACCAAGTTGATTTTCATATATTCTTACAGTGGGGGAGTGAGGTCTTTTCAGATCGTGATTTTCTCTTTAAAATATCTCTAACCAAACAAAGAGAGTAGGTCGATGGGAATCAATATCATATCAAACAAGTTGGAGCATTGAAAACGATGTTTGGTCAACTCTAGTTTGATTAATTTCCATTTAATTCCCATTAATACATATCAGCTTGAACTTGAACTTTGCCGCACGGAACAGGCAACCACCTGTGCCCACTGCCTTAATCTCGTCTTCACCGTCTGTGGATTTTCACCTACGTACGTACAAGAAACAAGCACATCAAATTAAAAAAAAAAAAAAACAACTTTGGTCTGCATTTAAATACAACAAAGCATTTCATTGTAAAAAAAAAAAAAAAACCCAATATTTCTATGTTCATCTAGCCAAAAAAAATGCCAAGATTCTTAACTTATCCTTTTTTTTTCTGTGCTAATTACGGTATCCTTATCTTGATGTATTTTTCCAAACAAAGCATATCATTAAATCAAAAACAGCTAATGAAACAGGTCTCAAGTTTGAGTCATTTGTTAAAATATAGTAAAAGTGTTTCGGTCAAATTCTATGATAAGAATATATATGCTAATAATATATATGCTAAAAATACCTGGACCAAAAATGGTGTGAGGGCTACCTAGGGGAGACGGTGAGTCACAATCAGACGCCGTGGACGAAGACGGCGTAGCAGTGACTACAGGCTTGGAGGCGGAATGATCATAGTAGTTTTTGTTAACAGCATAATAAAGTTCCAAAGCAGGAAAAGTATCAGACAAACGTCGATCCATTTCTGGAGAGTCAAACCCAAAACCTAACTCAATACAACCTTTAAGCTCATCAAGATCTTCATCAGTAACGCTTTTGCTTTTCTTTTTCTTATAGCTTCCTTTCCTCCTTAGCCATGCCTCATCCCTGTCAATATCTGGTGACCATGAATGTTGTTTGTAAAGTGGAGACGGTCCTAGTAGTCGGTGATTTTGTTGTTGTTTTCGTATGGGTGGTCGATATTCTATTTGTTCTTCTGGAGGCGATGGTGGTGGTGGTCGAGGCGGGTGGGGGTTGGGGAGGGACATGGGCACAGCCCCAGAAATGGGATGCAGCGGCGGAGGTCCTCCGACCTTGCCGGCCAGTGGTTTAGAGAGCCCTATGGCTATTGGAGTTTTTTTAGACGGAGGGCTAATGGGAAAGTTTGGTGGGTTATATGGGGATGAGGTGGTGGTGGGGTCTAGGAGGGACTCGGTTTTGGTTGGTCTATGTCATGATGAGTTGTCTTTTACTTTTTTTTAAAGTTTTGATTTTGATTTATTTTAGAAGTTTTGATCGCTTGTTTGGTTTCTTGGAAAGTCACACAATTAAATTAATTTCCGTTTGCTTCTTTGAAAAATTCATCAAGAGTAACCAGCAAGAAAATATGTCTTGATTTTCTTTTTTGAAGGGTGCATGGATACTTTTCAGAGTATATTTAAGCAATTATCTACCACAATTTGTACTTATGTTTCATTTATTTCCTAAGAAAAAAATTGAGAAGATAAATTATTTTTTTCATATTTAATTATATCATAAAAAAAATATACGAAGTATTATTTTATATTTGGTATTAAACATATCATATGTTTAAAGGAAAGTTATTATGACCATTTCCTTGGATTTTTTTTATACTTATTTTGCAATTAATTTTTCAAATATTATATTTTGCATCATAAACTTTGAAAATAGGTAAAACTTTATCACTTCAGAATACCAGTAAGAATCATTCTTTATTTTATTTTTTTTATAAAAAAATTGTTGCTTAATGTTTTAATAATTATAGAAATACTATATATATATTTTTTTTAATAGGATCTCTATTTTTTCTCACCACTTCTAATTACAATTAACCATTATTTACCGAGCAAAAAATCCAACAACTTCCCAACCATCAACCTTAACATATCTTTCACCCTTTTCACTATAATTCCATAAAACAAACCTATTAAACTTCCACAAGACACATCCAATTTCCACCTTAACTCATTAGCACAATCTCGTGGCTTGTCTTGGAATTATGTTCATTTTGCTTGTAAATGTTACATCAAAGAGTAGAAGCCCTTTTCCTAATAATACCCTGTTGATCTTCCTATTCTTCTTTTTATCTATTCTTTCTTGGTCTACTAACACTCATTTTGAATTTTGAGAGTAAAACAATTACATTTTTTTTTTAGGATCAAGATCAACTCCAATAATGGGTACACCACCTCAAAGTATACATTTTTAAAGTATCCATACTGTAATACCTATTACAGAAATCCTGTAACTCAATTCTTTTATGATGAACACAAGGGATCACATGTAAACATGAAATTCCAATCATTATCCACTCTTCATAAGAACACTGATATTTACCCAAATTAACATAAAGCATGGTTTGGACCTTATAGATATGTTATTCACTAGAATTAGCTGGAATCATTCTAATGTAAACATATCCAACAATTTCCTAACATGAGGTGTGACCTTTATTTTCTAATTTCAAGACTCAACAAATCTATCATAAAATCTAGCCATAAATTTCAATCTAATCTTCTCCAGTAACATAAGAATTGGCATGCTCTTATATTTTCCAAGCCAATTATTGAATGACTTAGCCAAGTCATTAGTCATATTCTCAACATTAACTTTAGGGTCAAACATATGCCTTGTCTAAGTCTCAGTAGGGATGCTAATCAACCAATTGATAGCTCTAGTTTCCATATCTTTAATATATTTCATATAACTACAATAATTAAGTTTCATGTAAGCTTTTGATGCACTTTAAAATCTCATTTTCAATTCCAAGCCTCGAAAGCCTTTCTTCTTGAAGTTGGCATAAAATATGCTTGAACAATACCTATATGTTGCCTTTAGGAAAATCATGGCAACAAGTAGACTCTGTAAAGTAAATTAATAAAAGTCTAAGAATACATAGAAAAATAAATGTAAGTTTGAAAAAATATCAAGTTTTAATTGAAATTTTCCTTTAGACTATCAAACAATATGTAAAATGGCCATTGATGTATTTCATGCTTTATGAATCCATATAAAACACATAAAAACCAGGGTAATGTTTCGTTGTTTTCACACTCAACAATAACATAGGCAACAAAAAAAAATTAATTATTTCTACCCAAACTCACTATCGATAACATTACACTTATATATGAACCCTTGAGATGACATCCATCAATTCCAATAAAAGCCCTATATCCAGAAACAAAGTCTTCCTTCATCATTTTCAAACAAACATACAACATTGAAATTTTCATAGTGAATGCACATTTGGATTATAATTAGGGTCAAACCCTAAAAATAGATTAAAACTCAGATTATGTTGCTTCAATACCTAAATATATCTTAAAAATCTCGTGATTTTTTCTATAAATTCTTTTATCTTTTTCTTGGCTCTCTATAGTTGCATTTGGTGTGGCTTAATCCTAAATTTATCATCCAAAATTGTTTCAAGTGCTGTATTGGAGATGTTTAGGTCAACATTAATTATTGATAACAATTTATTTGCTTTCCATGTTGAATTTGAAAATTTTATACTTGTAGGTTGAATGCAACTATGTTTGTTCCTCAAGACTTAATCATAAATGTCTTACTACTAGAAACGACAAAACCATATGTCATTCGATCACAACCATCACCCATATATATAACCCCAACCTTACATTTTTAATTAATAGATCTCTTAACATGATATACATGTTTTATCTCGTGCTCTCGCAAAACATCTCTGAAGTACATACATTACTGAAAATTTAACATTCTTCAAACTTTATTGATCTATCAATTACAACTTTAAGTCTCTTACATTTAAAATAAGTAATTGGATCCATAATCATCTTCTTCGTTTTTCTTTTCTCTCCTTGCTACTTTCCTCCTCATCCTCCTCATCATTGCTATTATATTGTTAACTGACTTCTACGTCAACATCATTTTTCTCACTATTTAATTATCTTCCATTCATTATCAGAATTAGAGGCACCGTACCAAGTTTGACCATTCAAAAAAACCATCTTCTAAGCTATCAATCCATTCTCTTCAGCTACATTACAAAATTCATATTCTTCTTCATCGAAAGGAATTCATCATCGTCGATTTTATCATTATCATCATTAGATTCCATTTCAAATTTCGTATCAACACCAACATCAATATCAACACCATTTTAAAACTCATTTCTTCTTCCATTTCATCACCCATTTCATCCCTCATATTAAGACCAATACCAGAACATCTAGCATCATTACCCACAACATCAACATCCATTTTAGTACCCTTTTTAGCATCTATTTCATCATCAATAACATCTAAATCATGATTGAAATCCTCGAAAACCAGTAGCACTTTATCAACATCATCATCATGTGTAGAAAAACATCTGGTTCTAAGTGGTCTGCTATCTTTAGGATCACTTAGATAACACCTCAACATTCATGTTTTTAGAGGATCAACAGTTGGATTAACATCAATATATAAATGCAACTTATATATTTTGCTTGTAAGGTCGAGGCATCATAAAATACTTTGTTATCTTTATCATTCCTTATGCAAAAATCCATGTGAGTCTACATCAAAGATTTGTTTGCATATGAATAATATGTTTATGTAAGATATATAGTCAGAACCATAATTTTTTTTCTGACATACGATGAACTTCTATGATGCATAAATATATCTAGCATTTTATATCTTGCATAGTTTATAAGAGTTATAGATAGGTTACACATAAATAATAATAATAATAAAATTAAATAATAAAAAACATTATAGCCACTAAACTATAGAGCTATGAACTCTTTAGGAATTCTAATCCAAATAATTTTTTTATAATTAAATTTTACATTATGCAAAGCATAATTCTACGACTACTATATATATATATATATATAAAATCAAAGCATACATACTTGTCATAGAATGGTGTGAGAATTAAATCTTGACCTGTATTATTTGGTGTTAGGAAACAAATATGCATTATTTGGTGGTAAAGAAACATATATGCACTTTAAGAACAATGCCAATTTTAATAAGAGAATACTTAAAGTTTGTGTTATTTTCTATGTCTTTCACTAGCCTCGTCAAAAGTAATGATAAGAAAATGTTAGTTTTAAGAAAATAAGAGGCATGTCTATAACTCTTGTGGTTTCTCAACTTTCCTGTAGCAGTGGCATTTTATGCTATAAAGTAGAGTTTAAAGATATTGGACCTCAAATACTTTAGATTATAAGACTGCAATGATTTAAGATCTTTTATTTAGCAAGTATAATAATTAACATATCATTACTTTTGAATAATTTATCTCTTATTCTATCATAAATTCATAGATTGAATAATTCCTCATATACAACATCATCAATTTTTATTATTCTAAAACTCACAGTTGATCGAATCTCGAATCTTTCAATTACAAGATTAACAATTTTCCACTTGGTTTAGAACATATATAAGGATTATTGAATTATTTTTATCTCTCAAAATTCTTAATTTCATTACACGTTTCTCATTAACTGTTAATGGTTGTAATTCTTATACAATGTTTATCAATTGAGAGGGAATGAGAGTGTTGTTTTGAATTTACTATGTCTAGGTCTTGAAAGAAAGATTGAGTGTTAGAATGGGTATTTCATCAATAGACATGTTTTCATACTGAAGAGTATGGTTAAGGTTCTAAACATATAACAGTGGATTTTGTGTTAAGGGATCGACTTCTAATGAGTTTAAAATTGACTACAGATGAAGTTAGAAGAGGTCATTGAATTGCAATATCGTAGCGAACAAAATATAGTCTTTTTATTCATATGTTATTGGTATGATACCACTGATAGAGAAATTAGAGTAAATCCCCATCATGGTTTGATCAAAACTAATATAAAGGTTAGACTCCGCAACATCGATGATGTCTTTGTTTTTGTCAAGTAATGACAACAAGTATATTACACATATATGCATTCCTTTAGAAAGGATCGTTCGAGAGTTGATTGATTATCTGTAGTGAAAACCAAACTCAAGGGTCGGGTCCAGGTTATTCAGGATGGTAACGATGAAGTAACTGTAGGAGATAATGTCTTTTAACTTGATAAGTTAGTTGATCCAAATCGAGTTGCTCTGTCTACCGACTTAGAAGAAAATTCTAATTTTCACGTCATTGAGAATACTTTTGTTGATGTTGATGTTGATGTTGAGGAGTTAAATGATATTTTAAGAACTAGCGGATATACCAAAGTTGATAAAGATAATGATAGTGACGAAATCAATGTAGAAGATTGCGATGGTGATGATGAAAATGAAAAAAAGAAGAAGATAATTCTGAGTAATCTGCACAACATGAATGTGTAATGAAATTAACTATAATGTAATATTTTTGGTCAAAATTAACTTTAATATAATGACAATTATGTGAATTTATTATTACATGACAAAGAAACATTTATTTTTTGTGATTTTATTATTATACATAAAACTGATGTTATTATGTTGTGATTTTAAATATTTGCAGGATGGATAGACAAGGAATACAAATATAATCTGGACACAAAAACTATTTTATATTGATGAAATATTTGACGGCTAATATCTATCGATATTTTCCAGAGAGGTTTGAAACTGTTCATTTATCAATGGAATTGTTTATTATGTTTATTACAAATGGAATCACCGATGACTAATATCCTTTGGTATTTTTTCGAGAGGTTTGGAATTGTTCATTACAAATGAAATCACTAATGACTGATATCCGTCAGTATTTTCCTGAGAGGTTTGGAACTGTTTATTTCTCAATGACATTATTCATTATGTTAATTACAAATGGAATCATATATGGTTAATGTCCATTGAAATTTTTCCAAGAGCTTTGGAACTGTTTATTTTTCAATGGCATTGTTCATCATTATTCATTATAGATAGAATCATCAACAAACCAAAAAGTCATTAATGATATTTGGGAGAGTTTGTAAAAATTTTTATTAAATTGAAAATTACAATTAAAGATTATAAACAAAATCACTAATGGACAAGTTAAGAATATGAATATTTAATTATCTATTAATAAATCCGTTAGTAAAAAGGCCCAAAATTAAAAGACTAGAATCCTTAATTTTATAACAGACACCCATGTTTTCTCATCTCTCTTCCTCTTCTCTGCAACATTTCTCTCTCTTTTTGTCTCTTAATTTATTCTCCTTAACTTCCTCTCTTCTTTCTTTTCTCCTCTACACTTTAAAGGTAAACATCATTCTCTTATCTTCTCCTTTTCTTTTCCCTTATTAGTTTACCTTTTATGTGCATTATGATGACGTGAATTTGTTCTTGTTCTTGTTCTTGATTTTTTTTTAATCTTTGCAATCAATAACGCAAGCAAGGTTGTCAAAAATGCTTTTTAAACTTGGATCGTAAAATAATAAAATCGTAAGTAATTTTTTTTAACTAATTATATATTGATAATTCTACCAAGAAATTAAATTACATTAAAATCATATAAAATGAGTCAACTATATTATAATCAATGAGTGATCTAAATAAAATGAGAGAGATGGATAGTATGAATCAATAAATAAATAACATGGAGAAATAAAAAGTCTCAAAACAAAATTTCTCAATGTAGGGGAATCACTGAAAGGTAGGAAGCACACATAAACCTAGTGACAACCTAGTTGTTCCCATCACAATAAATCTTGATAGACCCCTTTTGGGTTACAAGCTAATGAGTGTAAATTAGTAATTAACTAACATAAATTTAATAATGAAATAAACCCCTAAACAATGTCTAATGCGCTAGAAAAAAATCAAATTAAAAATAATTATTTAAAAATAAATAAAATAGAATAATAAAAAAAGTCTTCATGTTAAAATTCCTCCATGTAGCCTGAATCTCCAAAAAAATTTATATTCTTGGTAGATTTGAGTCCTGATTTCAAACATGTCGTTCTCTTCTGATTTCAAACATGTCGTTCTCTCTCGTTTGGATGAATTATTGGGCCTGCGATATATAGTTGAAAAGTTTCAGATTTATAGTTTCTATCCCAACTTTAATCAGAGAGAAATTTCACTAGTAGCTCTAGATATATCCCAAACAGTACACGAAGGTCTTGTTTGATATATTTGATAATATTAGTTTACTAACTTTGACTCTCTGAAATATTATGTTCCCTAACTCTATTTGACCTGAAAATTTACAACAATATATTTTCATGTATCTAATATTTCCCTGTAAAATTTTAATTTTATCCAATATAAGGTTTAAAAGATATGTTCAATCTCGCAAAACTAGTCAGTAGATATTTTAAGGTCAAATTTGGACCTGGCTTGGTTTATATCACAAATTTATTAAATTCGTAAAATCAGACCGAGTTTACCGATTTCACATGAGTGAAGTCCGATTTTACTAGTTTCGAGTTTTTAGTCCGATCTAGCACGTGAGATATATGTTGACTCGTAAAATCTTACGATTTTACGAGTTAACTCGCGATTTTAACAACCTTGAGCGCAAGCTTCATTGAGTTGGATTAAGAAGTAAGATTTTCATTTTCTTTTTTTTATGGGTTTTGTTTTGCAATGTATATGGTTTTTATGAATTTGTTTTTTGAATTATTTTGTTGGAATGTTGTTGTTGGAATTTTTTGTTGAATCTATGAATTGATTGTGATGTTTTTGTGAAACTTTTTGTTGAATTATAAATCCCTAATTTGTTAATTATAGGGTTTATAAGTATCTGTGACTGAAAATGTGAATTTATGTAATTTTGATTAATTGTGGTTCATATCCTTTGGGCACTAATGTAATTCCCAGAATTCGCCAGGCTGCTTCAAAAGGATTGTACAGGACGCATAAGCCCAATTTAGTGTTCAACTTTCGGTTTAGAATTCAAGGTCAATAAAATGTGAAATGGGAGAGAACCTTCGAATCATTGCCAGATATGATAGGCAATATGACTTCTTTCAATCATGTTCTCATGCGACAATGACATCCCAAATTATTACTTTAATTTTTTTTTTCTAAGGTTGGTTTGGTCAGAGATGGCAAGCCGTACCGAGGGTGTTTCGTGGTTATCAGTAATTATGCATTCGAAATTTCGAAGATCAAAGTAGGTTAACTATTGGTAACTTCCAAGAAAATATTAATGTCCTTTTTTTTCGATTATTAAAGTTATTATCATTGGATTAGTTCAAGTGTTAATTAAGATTAAGACCTCATTTGTTTTATGAAAAATAATTTTTTAAATTTTTTTGTGTTTGTTTGTCATTATAAGAGTTAGTTAACAGAAAACACTTACAGTAAAAAAAAAAAATTGGTTTGGTTTTCAGGAAAGTGTTTTCCTTTCATTTTGGACGGAAAATACTTTTCAGAAGTTGTGAAAAAATTAGAAATGTTATGTTATTTACTGCTTATATCAAATTTGATTTTCAAACTTTTGATTGCTATATATTTTGTTTTAAATTTTTTTTTTCAATCTCACCCCGTAGAATATTTACTTTTCTCTTATCATTTTATTAATTAAATGTTTTTTATTTATCAGATTTGATCCTCATTTTTTTATTGTTATTTATTTTATTTGAAATAATTTATGAAATTTTAATATTTTTTTAATTTCATCATCTTCCAACTTTTTTTATCTATTAGATTCGATCTCCATTATTTTGATTGTTATTTATTTTATTTGAGATAATTTATGAAATTAGAATTTTTTTCAATTTCATCCTCATTTAACTTTTTAATTTGTAAGATTTGTTCCTCGTTATTTTAATAACTTTTAAAAAATATTAATAAGTTATTTTTCAACTTATTTTCCATGACATAATTAAATACTGAAAAATGTTTTCCAACTTATTTTCCATGATACTACCATACCTTGAAAAATAATTTACTTTTCAGGAATTTATTTTCCAAGAAAATCACTTTCCAAAAGAAAACTAATTTCTAGAAAACAAACGGGGCCTAAATTAATATGTGTTAGATAATACAGTGTAAAATATTTTTTATAAGCATTTTTCAATTAAAAACATAAATTTTCTTTAAACTTTTAAAATCAACATATTAAAACTATAAAAAATATTTAAAAAATCAATTTAATATTTTTTTAAGATAAAAAAATTAAAAAATCACATTAAAAAAACAAACAGTTTCAATCACAAAAGAAAACAAATACTCCAAAATCTTATCTCCAAGACAAAAAGAGGAATAAATTCTGCAATCTTATCTCCAAGCGATTATAAATAAGTTATGTACATCGAGAGAAATGATTTCTCCAAGTGCTGACTAAAAACTGAAACTAAAAAAAAAAAAAACACCCTTTTTAACCTTTAAACCTACTCTCATTGGATTAGTGCATGATATACGTAACCTGTAATTCAACTCATTATAATTAAATCATTCAGATTTTTGAAGTTCTGAGATCTTTACATCACACTAAACGCAACTAGGATGAATAGACACATCTTGCACAAAAGACAAAATGCTTGCTGATCTCTAGACCAGAAGGATATCTTCTTAGCTTCTTATCTGAAATACACAGATTCAAGACTGCGAGGGAGGTAATGTCAATAGGGTGTTTAGCATGTTTGCTGCCCATGGAGATTATATATATATATATATATATTCAGAGTATATAAACAAATATAAATGTGTTGCTGGATGACTCATTCCATGGCTGCACACATTCTGTAGGGCTACTAGGGTTTGTATACTTTGCCCCCAGCCTGGAGCTACAGAATTCCTCTTGATAAGCTGACTGCTGTGATTGGTCACATTATGCAATTGTTTAAATTAAGTTTTCAGGAGTGGGTTTATTATAGCACGTACACATACCACTAG
>Ga0307510_10008303_pt1 | contig 12379 bp, 9 predicted proteins | sample 12_EM_MG_FD_207224 | JGI IMG/M metagenome (GOLD analysis project Ga0307510, IMG submission 207224) | Populus trichocarpa ectomycorrhiza microbial communities from riparian zone in the Pacific Northwest, United States - 12_EM | ecosystem: Host-associated > Plants > Roots > Unclassified | place...
GATCGCGAAGCTGGTCGCCTCCAACGCGGCGATGGACAACTCCCGTGACGCGACCCAGATCTTCGGCGGCTACGGCTTCATGAACGAGTTCCCGGTCGGCCGTTTCTACCGCGACGCCAAGATCCTGGAGATCGGCGAGGGCACCAGCGAGGTCCAGAAGATGCTGATCGCGCGCCACCTCGGCGTCGCCTGACCCCCGGCGTCGTGAGTGGTAAATGTCGTTCTAACGACATTTACCACTCACGACAACCGGGCCATGCAGCCGCTAAGCCCGAGGCCGCATGTGCCCCCCCGAGGACCAGGTCGTGAAGGCCTTCGGCTTCACCTGAGCCCCCGGGTGAACGCATGTTCGTTCATCCGCGCCGATTCGTGCTTTCGGGTAGTCCTGGTCCCCTTCACGAGGGCAATGCGAGCGGAGACGGTAGACAAGAAGGTTCGAGATACGTCGGGGAGTTCTCGGATGCCGGATCGTCATGCCTCACGAGGTCGTCCGCCTGAACGGTCGACCGTGGACAACACCGTCGGTGGTTCCGTCTCCGGAATCGTCGTTCAGGCTCAGGCGATCCACGGTGATGTCCGGTTCGTGTCAGCCGAGCCGAAGCAGCTCAAGCCACAGCAACTGCCGCCGCTGCCCGCGCACTTCACCAGCCGGGTGGCCGAACTGGACACGCTCGACCGGATCGCCGCCGACCTGGACGGAAATCCGGCGGCCGCCGGGGTCGCCGTGGTCGTCGGAGCGGGCGGAGTGGGCAAGACCGCGCTGGCGGTCACCTGGGCAGCCCGCAACGCCGGGCGGTTTCCCGACGGACAGCTGTATGCCGACCTGCGCGGGTTCTCCCCGGAGACCGCGTTGACCCCGGGCGAGGTCCTGGGGGCTTTCCTGCGCGCGTTCGGCACGGCGCCGGAGCGCGTCCCAGCCGATCTGGCTGAGCAGGCGGCGTTGTTCCGGACCGTGACCGTTGGCAAACGGCTGGCCGTCGTGGTCGACAACGCGCTGTCTGTGGCGCAGGTGCGTCCGCTGATTCCGGCGTCCTCGGGCTGCATGGTGGTGGTGACCAGCAGGCTGCGGCTGGACGGCCTGGTCGCCGAAGGTGCCAGGTTCGTGGACATGGCACCCTTGCCACAGGTGGACGCGATAGCACTGCTGACTCGTTCGATAGGCGAGGCACGGGCCGAGCGGGAACAGCCGGACGTCGCCGAGCTCGCGTCTTTGTGCGGACGGCTGCCGATCGCACTGAGGGTCGCCGGTGCGCGACTGGCATCGCGTCCGCAGTGGCGCGTGGCACGAGTCGTCGCCGAACTCAGTGACGAGCGTGTCCGGCTGCGCAAGCTGTCGACGCAGGACGAGGCATCCGTGACCACCACGTTCGACTGGTCCTATCGCGCGCTGCCGCCCCCGGCGGCGAGGCTGTACCGGCTGGTGAGCGAACACCCGGGCCCGGACTTCGATCAGGTGGTGACCGCGGCCGCCACCGGCCTTTCCGAGGAGGCCGCGGCCGATGCACTGCAGCTGTTGTCGGACGCGAGCCTGCTCGAGGAGGCCGAACAGGACCGCTACCGCTTTCACGACCTGGTGCGGCTGCACGGCCGTGCGCAGCCGGACGCCGAGCGCGGCGAGGTCGTCGAGCGGATCGCGCAGTGGTACCTGCATCAGCTCACACGGGCGAACATGGTGGTGATCCCGATCCGCTGGCGGGTCAGCGAAGTGTGCCTGCGGTACCAGCACGCCCCGGCCGCGTTCGCCAGTGGTGCCGAAGCACTCGACTGGCTTGACGCACGGCTTTCGAATGTCCTCGCCTTGCTGCACGAAACATCGGCGCAGGGGCGAGATGTGCTGGCTTGGCAGTTGTGCGAAGCCCTGTGGGAGTTGTTCTTGCACCGCAAGCACTACCCGCAATGGCTCAGCTCCCACGAGATCGGGATCGACGCGGCTCGGCGGTGTGGTGACGTCGTGGCCGAGTCACGGTTGCGTTGCCAGCTGGCTCGCGCTTATCTCGAACTCGGTCGGCTCGCCGCCGCCGAGAAGGAGTGCCTGCGCGCGGCGGAGCTGGCGCGCGGTGCCGAGAGCCGGCGCAACGAGTCCGTCGCGCTCGACCAGCTGGGAATGGTCGCCCAAGGGCGTGGAGAGGTCGACGCCGCCGTCGCATTCTTCCGGCACAGCCTGGCGATCGAGGCGGAGCTCGGCATCGAACGCGGTGTGGCACAGCGTCATCGGCGGATCGGTGAGGTGCTGCTCCAGGCCGACCGGGACACCGAGGCCGCGACGCATCTCGACGCTGCCCTGGAGATCTTCGCGAAGATCGGCGACCGGAAGGACGAGGCCAAGGTCATGGTCGCGTTGTCCAGGATCGATGCCAGGGCGGGCCGGGTCACTGCGGCGACCCGGCGCCTGGAGCATGCCCGTGATGTGCTGGTGGCCTCAGGTTCGGCGGTCTACCAGGCCGACGTGCTGGTCGCCTTCGCCGACCTCTCGGAGCTCGAAGGTGATCCCGTCGCGGCCCGCCGGTACCTGCTCGAGGCGGCGGAGCTCTCCCGGAACATAGGTGGCCTGCGCATGGAACGTCTGCAGGCGCGGCTCGAGTCCTTGGCCGTGCGGGATGACGGCGCCGAGCCCGCCGATCCTGCGGCCACTCACCAGCCATAGGTAGCCCACGGCCGCCGCCGTTTCGAGGCGTCCGGACCACACGATCGCCAGTCCGCCGGTGCGGTCACCCACCACGCAGCGGAAGTCGTCGAGTCCGACCGCGGCGATCGTCAGCCCTGGCAGGTGGGTGAAGGCGGACGCCACCAGTGCCCGCGCGTCGGCGAAACAAGGCCTGGCGCGGTGGACCAGCACATCGGTGAGGGACAGCGGTGTGGCCGCAGCGACCGTGGCGGTGGTGAAGCAGCCTTCACCGCCTTCGAGGAAGTAGGTCCACATACACATCCGGTCGGATGAGATGGCGCCGCGCGTCGCCCGGATGATCACGACGACAGCAACCGCGGCTGGGCGACCGGGGAGACCGGCACGGCGCGAGCGGGCTCGCTCAGGTCGAGGAGCCGGTACATGGTGGCCCGAAGGATCGCACCCGCGCGACCGGGCCGTGAGGTCAGCAGAGAGCTGATCATCGTGGTGTCACCTGCGTTCTGTGCGGCTTTCAGTTGGGGGACCAGGGGAAGGTCGGGCTGCCAGCGCGGGGCGTGCTCGGCGAGGACCGCGGCCGGGGTGCCCGGCAGGAGGGGCTGGGTGCCGTCGGTGGCCAGTAACACCGGACGCCCGATGCCGGCCGCATAGCCGGTGGTGGACCCGTAGTCGCCGATCAGATGGTCCGCGGCGACCAGCGCCGCACGCCATCCTTCCTCGGGGGCGAGCAGCTTGAGCCCGTCACGCAGGCAGGGGCCCAGCCAGGCACGGACCTGCCGGTAGCCGTGGTGGGACCAGATCTGCGGGTGGAGCGCGCCGATCACCTGGTACTCCCCGGGCGGCAGGCCGGCCATGATCCGCTCGAACAGGTCAGGGTGCCTGCCGAACGCGGAGCGTTCGGACCAGGTCGACGTGACGACGACGAGCCCCCGGTCGTCAGGGACGCCGAGCGCGCGCCGATACAGCTGCCGGAACGGCAAGCTGGCGGTGAGGCGGTCGAAGGCGATGTCACCCGCCACGATCGCGGTGGGTACCGCGGGCGGGCACGCGCGGGTGAGGATCTCGAGTTCGCGGTCGTGGGTGAGTACGACCGCGTCGGCACGCACCCGGCCTTCGCGCATCAGCTGGTCCGGACCGAGCCCGAGCTGGGGCGTCCAGCCACGGTCCGCGTCCGGCGGCCGCCAGGGCCGGTATTGCCCGAAGCCACCACCGTGGGGAACCAGGAGGACAGGCCCGCCGACTTCGTCGATGCCCCGGGTGCTGCCGGCCAGGACGAGGTCGTAGTCGCCGCGGCGAGCTTGAGCCCAGGGGAGCACGACCCCGTCCTGGGCGCGGACGAAATCCTCAGTGGCACGCCACGACTCCCAGGGCTCCGGCACCGTGAACACCACCTGGATCCGGTGATCGGCTTCCAGCAGAGGCAGCAGATCGAGCAGGCGGGTGCCGGCGACGATGTGCGGCACCAGGACGAGCACCGCCTTGCCCGTCCGCCGTGTGGACCAATGCGCGCTGTTCCGGTCGACCGGGCTGCGCACCCATGACATGTCGGACATCCCGCGCTCCCACCTGTTGTCCGGTATTTGTCATTAGGTTCGGGGCTGGGACTGAAAATATGATTTCCAATGGTGGTTCAGGTAACTGACAATGGATCATCAACGCTCGTCAGTCCGGGTGTTTCGACGAGGCTGACCTGGTCTTTCATGGTGGGTGCTGCAAAAATAATCGTGGCCGAGAGGGGCGGCGAACCTGGTTCGCCGTGGGAAAGGGGCTCGCGTGGAAATCGTCTTCGGAATTCTCGGGCAAACGGCGATGCGTATGCACGGGAACCTGGTCGTGAACTGGGCGGGACCCCGGGTGCAGCAGGTGCTCGCCGCGCTGCTCACGGCGCCGAACCGTCGGATACCGCTGGAAACGGTGGTGGACTGGGTGTGGGCAGAATGGGAGCAGCGGCCTCAGGACGAGCGGTCGACCATGCACCAGTACGTGACGCGGATCCGGCGCGCCTTCGAGCAGGCGAACGTGCCGGCGAGGTTGAGCGTGGGGCGGGGCGGGTGCACCCTCGAAGTCGACCCGGCGCTGATCGATGTCGGCGGCTTTCGGGAAGCCACGAACCGGGCACGGGAATTCAGGGACGGCGGCCACCACGAGCGCGCGCACGTCGAGGCGCTCGAGGCCGTGCGGCTGTGGCGGGACACCCCGCTGGCCGACCTGCGGACCGACCTCGCCGAGGACTGGCGCGTGCGCTGGGTGCGCACGGAATGGATACCGGCGAACGTTTTCGTGGTCGGCGAGCAATTGGCCGTCGGCCAGCCCGAGATGGCGTTGAGGCGCCTGTCCGAACTCGACCATGCGCATCCGATGGAACTCGGCTTGGTCAAGGCGAGGATTCGCGCGCTGGCCGCACTCGAGCGGTTTTCGGAGGCGACGGACTATTTCTTCGCGATGCGCCACGCCTATCACGAGGCCGGTGATATCCGGGCCGCGGACGAACTCCTCGCCGTGCACGAGAACGTGGTCAACCCGCGGCCTGCGCCGCCCGTCGAGATCCGCGTCGAGCCACCGGCGGTTCCGCAGATCCGGTACCTGCCGCCGGACAACGACGACGTGACCGGGCGGGGCGATCTGTTCGCAGTGCTGGACGCCTTCACCACTGATTCGGCCGGTGCCCCGCGCCGTGCGGTGGTGGCCGTGACCGGGCCACCTGGGGTGGGAAAGACGACGATGGCGGCGCGGTGGGCCCATGGGGTCACGAGCCGCTATCGCCACGGCGTGGTCATGCTGGACCTGCACGGCGACGGGCGGGGTCGGCGTGTGGAAGCGTCCGAGGTCGTGGACACGGTGTTGTCACTGCTGGACTATCCGGTCGACCGCGTCGTGAGCCCGGTCGCCCGCGCGGCGAAGCTGAGGGCACTGCTGGAGCGTCGGCCGATGTTGGTGGTACTGGACAACGTGCAGCACTCCGACCACGTCGAGCCCTTGCTCGGGGTGTTGTCGGCGTGCGCCGTGGTGATCGTGTCCCGCCGCCGTCTCAATTCGCTCTCGGCCCGGCACACATTCCCCGTCGTCACCGTGGGACCGCTGGCGGATCGGCACGCGCGTGCGTTGCTGGCGCGGCGGATCGGCCCTCGTGCCCAGCGTGAGGAGCACGGCCTGGCGGAGCTGGCAGGGACGTGCCAGGGGCTGCCGCTGGCATTGACGATCGTCGCCGAGCGTGCCGTAGCCAGGGCCGGCACCCGGCTGCAGACCCTGGCGGCGCAGCTACGCGACGCGGACATGCTGCTCGATCTCGGCGACGAGGGTGACTCCCCGGGCACCAGCCTGCGGTCGGCCTTCACTTTGTCCTACCAGGCATTGGGTCCTGCGGAGCAGCGCGTGTTCGCCGTCGTCGGCCTGCACCCCGGCGCGGAGCTGACCGGTGCGGTGATCGCCGCCGCGGACGGGCGCCCGCCCTCGGCGGTGCGGCGCTCGCTCGACGTCCTGGTGGCGGCCCACCTGATCGAGCATCCGGGCGACATGGACCGCTATCGCGTCCACGATCTGCTGCACCTGTACGCGGCGTCCTTGGCGTCGCATCTGCCCGACGTCGTGGCCGCACGTCGGCGGATGCTGGAGTGCTACCTCCACGCGGCGTTCGAGATGCACCGGATGATCTATCCGCACAAGGAACGGCCGCCGATGCCGCCGGCGGAGCTCGTGCCGGCGTTCGCCAGCGCGGCCGAAGCCCGGCAGTGGTGCCTGCGCGAGCGAAGCAACCTCAGCATCGCGGTACAGGCGGCGCATGACCACGGGCTGCACGACATCGCGTGGACCTTGCCGGCGTTGACCGGGGATGTCCTCGACCGCTACGGCTGCTACGAGGACATCCTCACCGCGCTGGCCGTCGCAGCGAGCTCGGCGGAGGTGGTCGGCAATGTCGAAGCCCAGGCCTCGTCGCTGAATGACCTGGGCCAAGTGCATCTGCTGGTCGGGAACGACGCCGAGGCTGAACGGTTCCTGCGGCAGGCGTTCGAGCTGGTCACCGCGCACGGGATGGGCATCGGCCGGGTCTCGGTGATGCTCAACCTGGCGCGCCGCCATCTGCGGGCCGGGCGCACGGCCGAAGCCGTCAAGCTGTACCGGGAGACGCTCGAGCTGGCGCAGACGCTGGGCGAACCGGAACGGCATGCGGCGGCGGCGCATCGGCTCGCGGACGCCCTCGTCGAGCTGGGCCGGCACGAGGACGAAGCCGTCGCGTTGTACCGGCGGGCGTTGGACCTGCGGGAGCGGATGCGGGACGTCGCCGGCCTGATTTCGACGCACACGGCGCTCGGTGACACGTTGCGGCAGCTGGGCCGGTACGCCGAGGCTGACCGGCAATGCCGGGAAGCGTCGGTGCTGGTGGACGAGACCCAGCACCTGCCGGCCGCGATGAAGCTGAACACGGTCATCGCTTGCCTGCGCCACGCCGAAGGCGACGACGGCGCCGCGCTGCGGCATGCCAACCGCGCCGTCGAACTGGCGGAGCGATCGGCGCACGCCACAGGGCAGGCGCGCGCCCTGTCCACATTGGCGCGCATTCTGTTCGACCGGGGCAATGTGGGCGATGCCCGCGGATTGTGGGAGCAGGCCGCCGAGCTCTACCGGGGCAGGCAGCGGGAACTGAAAGCCGAGCGGATCGAGGCGCAGCTGGTGGAGCTCGACGCGCGGCAACCGTTCGTTCCGGAAGCCCGCGAGGGAGACGAGGACACCGTCGCGATGTTGCCGCCGCAGGTGATTTCAAGAAATACTGGAAAGTAACCACGAAAGAGTGACAGTGGAGCCGGAGTCTACTGTGGATTAGACCAATTTCGATCGCGCGAATACTGTTACTGAGTGACACGGGCTGTTCTACTTCAGGTCATATTTCGTGCTCAGAAGTGGTGTCACCAAGGCGGCACATCCACGGCAACAATGCCCGACTGGGTGGTGTAGCCTCGCGGCGTCACCAAATCCGGGACATTCACGCGACCTGCGGCGCTTGTACTTGACCGTCGTCTTCCTGGCCAAGATCCGGCACCCATCCGGTTGGATGTCCCCATTGCTCGAGGAGCACGTTGAACGAGATCTTGTCGCTGGCCTTCAAGGCTTTGAACATGTTCATGTTGCTTGATCCGACCTGGTGGCGCTTCTACGTGGCTTTTTGGCCTGGTGCCTAGTGTTTTCCGCCGCGCGCCCGTAGCTCGACGCCCTCCTGTAGCAGCATGCGGCGGGTCTGCCCGTACGTCAGACCGTGGATCCGTGCCAGTTGTCGGATGGTGTTGCCAGCGGCGTAGCCGTTGACGAGGCCGGGTGGGGCCGGCGGCACTCGGCGGGCTTGCGGCCGGAGCGTGATCCCCGTGTCGAGCAGGATCCGGCGGATGCGGCGGAAACTCAACGGTGAATCCGCGACCAGTTCGTCGATCGTTTCGCCCGCTTCGTAGCGGCGGACAAGCTCAGCGGTCAGTGCGGCGTCGGTCTCGTCGTGCTCCGCCATCGATCATCGCCGCCCGCACAGCTGATCAGTCGTCGCTCTCCCGTTCAGCGAACGACATCGGCCGGAGAGGGGAAACCGCCAACAGGGCGGACCTCGCCATGCGGATAACTATACCGGTATAGTTATCCGCATGGTTGAGATCAAGACTGAGAGTGAGCTCGCGGTCATGCGCGAGGCCGGGCGGGTCGTCGCGCGGACGTTGGACGCTGTGAAGGAAGCCGCCGCGATCGGCGTCAGCCTGCTTGAGCTGGACGAGATCGCGGCGCAGGTGATCAGCGACGCCGGGGCGAAGCCGTCGTTCCTGGACTACCACCCGCGGTCCGCGCCCACGCCGTATCCCGGCGTCATCTGCACGAGCGTCAACGATGCCATCGTGCACGGGATCCCGAACGGCTACCGCATTGCCGACGGCGACCTGGTGAGCATCGACTGCGGCGCCTACATCGACGGCTGGCACGGCGACGCGGCGATCAGCTTCGTTGTCGGTAAGGCAGATCCGGCTGACCTCGACCTGATCGCGGCGACCGAGCGCGCGCTGCGGGCCGGGATCGACGCGGCGCAGGCGGGCGGGCGGCTCGGCGATATCTCGCACGCTGTCAGCCTCATCGGGCGGGCCGCCGGGTACGGGATGACCGAGGATCACGGCGGGCACGGGATCGGCCGGGCGATGCACGAGGATCCGCACCTGCCCAACGAGGGTCGTCCCGGGCGTGGCCTGCGGCTCAAGCCCGGCCTGGTGCTGGCGATCGAGCCGATGCTGACCGCGGGCGGGACCGACGACTACCGCCACGCCGCGGACGGCTGGACGATCCACACCGCGGACGGCAGCCGGGCCGCGCACGTCGAGCACACCGTCGCGATCACCGAAGACGGCCCGCGCGTGCTCACTGTCCGGTAAACAGGGGGCATGGACACCGTTGTCATTCGATCGGGTGAATCTGTCGACGTCGACCTGATGCTCGGCTTCTTCGACGAAGCCGTGGAGTGGCTGGTCGCGCGCGGCAGCGCCGGGCAGTGGGGGACCGAGCCGTGGTCGGAAGTGCCCAAGCGCATCGAGCGCGTCAAGGGCATGGCCGCCGACCCCGGTCTGCGGATCGCGGAGATCGGCGGCGAGCCCGCGGGCGCGCTGATCGTTGCCGAGGAACACGACCCGCACGTGCCGGGGGTCGACGAGCGTGAGCTGTACATCCGGCTGCTGATCACGTCACGACGCTTCATCGGCAAGGGCGTCGGCGGCAGGCTGATCGAGTACGCGTTCGACGAGGCGCGGCGACGCGGGATCGACCTGGTGCGTGTCGACTGCTGGGCAGGCGGCGACGGTGAACTCCAGCGCTACTACGAGGGCCATGGCTTCAAGCCGACCGTGCGGTTCGACGTCGACGGCACCTGGACCGGGCAGGTGCTGGAGTACCGAGTCGGGTAGCGGAATCGCGGTTGGCGGGCGACACTGTTGACGCCACGCCAACAGTGTCGACGCGGAGGAGTTACCCCATGGCCGACCAGCTCACCGGCAAGGTCATCGTCATCACCGGCGGCGGGCAGGGGATCGGCGCCGCGACCGCTGCGGCGCTGTCCCGGCTCGGCGCACAGGTGGTGATCGGCGACCTCGACCAGGTCCGCGCCGAAAAGACCGCCGGCGAACTCGGCGCCGACGCGCTGCCGCTCGACGTCACGGACATCCGCGGCTTCACCGCGTTCCTGGACGAGGTCGAACGGCGGTTCGGCCGGATCGACGTGTTGATCAACAATGCCGGGATCATGTCGCTCGCCCGGCTCGAGGAAGAGGACGACGCCACCACCCGGCGTCATCTGGAGATCAACCTGCACGCGGTCATCCACGGCACGCGCGAGGCCGCGAAGCGGATGCGGCCGCGCGCGAGCGGGCACATCGTCAACGTCGCTTCGTTCGCGGGCAAGGCCGGATTCCCCGGCGCGGCGACCTACTGCGCGACGAAACACGCCGTCGTCGGCCTGTCCGAAGCGATGCACCTGGAACTGCACGGCAGCGGCGTCCACATTTCGTGCGTGATGCCCGGAATCGTCAGGACCGAACTCGCCGCAGGGCTCGGCGAGGCGAAATTCTTCAAGTCCGTCCGGGCGGAGGATGTGGCGGACGCCATCGCCGCCACGCTGCTCAAGCCTCGTTTCGAGGTCTTCGTGCCTCGCTCGCTGGGCACTATGGGCAAGCTCACCCGGCTGCTACCGCGGCGGGCGGGGGAAGCACTCGCCCGCGCGCTGAAAGCGGACCAGCTTTTGGCTTCAGCGGCCCATTCTTCGGCCAGGAAGGACTACGAGGCGCGGGCTGCGCAGAGTGCGCCCGCGGCGGATTCCGGACCGCAGAAGTGACACGGACGGCCTAATCACTGTCCGAAATGGACGACCTCGGCGCGACGGCGGTGTTGAGAGCTTCGCCGTTGCACGGCAAGATTGCCTGGAATTCACGGAACTTCCAGGAGGCACCCGATGGCATCACCGGCCGCACGGCTGGCCGCGGCGGCGTCGAACGTTGTCGGAAAAGTGCTGCACGGCGGTGTCGCCGACCTGCGCCCGATGCCGCGCGTACTGATCGACCAGGGTCCGAACCGCTCGCTGTACCGGATGACGCACAGCGGCGCGAAGACCTCCGGGCCACCGATCCTGCTGGTACCGCCGTTGGCCGCGCCCGCGATCTGCTTCGACCTGCGCCGCAGCTGCAGCCTGATCGAGCACCTGGTCGAGGACGGGCGCGACGTCTACCTGGTCGACTACGGGATGGTCGCGTTCTCCGACCGGCGCCTTGGCATCGAGCACTGGATCGACGAGGTGCTGCCGCGGGCGATCCGCAAGGTCAGCCAGGACGCCGGCGGCCAGGGCGTACACCTGGTCTCGTGGTCGCTCGGCGGGATCTTCTCCCTGCTGGTGAACGCCGACCAGCCGGACCTGCCGATCTCCTCGATCACCGCGATCGGCTCGCCGGTGGACTTCACCGCGATCCCGATCGTCGCGCCGTTCCGCCCGCTGGTCGACCTCACCGGCGGGCACCTGCTGACCCCGATCTACCGCGTGTTCGGCGGCGCGCCGTCCTATCTGGTCACCAGGGTGTTCCGCGCCACCGGGATCAGCAAGGAGATCACCAAGCCGATCGCGATCCTGAAGAATCTCGACGACCGGGACTACCTCGCGCAGATCGAGGCCGTCGACCACTTCATGGACAACATGTACGCCTACCCGGGGCGGACGTTCGGCCAGCTCTACCACCGGCTCTTCCGCACCAACGACCTCGCCGAGGGCAAGGTCGACCTCAACGGGCGGATCATCTCGCTGTCCGCGGTGAAGGTGCCGACGCTGATCGTCGCGGGGGAGAACGACACGATCGCGCCGCGGGCGTCGGTCGAGCGGGTCGTCCAGCTGCTGGACAACGCGCCGGAGGTGCGCTTCAAGACCGCGCCCGGCGGGCACCTGGGCGTCCTGACCGGCCGTAAGGCGCGCGGCACGACCTGGCGCTACCTCGACGAGTTCCTCGACGACCGGATCGCCGCTTCGGAGAACTAGACGGCTCGGCTCCGGGTCGTGAGTGGTAAATGTCGTTCTAACGACATTTACCACTCACGACGACCGGGCCACCTACTTGAGCTCAGCCGACGTCTTCCCCAGCACCCGGCGGGCCACGATGAGCTGCTGAATCTGCTGCGTCCCCTCGAAAATGTCGAGGATCTTGGCGTCCCGGGCCCATTTCTCCAGCAGGGATTCCTCGGTGTACGCCCCGGTCAGCTCGACGCATTTCAGCGCGATCTCCACCACCGACCGACCCGCCTTGGCCTTCGCCATGGACGCCTGCAGCGAGTTCGGCTGCCGGTTGTCGGCCATCCACGCCGACTCCAGCGTCAGCAGGTATGCGGCTTCGTAGTCGGCCTCCAAAGCCAGGAACGCCGCCGCGGCCGCGTGCTGGGTGTGGGCGGGGCGGTCGTAGTCGATCGTGACGCCGGCTTCCGAGAGAATCCGGCGCGTCTCCTCCAGTGCTGCGCGCGCCACGCCGACGGCCATCGCCGCGACGAGCGGGCGGGTGTTGTCGAAGGTCTGCATGACCCCGGCGAAGCCCTTGGCGGTATCGATTTCAGGCGTGCCCAGGAGGTTTTCCGCAGGCACACGGCAGTTCTCGAAGCGCAGCACCGCCGTGTCCGACGCGCGGATGCCGAGCTTGTGCTCGACGCGCACGACCTCGAAGCCCGGTGTGCCCTTCTCCACGACAAACGACTTGATCGCCGCGCGGCTCTTCGACTTGTCCA
>Ga0307510_10008308_pt1 | contig 12374 bp, 8 predicted proteins | sample 12_EM_MG_FD_207224 | JGI IMG/M metagenome (GOLD analysis project Ga0307510, IMG submission 207224) | Populus trichocarpa ectomycorrhiza microbial communities from riparian zone in the Pacific Northwest, United States - 12_EM | ecosystem: Host-associated > Plants > Roots > Unclassified | place...
ACCTCAAAAATAAACAGTCAACCCGACTCAACCTGTTAAACCCGCAATCTGGATCAAGAAATCAGGATAATTCAATAAAAACCAAATAAAAAAAAATTACAAAGCCTAATTAAAAAAAAATATTCAATTAAAAAAGAACAAAAAAATAAACAAAGTCAACTCAAGTCAACCTGTCAAGCTCATGACCTAGTTCATGAGATCAAAATAATCTCATAGAAAGCAAATCGAAAAAAAATTATGAAGCCCAGTTTCCAATTAATCAAATGTTAAAGAATGAAAAAAAAAATCAATTTGAAAAGGCGATAAAAAAAAATAACCTGAGTCAACCTATTAAACCCACGACTTGAGTTATGAAATCAGAATAAATTCATAGAATGCAAATTAAAAAATATTATGAAGCTCTACCTCCAACAGATCTAATATCGAAGGTTGTAGATTTTTTTAAGAAAAGTAAATCCATGAGACTAGTATATAATTCAATATAAAAAAAAATATTATAAAGCACAATTCCCAAAACAATCTAAAATATTGAAAAGTAAAATTGAAAGAATGTCTCAAACGAGCCTCAACAAATATCATGTAGCGTCTTTCTAAAGAGCTATTCTGCATCCAACAGCTAGTTTCACTTACACCACTCTTCCAAAAACATCCAACAACTGGCCCTCCTATTTTCCTAAAAGATCCTGAGCGTTTGGATTGCATACATGCAACTATTTAATGAGTGCCAGTAATTTTCCACCACCAAATGATCTTAATCTAAATTTGTACTGAAAAGAAGTTCCTAGATACAGAGTTGTTATTATAAGCACATCCGGATGATAGCACGTGAATATTTGTTCTTGAGAACAGCTAACAAATTGAAAGGAAAACAAAGATGATTCTAGGAATTAAACTAAAGAAGGAGGGTGGCAGCATTGCCATATCAATTTATATTCAAGTTAATATCACAAGAAACATCTAGTCTAAGCTTTTTTTTTCCTTTTAATATTAAATCGAAGGATTGAAGGAATTGAAAGAAAATCAAGGCTTCTCTGTCCTCATATATGAAGTTGAGAAAAGAGTGCTGTGTGTGATGAAAAGTTCGCTTTGTATAGTTTGACTTACATCATACAAGTGATGAAAGGGATAGAGTTTGGAAATTGTACCGTACTGGAGTTTGATTCAAGATTATCTACCGAACCCATCCTTGTAAATATGCGATCAACTACCCTTATAGTTGAGAAGCGAGCAGGAACATAACAACCAATCTGAGCAAGAATAACTATGAGACACACTTGTTGAAGATAAGTGCTCTTCCCACTCCTGAAGGGAGTTATAGATTGTTAAACTTGAGTATATAGACCATTAAGTGTCAAGTTTAAAATTTTGATTGGCCGTTGTGTTAAAAAACCATTTCAACCCAAAAGTTTAAATTGTTAGGTAATATCCCAAGAATAGTTTTATATTGCTCTCAAATAGGTTGATACAAATAAACAATGAAAGAACTTTATACTTCACAACTGAAGAACAAATGCAGCTTACATTCAGCCAATCCTATGTGGTCTACACCGAAACTGAACGCTTTAGGTAAAAGCCAACATTCAGTTGTATAAACACAATTCACCTGTTGTTTTATATGCACAGTTATCCATATATTATGATAGGTTCATTGAAGGCCATTATTCTATACTATCCTTTCAGATGGTTTATTTGAAATTACTATCAAGACTAGATATAACAGAGCTAAACCGAATATTTTTCTGTTTTGCTATAGACATTTAACAACATTGAGGCAAATCAAAATTGTAATCTTAAGGCCTTATCCTAAGCTTCCAGGACATTTGAAGTGGGGTCTATTCAAATTTCATGTTCCAGAGTAAATAGAAGAGATTACTATAGAACCAAACACAAAATGTTTAAGCATGATGTATTGGAACCTCAACCTGCATCGACAATTTTGAAAACACTATCAAGAATTAAGTTTAGAAGGAAATGATGCAATGAATAAAAGCCTTCCAACTCCAAGCTGGGAGCAACTTTAAATGAGAGCATATCTTACATGTTTGGGCCCATGACAATTACCATGTTTGATGCTTCTGATAGAAAAATATTGTTGGGCTGCAAAAAGAGCTATGAATCAGATTTGAAGGGCAGGAAGACGAGAAAATTAAGGCAATAAAAAGTTGCCTAAGTTTTTCTTTGTCAGAAAGACTACACATAAGATCAAACAATCAACAAAAAATAAACCAGTGACATACAACAAAATCATTGTGTATGCTTTCCAGGATAGGGTGTCTTCCAGCATCAATTGCCAATGGGCCATTACCTGTCAGCAAATGACATAATCAGCCATACCCCAATTTCAACTCTGATGGTCAAAGATATACTCTACAAAATATCAAATCGCTTACTTGTAAATTCTGGTCTAGTGTATCTATCAACAGGCTTCGTTGAGATTGTGTAAGCAAATGAATTAATGATCATATCTAGAAGGCATAAGACCTCTGCAAGCAGAGTTAGTGCAGAGGCATCCTCCCTTATGGAATTTAATAAGGCTGCAGATAAAGTACAATTATATAAGTAATAAAAAGAGCATTGTGAAGATCATAACTAACGTAGAGAGCATGGTATATATGAGTAGAAGTTCTATGAACAGAAAGACGAAGACAGCAGAAAAATGTTCTTTCAATTGTAATTCAACTTGAATGGTTCTAGATTCCCTCTGCGATAAGCAAACTATACATGAGATGATCATAGTATTTCCCTGGAAAGTACCTTATAATTGAAATTAACAAATTAAGCACCAAATAAGAACATTAACACCAAAATATATTACAAAATCAGATGCAGCATAAAACAAATAAATTCATCTTATGTATTTTCTGGAATGTGGAAGTAATGTTTGAAAGTTTTATGACTTTCTAATAATTTGTAAGAGCCTTAAAGTTATGCCCAAATGATAAAATGACACATTGGACATTCATCTAATTATTGTTAAATCGAATTAAGAAGCAAAACTTCTGCCATGTAAAACTGGTAGCCCACTAACAATCATAAACCTCTTCATCCACAATCCTTCCACAAGATACCAAGTGACCTTTTCCATCTAACAGAAGAAAATAAAATAATAAAACGAAACCTTTAGTAGAGAACTGTAATAGCAGATCATATTTTCACATGATAACAGATATTGTAAGGTAGATCTTTCTACCAATTCTATCTCTTAAAATGAATTAGTTGTCACTTCAAATTCACAAATAACATTTCACGAGGTCAATACCTTTTTAGAAACCAAGACTTCATTAAGAACCCAAAACAGAATGGTACACTCCATCCAGAGATAGAGCATAAGAAAACATTTGTAGCTTGTAAGACCAAGATATAGTTTATTTATCAGAAGTTGAATACTTCAAAAATATTTATTACAACCTTCAAGGCAAACTTCTGTTCTTATATAGCACTCTGCAGCAGCAGACTTATTTCTCACGTTCAACTGCACATTTTACAGAATGAAGCAAACTCAATGAGAAATTTCCAGGTCCCAGGCAGGAAGATTGAACATACAGTAGTACGTACATAACAGTAATTGATACACCTACATAAACACAAGAATCTGTAATGAGAAGATTACAATCATGTAGAAAAACAACGATCATTGCTTTAAAGTTCTATTCATGTTCAATACTCTGGTCTTAGTAAAGGAAAATTCACGTATAAATTGTTTGAGATGAAACTTAGCCATACAAAATTATAAATGTTGTAAGAAAATAGAGATGACAAGTGACTAGCTGCAGTCTACTAGAGGAAAACCTAACATTTGCACTTGAGTTGGCCTCATATAAATGATTCCATTGGTACAATTGACTTCCTTTGTATCACACATCTCCTCAATATCATTATGGTTGCATCTATAACAATTTTCATCAAAATTTGCAGAAAAATATTTTCACAACTTCAAAAAATGGGCAATCACCTGAATTGAGGTTCTTAGACTCAGTAATATGTATTGTAATCTGGATATTTATTGCATAACAATTCTAAGCTAGTTCCAGTTGAGCACAAAGTTATTTGGCATGGGCAACTATAAGTAAGCCACACAAACACCAGATTGTGATCTAAGTTCATTCCATCAAGAAAAGGTCACATATGCACATATGTAAACCTTACTATAATGGGCCGGGTATTGGAGTGATATCATGCTTCATGAACAGTAATATCATTTCTCCTTACATCTCATATTGTCACATAGAATTGCTGAATTTCATACTCGTTCACAAAATCAAGTACATGACTATGAAGTGGTTTATATGAGGATTATACTCACTGAAGCAAGTTCTAAAGTTGAGCAATGTATATTGTTCCCATGTTTCAGGACCTGATTCATGTGTAAAAAAAATACATGTCAAAATTAATTAGTAAGGAGATTTTTTCTATGATGAGTAGAAGAAGGATCACATTGCCGACCTGAATGAACTTGCTGGGAAGCTTTCCCCGGATGTCTTTCTGTGGAATACTAAAGTAAAAGCCTTGTCTATTGTTAAATGGAAGTTTCAGATTTGGCAGCTTAAATTCTTCTCGATACTTGTTTGCAAGATTATGTATTGCTGCCCATGGAAACAGCAACAACAATAAAAACAAGAGATGAAGGAAAAGGGCAAAAAGAAAATTAAGGGGACAGGAACCTAGATAGTAAACCTTCACTGGTATCGCAAAACGTTCTCCGTGCAATATCCAGAAGTCCATCAATTCCAGCCTTGACAGCAAAACACTGCTGTGTTCGGGCAACAAAGGGAACCCGTGCATGAAGCACGTCTTCGTCGATCACCTCTCCCACTCTTGAAAAAACAAACTAGCTTTTCAGAAAATGAATTGAGTAGTCTGTACTTACACAAGATTTAGCAAAGACTGACCATGGGATTAAACTACAAAAAAATTTGTTAATGTATATTTTTATGGAACATTACAAAATAAAAACAAGATCTCCTGCAAATTAAACGCCATAATGGTGATTACTTTAACATCACATTTTAACTCTGAGTTTAGTTTATCACCAACTGAATATAATAGTGAAAACTTTTAGGGCACTCAATAGCATTTATCAACACTATCCCATTACCATCACTATTATCATTTCCTTCAACCTAGGTCCATGTTCCTCAATAGTTTTCACTTGCATTGCAAAGCATCATATGCTAGTCACATGGGTATAAACAAACAAATCAGTGGCCTTCCTAAGAGATCAAACAAAATATCTGACCTGGAAATAAACCTCCTCACCCATTGAGGTTAAATAATTAAATATGAGAAAGACAGCAAATAGAAGAATTGGTATCATACTTAAGCTTGTATGAAGGAGGGAAATTTGTAAACCAGAATCAAAATCTAAGAAACACAGAAAAAGATAGTGGACCTCAAAAATTCTACAAAGGAAAAAATAAGAGATGTTTGCAAATAACATCAAAGCTGAATTGCATTATTCTGAACCTTCAAACAATTAAAATTTGCAAAACTAGCACATGCATTTCCCTCAGTTGAGAGATGTCATATGGGCACAAATATTTCACAAAAATTGAAATGCATTATTCTGAACCTTCAAACAATTAAAATGTGCTAAAGTAAGTAGATTATGTTGCCCTCACATTAGAGATGGGGATATGGGCACAATTATCTGTCCCTCATATTCTGGCCCACAATACTTATCCAACTAGGATCTAGGGAACCAAAAACTAGATACAATACTTGTGCATTGTCTCAAGCACTAGTTATGTCCTGTGGAGAAAAAAATACAGAGTTTATCAACAGGAGCATGCTAGCAACATACCTCTTTCTAATGGAAACATATTTCTCATTTTCACATATAGTCTTGTAAACATTTGCAAGAAGAAAACTTTTTGCATTCTTAAGCGCCTGAAATGTTTAAAAAGTGCCAAGATATCAAAACATGTTCGGGTTCGTAATATAAATATGAAAGCACACGATTTACCTTTGAGAGTAAAGGCAAGGCATCTAAAGCAGTTTTAAGTAGAATAATGCTTGATATCAACACTTGGCTCCTTCGAGCATTATCAGCACCCAAGACCTCATTAGTGACTCTTTTAGGTTTAAAGCAGAAGTGACAGAGTATCCTATCTGAATGAAGAGCATGAACAAGATCACTCCAAGATTGACAACAAAAAATGGAGTAACTTTCCAGAAGACTACCAAAGGAAGGGGAGGGGACTGGTAGACCACATATCCCTTTTACTTTTTATTATTATTTTCACTTACCAGTCTCTTTCGGAAACTTACGCAAAGCCTGAGAGAGTCCAAAAAACAGCTGTTCATTGCTCATTAGTTCGTCCTGAAATCAAATGCAAAGAGACGCATCAAGTGAGAGATTTAGAAGAGAGGTGTAGCAAGCTGTGCTGCATGAAATTCAAAGCAATGAAGCATGAACAGTTTACCATATAAAATTAAGATTTATGTATTTCCAAACACAGACTTGCTAGGTAATGTTTTGGAATGGAAACTTAGACAATCAATTAACAGAATTTAATTGAGATCATTGGCAAAACGACACCAATGATTTTTGGAGCTGGACATGAGTTTGAAACTTTGATGATGATTTGAGTGATGCTATTACCCAGAAGCTGTCCAAAACATACCCTCAAGTTAAAGCTGTGTTTTAAATTAACTGGTCTTATGGACATGCTGAAAATACAGCAAGAAGCATAACTGCGTACCTTATGAGCAGATTAACTTGTTATATCATTTGCATTTTCACATAATTTATCTTTTCTTTTCATTCTAGTGTAGTCTGCCAACCTAAGATTCCAATCCATAACTATCTTAACAAAATAATTGTGTAACCTATACTTGTTGGACAATTAACAATTATAGTGCATTTTGGCGGTTTGCACTCTAACAAGTACTATGTAGATGTGAATAACAGAGAATGCCTACAAATGCATGTGAAAATAACTTCAGATGATTGAAAAATAGGCTCACCTTCTTCTTACACACACAACACATGCACACATACATAAACATTCACCAGTTATGGTTTGTACAAACCAGCACTGTTTTAGTTGCAAACCCAGGGCTGCATAAGGCTAACATAGCTCCACTAGAGAAATCATCCGAGTTAACCAAATACACTAACCAGGCAATCAAGCCGAGTGTTGATAGTCTTAATATCTTTTAAAGGCTGCAACAGATTGGCCCGTAGAAGTCTAGTCCTGGAGATATATTCCAATTTGTATCAATTTCTAAACTTTTATGATAATGGAAAGACAAGCCAGCTACAACCAAACCTCTTGTTTGATGCAGATTATAAACTTGTAAATATTGAAGAGTTCTCAACTTTTTTTCCATGCTTAAGTCCCCACTCATGTGATCACATGCTGAATCTACCAAGTAATATGCATATTCACATACCCTCCTGTGGTTTTCGTTGTCTTGAGCATGTGGAATAGACTTCTTCTCTTGCTGGTTGTTCCCAAGAGGGTAGAATGAAATGGCTCAATGATTTCTAAATTTTGGACGCTGCAATAAGATTTAACTGCTTATCTTCTAGCATAAAAAAATTGAAAGCAACACCAAATTTAATTTAGATTTCATCTAGAAATCCTTCCAAAAACTGTCACTTCAATGGAAATACAAAAACACCATTAATGCAAACTTTATTCTATTTTATACATATACTGGAAACTTACCCAGACATCCAGAAAGCAAAGGAAACTCACCTGGTGGCATCAATACTCATGTGATCAAATGATCCATTAAAAGTAACCTAGGATAGTGAGAATTCCATCAGTAAAGTTCAGAAGCATTCTTAAACAAAAAGAGAATAAAATGTAAACACACAAACAGATGAAGTTCTATATCGAAGAAAAGAAAATGATGTGATGCATTTGAGCCATTCGATTTTTAGTACAATTTTATTCAGCCACTGTTATATACTCATAATGACAAACTTTGAGAAGATTGAAATTTCATAGATACCAAGGAGCTCATATTAACAAAAAAAAATCTCATTAACTTTGTTTCATGATTTGAAATGCATCTCAAAAAAACAATCCTAAGATTTATCACTGCTATTGGATTATTTTCACCCTAAACCAAGCATAAAACAGCTAAGTTTGACTCTGATTCATTTGACATAGATGATAATAGAAGATACCGCCATAGCAAAGAGGGTACAAAATAAGTCCAACACCACCATGACAGAAAAATGGGGCTAAATAAATCCAATACCTATATTAACTGCACAAAGGGGATTGATGGATCACAGAAGGCATGCTCCGCAACATAAAAAGAAATGCCCAAAAATTTATCAAAGATACAAGAGCAATAGGATCAAAGATCTAAGAAATAGAGTAAAAAGTGGCAACAGCTTGCATCCTGCCTAGAAACACTACACAAATTCTTACATTTGATCATCTTTGCATTTTGAAAGAGAAAGAAAGGTCTGGAGAGAGAAAGAGAGAGAGAGCATATACCAACAATGAGTGGTTGGTGACGATAACCCCTTTCTCTGCTTCTATCCTGTGTATAATGCAGTTGAAACTTTCTTTTAGAAGCAGAATAATGAATGAAGAAAATGAAAAATAGTATAACTGTAAGGTGTAAACAAATGCACGTTAGTATCAGAAACTTTAGGCAACCATGAAATGACTAATTTGATTTTATAAAGTGAAAAGGACTCAAAGAAACATGGAGTGCAAAATTTTGGGCTAAAACCATCATGTTCAAGGGGAACTGGTAGACAACAAAGCATGCTATAATCTTAGAAATATGGATGCCACTCACACCAGTCCAACATGGACATTTTGCCTTCAGTTACTGAGTATGAAGTATTCATGCTCTGACAAGTAAAGTACTCTCAAAAGCAGATACTCACAAGTCGGTAACAACATTGCCACTCAGATCTGCAAACTTGGAGTTTTTTTTCCAATGTGCACACGGAATCAAGTATAATAAGTCATTTGCTTGCACATGCTTTCATGTGGATTCAAGAGTAATTCACTTCTATGAGGAAAAGTACAAAAGGTTCAGCATCAGTCCAGTGCCAAAAACTAGTCATATTTGGTCCCTATATCCAACAACACTATGGCTAAGGATACCTGATGGCACATCTATAACTGATATGCAAATAAGTTTCAAATATTAAGGCAGGAAGAGATGCAGTGGACCGTGGAATATGTCAGTGCCGCCACTTACCATATGATCAATGAAAATACAGCATTTATTAGGTTGCTTTGCTTATTCGATAACAATAAGCCTTGTAGACCAAGTTAAACTGTTAACGGGCACTACCTACAAAGTGATGGACTGGCATCTTAAAGTGACAGTACACAGTTGTATGAATAAACACATAGTTACCACTTACCATATTAAGTACATAAAAAAAGACAGATTCCCTAGCTTTCTATTAAAAACTTGGTTCTCGGATATAAGAATCCTGAAATAACAACTCTCACTTTTTTAACCAAGCTATTGAGAAGACTTTTACTTGATTTGAGTAGTTGATAACTAATTACTTAACATATAACCTCAAGTATGGCATTGTGGCATACAAAATAAATCTAAGATTAAAATCTTTTCTTCCAGTTAAATTTAGGGCAAGCCCAACTTTTGAGAGTACCACTTGATTGTAGCTGCAGCAGCAGCCAAGCAGAGATAGTATTGCTTGTAGTAAGTATCCAAACCAAGAGCTGAAGGCTCTGTGGCTGCTAGATTTTTAATTAGTACAGCACCCTGGAACAAGTTGTGACAGGGGCATTGGATCAGATATCAAAGCACCAGTACCCAGAAGTAAAACACCAGTTAAAGAATGAGATGTTTCTGGGTTACAACCTTGGTGTCATCAAAGCAACCACGGGCCATTACTACCTACAAAATTCAGCACATAATATCATGAAATGGGTGCATGAGGAGAGAAAAAGGAAGCAGGCATGGAGAAATTCTATTCTGTTAACGAGATTGACCTTTTTGGCTGAAGCATAAAACCGATCGACCAGATCCGAAACTCCGAGCATGCCATCAGGTGCAAATTTGTTTGGAGGAACAATGACCACCACAGGATCATAAAATTGGAGCAGAGTTTTTGTATTCTGATAGGAGCTGCTAGTTTCGATATACTGAGACAGATGCAGTGAGGCTGACCTTAAATCAAAAGCAGCCATTCCAACCTGCCAATCACACAATATCAACTTACTAAGCGCGCAAAAGAAATTGAGATATTTCAGAACTTTTCAATTTCAATTTTCACTTTATCAAATTGCTAGCAACTCTAGAGTCATCTTTACATGGCCAAATATTTGAGAGAAAAATTAATTTCTTACCATTAAAATATTTCAGTTTGAGCATCTAAAATTAAATTTATGTATATCATGAATCCTCTTTGCCTTATTAATTTGAACAATCAAATAATCGCATAAAGAGGGAAAAAACGATTTCCGATTCTAGAAGCTCAAAGAATCATCGAAGTGTTAGGAATTACAGACATAATAAGCTATATTTAAAAAATAAAGAGTCATCCGACCGATAAAAACATCAGGAACGGAATTCACATTCAAGATTTAACAAGCCATTAATGAATTGAAATTTCAAACTATCAGTTCTGGAGCGAATGAAATCGAAGAGGAGATGAAATGAAAGGGAACTTTTAAATTATTATACTACTATCTGTCTTGGTTCAGATTCTCAAGTAAATAAATGCATGGAAGCGAAATAGTGATTTTACTGGTATAACTTATAACTACTAAAAGTTTCACTGATTTTCCTCTGGTTTTCGCACATTTTCTCGGCAAACAAACGGAGAGCGTACAGTACCTCTTTGGCTCTGTTCTCTATGAGGCCGATCACAATGCTTGATTTCTCTCCTGTATCGTCTTCCATTTCGCTTCAATGTGAGTGAGAGTGTTCACAAATGCGCGCTAACGCGTGCGCTATTTATACAAGTGCTATTTGAAGCGGGGGATGCTCACTCTGCTTAAAATGTGCACCAGCTGAACCTCTGCCCTCTTTTAGTTTTAGGCGCTACTCTTTGTTTTCTTTTTTTCAGTTAATTAAAAAAAAAACTCCCTGTACTCATTTTTCATCATTTCTTTCACAATGTAATGTAATTCTATAGTTTATAAATTCATGACACTTCACTTCATCACAAAACACCCCAAAAAAATCAATAAAAGATATCAAATTATTTATTATATTATTATTATATTTCACTTAATAATTAAAAAATCTTTATATTTTATATTACAATTTTATCATCAAATTAAAAATAAAAAAAAAACTAGCCACAAGCCTTATCATTTTCTCCTCCATTCTCTCTTGAATTGGTAAAGATTTTATATGATATCTTATTAAAATTTCCATTCACAATAAAACTCGTAACCTGTAACCTATAACGTAAAAATTTATAATAAACACCTCTAATTAATAAAATACTAAAAAAGATAGTGTTTTCATTATACATCACTTCACAAAATATTATTATTTTTCTTTTTTTTTAATATTTTTTTTATTTTTAATTTTATCCATCAACATTTGTTTTACTAGAGATTAAATTTTATGATTTTTTTTATTTAGTTTTTTATGGAGTTATCTCAATCTTATATTCCAAGTCATCTATAATTAATAAGATATTAAAAGAGATGGTATTTTTATCCTGCATCACTTCACAAAATATTATTACTTTTTTTTTAAAATATAATTTTTTTAATTTTAATTTCATCAATCAACATTTGTTTTACTAAAGATTAAACTTCATGATTTGTTTTATTTAGTTTTTTATGGGGTTATTTTAATCTTATATTATGAGTCGCAGGTTTAGTAGGTTAATCTGGTTCGGATTTTTTTTCTTTTTTAATTGATTTTTTTTATCCTTAAACATTCTATTGATTGGAAACTAGACTTCATAATTTATCTTGATTTGTTTTCTATGAGGTTATCTTGATCTCATGACTTGAGTTACAGATTTGATGAGTTAACTAGAGTTGATTTGAGTAATTTTTTATTTCTTTTTTAAATTGATTTTTTTTTAATTTCATCATTTAACTTTAGATTGATTGAGAACTATACTTTATAGTTTGATTCAATTTTCTTTTTATGAGTTTATCTGAGTCTCATGACCCGGGTTATAAATTTGATAAGTTAACCTGAGTTGATTTGAATTATTTTTTTATTTACTTTTTATGAGGTTATCTCGATCTTATAACCCAAGTCATAGGTTTGGTGAGCTACCCTGGCTAACTCATGTCATTTTTTGTGTCTTTTTTTAATTGATTTTTTTTTCAATTCCATCATTCAACATTAGGTTAATTGAGAATTGAGTTTTATAATTTATTTTGATTTTCTTTGAGTTTGACAGGTTAATCCAGTTGACTCGAGTCATTTTTTTCTGGTTTTCT
>Ga0307510_10008309_pt1 | contig 12373 bp, 7 predicted proteins | sample 12_EM_MG_FD_207224 | JGI IMG/M metagenome (GOLD analysis project Ga0307510, IMG submission 207224) | Populus trichocarpa ectomycorrhiza microbial communities from riparian zone in the Pacific Northwest, United States - 12_EM | ecosystem: Host-associated > Plants > Roots > Unclassified | place...
CTTTCAGTTTCTTTTCTTTGTAAAAAAAAGCTGCAATTTTTCAGACATAAAACATATTAAATTCTGTATTTCAGCATTCTAACACGTGAAAATCAGTAGCTTATAGTTTTACAGTGTATCTTTTCTTGAAGTTATCTTCAAATCCTTGAAGATACTCCCCTTTCCTCTTTATCACCACCCAGACATTGGTCTTAGCGACCTTTTTGCCTTTATCACATTCCAAAGTCACTCTGGTTATTAAGGGAATTACGACCCTTATAACTTCTTCACTGCCACATCATAACTTGTGCATGTCGCGCCTTAAGGTCCAATAAGCCTTAACATAAGTCAGGCTTTCCTTGAACGTCCTTGAAACATAGGACAAAAACCAGTTACACCCTGGTGGCAGTAGTCCTTATCAGAGAACTCGGAGACGAAAATAAACAAGTTCACAGAAGACAACAAGACGATCTTCCAGCACATGTCAAAGGAAGTGCATACTACAAGTATCAAGGACCAGGAAACACTGATAACGGATACTACATTGACCTCGCAACAAAAACACACGTACCCGTTGAATTCGTTCAAGCAAACAACAACTACTTTTGGGTCGGACTTCGTTGGACAACAGAAGGTTGGTACACTTCTATCAAAGCAAAACTACAACACAACAGAAACCTCGGTTGGTGGAGAGAAACAGATCTACAACACCCAGACTACGTCAGCCCAGAACACTTTAGCCCAACACTTCATACCACCATCGAGCAATCACCACATGAAGAAGTACTTGCAGGAGGAATCCACCACATCGCAACCCTCCAAGGAAGTAACCCATTCACAAGACAAGAACCTATCCTTCCTCAAATTGAATCAGCAGTCCAACAAGGCTATACTATTCCTCTTGACACCACCCCCGCCGCTGCTATTCATCCCCAGCTATCCATCAATACTGCAATGGCAGGACAACAGGAGGAAATTAATGTTGCTACTGGACAAACTGGACAGGAAGCACAAAGGATTAACATCATCACCAATCCCTCTAATGGCACTCTTAAAGGAAATCCACCACCTATCTTCACAGGAGATAGAAGCACAACCAGGAAGTTCATTAACAACTTCAACCTCTGGAAAGCACTCAACTGACAAAATGATATCATGAGGAAACCCTTTTCCAGAGTCATTACTCTCCTCACCTACATGGTGTCGTAATCAAAGGAGATTGAATCGCGCAGCAGGCAAGCACGAGCGAAGGGAGCGTGAGTGAGTGGGAACCGAGAGCGGACTATGCAGACAATGATCTCAGTTGGGCACAAAGAGACCACAAACTATGTATATTCACCTATGCAGACAATGATCTGCATGCTGTAAGTACAGTAATAAACACGAAGGTAAAGTAAGGAAGGCTCACCTCAGTTGGGCACAAAGAGACCACAAACTGAGGGGCGGCAAGTGAGACTACAAAGGTATAAATGTAACGAAGTGGGTGAGTACAAAATGGGGTCCCGAACGGATGCAAAATTTGGGGGTATGTACTATAATTGTCCATTCATGCTGTCCATGTCAATTTACTAGCGCAACATGCGCTCTACTCTATTCAATGTCCATGTGGCCTGACCGTCACTTCCGCAACACATGGATGGCGCTCTAGTAGATGCCTGGAAAGAGGAACAAATGCATAAACTCCAAGAGGCCATAGATGATGGAGCCCAGGAAACAGATGAAGACCTTTGGGACAGCTTTCTAGAAAGATTCAAATCAGCATTCACCAACCAGAATCAAAGGGAGGAAGCCTACCAAAAAACTATGCAAATTGAAGCAAGGAGAAAACCTTGACGATTTTTTCACCAAATTCAAACAACTCGCTCATGAGGCAGGAGTTCCCCTAGACAATAAGGGAACCATCGAAACTCTCAAATATGCCATGAAACCACCACTTACCAGAGCAATTATACATTCCCCCAATTTCGATCCAAACGCAGACACCCCATGGACCTTTAAAAAATGGGAAGAACAGGCCAGGAAATCTCATCAGCAATGGCTGGCCGCCTCTCAGTTCGCTCAGCAAAAGCAGGGACTTTACAGAGCCTTCGGACTAACACCTAAACAAACTAAAGGAAATCAATACAGAAGAAATAGAAATTCCGGACCACACACCACTTCCCAAGGAGGACATGCCATGGACGTTGACGCCAGTAGAATGGGACAAACCCACTCCGACGCTAAAAAGAAACAACTCATGGATGAAAACAAATGTTTCTATTGTGAAATCAAAGGACACCAAGCCCGCGTCTGTTGCAAGAAAATAGCAGACCATGCCAAAAATGGCAGAAACACTGACAGCGACAATCCTACCATTCGAGGCCAAGGTCCCATTGATATGACCCCAGACAACATCTCCAGTTTCCTGACCGAACACATGGGCTTGCTTGATGAAGATACCAAGCTGAGCATTATCAAATCTCTCATGCTGAAGGATTTTCCTCAAGCCCAAAACTAGCTGCCATAGTTAGGGCATTCCATCTCGATAGTGTCTTTGTAAATCACTCCAATTCCATGCAAATAAAAGTCGCGTTTTCACACTATCAAGGGAAGGCAGAAGAAACAGTTCTACTTGACACTGGCGCAACTGAAAATTTTATCGACCATACAACTGTCGTCAAACTACGCTTAGGAATAAAGAAACTCCCCTATCCCCGCCCAGTATTTAATGTCGATGGAACCCTTAATCAACATGGAACAATCACTCATGCTTGTGACTTACTGGTTACTAAAGGCAACAAATGAGAATGTCAAAGATTCTTCATCACTAATCTAGGACGCGACCATCTTCTCTTTGGTTATCCATGGTTTAAAGCCTTTAAACCAGAAATCGACTGGGAAAAGGGAACACTCTTAGGTCCAAAAGTTCAAATGGAAACCCTATTATTCGGAACTCTCCAACATGCTAAAACATGGGTTAAAAACAAAACACCAGTTAACGAAGACCTTATCCTCAAAGCTCAGCAAACTAGGTGCACTCCATGGTTGGGAGTAACCCCTTTAGAAATAAAGGGAGGCCCAGTGGAAGTCAATCGTACCCATACAGCAGTAGAAATGGCCCATAAATACGCAACGGAACATGGGAAAGAGGAAATCACCCTCCCAGAAAAATTCAAACATCACACAGCATTATTTTCAGACGAAGAAGCAAACAAATTTCCCCCAACTTGTGGTGAAGGAGACCATAAAATTGTAGTAATAGACACCACCCCCACTCATTTTAACTGCAAGGTTTATCCACTTTCAAGGGATGAACAAAAGGCAGAGGACCAATTCATCGACGAAAACTTGGCCAAAGGATATATCACACCATCAGACTCCCCTTATGGTTTTTCAACATTCATGGTCCCTAAAAAGGACTCAAAAGAAAAACGGTACATTATTGATTATCGCCCCCTCAATGTGGTCACTAGAAAAGATGTCACTCCACTCCCTAACCTCAAACAATGCATCAAAAATCTACAAGGAATGGAATTATTCAGCAAATTTGACATCCACTAGGGGTATAACAATATCCGAATACGCAAAGGGGACCAATGGAAGGCAGCCTTTAAAACCTGCCAAGGACTATTCGAACCAAAAGTAATGTTCTTCGGCATGAGCAACTCTCCAGCAAGTTTTCAACGTTTTATGAATGGTATTCTTGAAGAATTATACAAACACTTTGAGAAGAAAGGTGTACTCGAAATATGGCGCATACTTCAAAACTACATGGACGATTGCGGAATAGGAACCCTACTCAAAGATTTCAACCTTCATGTCAATATTATCCACTTCCTATTCGACCTCCTTGCATGCCACGGCTTACATCTCAAGTTATCAAAATCAGTCTTTATGCAACCACAAATGGATTTCTTGGGTGTCTGAATATCAAAAGATGGAGCCACAGTCGATCCAGCTAAAGTTGCAGGACTCAGAGACTACCCACAAGAACTCAAAGATAAATGACAAGTCCATGGTTTCCTAGGAGTTTCTGGATACCACCACATGTTCTGCCCCAATTTCAGCATTATTGCCACACCACTTACAAAACATATGGGCAAAGACATACCTTTCGAATGGGGACCTCAACAAAAGGAAGCTCAAAATAAACTTATCGACATGATCACCCACGCACCAGTACTTGCTCGACCAGACCCTAACCGACAATTTGAACTCAAAATGGATGCATCGCAAATTGGAACAGGTGCCATACTATATCAACAAGATCCACCTATCACAAAACCAGATGGTACCCAAAAACCAGGACCAAGACGACCAGTGGGATTTCACTCCCAGAAATTTACTCAAACAAAACAAAACTACCCTATCTATGATTGGGAATTCTTGGGAGTTATGCGCAGACTACGCTGCTGGTCTCACCTCCTCAAAGGAACAACCATACCCATCCTAGTTTTCACTGATCACGCCAACCTCCATTACTATCGGGAACCCAGGAAAATAGGCCCTTGCATTGCTGGATATCTACCCAAAAGGGAGCAATACAACATCATTCTAGAATACAAACCTGGTGCCACTAACTGTGCAGACACATTATCCAGACGACCCGACTATGAGGGACCCAATCCAATTAACGATGACATCACCGTCTGGCCAGATCATTATTTCTGCGACAATCACACCTCAATTTGAGTCTTCAACATGGATAGTATAGGAGACAATTTGGATCGCTGCATCAAATTGGCTCAATACAAAGAGCAATCATTACTCAAGAAATGGGCACCAACACATAACCTTTCCCTATTGGATGGTATACACTGGTATCATGGGACCGCCCTGGTTGTCGTGGCAGACAACACTCTTAGAAGGGGAGTAATTTCCCTTTTTCACAACCACATAACTGCCAGGCATGCCAGGATTACCAAAACACTTCAACTAATCACCCCGTATTATTGGTGGCCCAACTTGAAAACCTTCATTACTAAGTACGTCAAAGGATGCACTACATGCCAAATGACCAAAGTCAACACCCATCCTACCCATCCACCTATGTTTCCCATAACCCCCACAGACAACACACAACCCTTTGAAACCATCGCAATGGACTTCATCACTAAACTCCCACAATCAGGTGGTTTTGACACCATTCTCACGATCACGGACACCGACTGCTCTAAAGCATCTATCTTCATCCCCTGTTACAAGACCATCAACTCAGAAGGAGTAGCATTACTCTATCTCAATTACATCATTCCTCACTACGGCATTCCCTGCAAAATCATATCGGACCGTGATGTCCGCTTTGTGTCGAAATTCTCAACAGAACTCTGCCATATCCTTAACATCCATCAGAACATCAGCACAGCATATCACCCGCAAACTGATGGAGCAAGTGAAAGAACCAATCAAACTTTGGAACAATATCTCCAAGTATTCTGCAGAACCCAACAAGACAACTGGCACACATGGCTACCGCTTGCTCAATACACCAAAAATTCATGGCCATCTGCAACTACCAAGAAAACACCATACGACTTACTTATTGGATACACACCCCAAATACACCAACCAACCTGGAAAACCACCATTCCCTCCCTCGAAACATGACTCTTATCTATCGAAGAAGCCAGGAAAGCCACCCAAGAGGCCCAATGTAAAGTGCAAGAATCCTGGATAAAAGAGAAGCCATGATACACCCCATTTGCAGTAGGCTCAAAGGTCTGGTTAGAAGGAACCAATCTACAACTTCCTAGCAACACCACACCCAAGCTTTCCCCAAGGAGATATGGACCTTTTAAGGTAGTCTCCCAAATATCAAAAGTTGCTTATAAACTTGAACTTTCTTCTACATGGAAAATCCATGACATCTTCCATGCCTCATTACTCACACCTTACAAAGAAACCGATCAACACGGCCCAAATTTTATCAAACCACCTCCTGATATCTTAGAAGGCGAACCCGAATGGGAAGTTGAGAAGATTATAAAGGAGAGGTCTTTTGGCCATTGGAAGAAGAAGCAGTACCTTGTGCAATGGAAGGGCTACTCACCAGCTCATGACTCATGGACTAACTCCAAGGATCTCCACACACCAGAGTTACTAGTGAACTTTCAAAAGCAATCCAAGAGTATAAGAACCCTCCATTTCGACGATTCAACCTCATCTCTTTCATGTCCAACAACCTTACCATCCCTCACTATCAGAGCTATGTCTACCAACAAGAACAGTGTACCATCTACACCCATGAACGCATCGACTGGAACGGTGACATATCCCTTTTCTCGATGATCGTCACCCCAGGACATGCCACTTGCCATAGCTGGACAACTGGACAACAACATGGTGATGGATATATCGTCACCTGTAAGGACACCTCTGATAATTTCCCTGGGCGAATTACCCGCTCCATGAGTTATCTCCCCCAACCTAGTTTCTCAGTCATCGACACCACCACTCCCAGTACCACCACCAATGCTCCCAGTACCCCCTCGTGTTACGGAGCCTTCTACATCCCCCTCCCAGAGACTACTTGCCCTGGCAGATGCCATAGAGAATGCGACCATGTCCCCACTCCCATTAGATGATTGGTCCCCCAACCCTTCCCCTTCATTCATACCAGTTACCCTGAACCTTTCCCTGTCCCGCCCACTAACTCCAGTGGTCCACCACCATACCAGGTCCCCTCTCCCATTGTTCTTCCACAGCCATTCCCAGTCCCCCCCTTTGGAGTACCAGAAGAGTCCAAAGATAATCTTCAGGGTCAGGACACCAACTCAAGAAGACATAAGTGACGTCAGGAAGAACTGTCAGGCTCTACTGAAGGCTATGGAAGCCCAACGGAGACTAGAAAGCGCACTAGAGGCTTGGACTGAAGGACTGATGCCTGCTATCAATATTCTTGGCAATGATGGCATCGATGATGAATCTTTCTTGACCACCTTTCATGACTTCACTGCAGTACAACATTTGTTCTTTTTCCCTCAAGTGCTAAGCAAGATTGAACCCTTCTTGAAGGATGACAGCATTCAAAGTGACGAACCTGTTCAGCTTGCTACCCGTTACAACCCCACTGTGTCCATTCCCACTACTCCCAATTCATCCCCTATTCCCGTCAAAACTCCCTTGAATGTGGAGCTTGAAGATCCTACTCACCCTGGTGAAGGATGGGCTCTTTTCGATGCTGGCAACCCCGGACACTACCCTCTTGTCTTCCTCAATGAAGAAAACCAACCTGAGGTGGCTAAGTACATTTGTTTTCACACCACCGAAGAAGAAACTCATTTGGTTGGAACACAAGGCAAAGGTGAAGCCAAGTATGCCACCCCGCTTCATGTGAAAGCCTATCCTTCCCCCAATTTCAACCGTCGCAGAGTCAAAGACACCAATCTTAACATTTTTCATCCTGCTCATCTTTCACGTCTTATGGTTGACACCGCTTTGGTCAGTCTTAAAGACCCGGGGGTTCTGGCTGATGTGCATAGGTTTAGGGCTTACCACAATATTCTTAGCTGCGTTAAGAGACAGCAGTTAGAAATAGCCAAGGAGGAAAACCAAGCTGAGGCCAAATTACTCACTGTAGAATGTCGCCTTGCATCCAGCACCATTTGAACTCACCTCCAACAACACCTTCTTGTCACTCGCCCCCCCTTCCCCTCCTACCTTCCTTCTTCCACCCTGTGATTATCGGGTTCCACGTATTTTTGCCACACAAGGCCCACCTGCCATGGAAGGGGGAGAAGACAATTTGGAATCCCGCATTGTACTCAGTAAACGACGTTGGGGAGCAGAAGTCAAGTTCCTGTACTGCCTGAGGTGTAGTCAGGATGAACCTGGTCATGGGGTTGAAGAGTGCCCCCTCTGGAAGACCTGTCGTTGGTGCCTCAGCACTCAGCATGCTTACAATGACTGTCCCTCTCCTCACACCTCTTGTGCAACTAATTGTTGCATCATCTATTTTGGGCACCCCAACTTTGGCAGTTACTGTTCGGCCGCTCCAGCCAAACTCCTTCATTATAAGCTGAATGTTATGCATGCCGATGCAGAGTGGGATAACGCTGACACTTGTTATGAAGGATCTGACGTCTAGTTGCATGGTAGCAACTCTCTAGGGAGGGCATGTTACACTCCTGGGCACTTGGCCCATATTTTTCTTTTCTTTCTTGACCGATATGTACTTATATTATCACATGACCTCGACTCACATGACCGCTTACCTGTACAAACAGAGCCACCTTGTCGGGAACTTCATTGTTCCCTCCTTTTGTACATTTCCTATTGTCCTCTCTTTATGGTAGTCTGTGACCACCATTGTTCATGACTCTATTGTTCTGTGACCCTTATTGTTTGTGACTCCATTGTTCTCCCTTTTTGTATGCTTAGTCAGGTAGCTGCCCTTTTGTATATAAGCTGGACTTATATCCTAGAGTTGGGCCTTAAGCCTGACTTAGTTTGCAATCTATTGCGTTCTCTGTCCTTGTTGCTTGAACAAACATTTCTCTTTTATCTTTTCTTGAAGTTATCTTCAAATCCTTGAAGATACTCCCCTTTCCTCTTTATCACCACCCAGACATTGGTCTTAGCAACCTTTTCGCCTTTATCACATTCCAAAGTCACTCTGGTTATTAAGGGAATTATAACCCTTATAACTTCTTCACTGCTGCATCATAACTTGCACACATCGCACCTTAAGGTCCAATAAGCCTTAACATAACTCCCGACCATAGAGTGCACTGTTGTGCCTTGAGAATGAGGTCTTCGTTTTCTTGGTTCTTCTGTTTAAGCCATGTCTTTGCTTGTTGGAGAGTACCATAGAGTAGGGTTTCGATTTTGACTTTTGGTCCTTTGAGTTTGCTTTTCTCCCAATCGATGTCTGGGTTGAATTTCTTGAACCAGGGGTAGCCGAAGAGCATTCAGTCACTACCCAGATTAGTGACAAAGAATCTTGTTTGTTCCTTCTTGTTTCCTTGAGTGACTAGTAAGTTGCATGCCATGGTGATGGTTCTGCTTCTATTGAGGGTTCTGTCAATGTTGAATATGTTTCTGGCATAAGGGAGTCTCTTGGTTCCTAGGTGGAGTTTGTTCACAGTTGTTTAATTGATAAAGTTTTCTGTTGCTCCAGTGTCAAGTAGGATTGTTTCTTCTGCCGTCCCTCAATAGTGTGTGATTGGAACTTTAAGTTGTATTGAATTTAATCTGTTTACAAACACACTATCAAGTTGGAAAGCCCTAACTAAGGCAGCTAGTTTCAGGCCTTGGGAAAATCCTTTGGCATAAGTTTCCCGATGAAGTCCAGCTTAGTCTCTTCATTGAAGGAGTCCATATTGTCCTTCAGATAGTCAGCAAAGTTGTCGAGATTCTGGATATCTGGCATAGTAGGTGCGACGTGAGCTCTAGCTGGCTCCCTGGGGTTGTTGGGCCGACCGCTGAAGTTCCCGTGGTCAGCTTGTTTCTTGTGACAGTCTTTGGCTCAGTATCCTTGTTTTTCATAGTAGAAGCATGAATTGCTTCTCATGAGTTCCGCTTTCTTAGCCTCGGAGTGTTGTTGTCCTCTACCAGTGGTGGTGTTGATGTCTGAGGTGACTGTAGTGTCAATGTCCATATGATATCCTCCTTGAGAGGTGGTACGTCGGTCATATTTGTTCCTCCAGTTGTTGTTCCTCCTGTAACCGCCTCTTCCGGGGTTGTTGACCTGTCTAGGGGCAAGTTTGAATGCTTGGAAGAGTCCCTGACATCTCTGGGTGAACTCGGCTGCCGCCTTCCATTTGAGATGGGATTTGCGGGCCTGTTCTTCCCATTCCTTGAAGGTCCAAGGGGTTTTAGCAGTAGGGTCAAAGGTGGGGGAATTAATGATGGCGCTAGTGAGTCCTTGGGTCATAGCATGCTTGAGGGTTTCGATAGTTCCCTTGTCATCTAGGGGAATGTCTGCTTCATGTGCCAACTGTTTGAACTTGGCAAAAAAGTCGTCAAGACTTTCTCCTTGCTTGAGTTTGCATAACTCCTGGTAAGCTTCAGATCAGCAGTTTTGATTCTCGAAGGCATTCTTGAATCTTTCTATGAAATTGTCCCAGAAAACTTCATCTGTCTCTTGGATGCCTTCGTCTGCTTCTTCTTTGATTTTGTCAAGTTGTTCTTCTTTCCAGGCGTCCACACAAGTGCTGTCCATATAACTGAGCATGGTGACGATCCTGGAGAAAGGCTTTTTCATGGTGTCGTTGTTCTGATTGATTGCTGCCCATAGGTTCCAGCTGAGTAGGAATTTGTGGGCTTTGTTCCTGTCTCCATCAAACATGAATGGAGGATTTCCTTTGAGTGCACCATTAGAGTGATTGATGATGTTAATCCTCTGCGCCTCTGCCTGGGCTTGGCCAGTAGCGACATTAATTTCTTCCTGTTGTCCTTCCATTGCAGTTGGATGATCTGGGGTGTTGGGGTGGGTAGGAAGCTGCTGAAGTGCTGTGGTAACTGCTGCGATAGTGAGAGGGACACTGGCCTCTTGCTCATAAAAGATATGATTGGGGTGCTGAGGGTCTGATATGATCCACCAGCCAACGTTTGGGCTGTTATATATGCCTCTTTGGTTGGTTTGCCACTCGTCTTGTCTCCAGAGGAGTTTAACCCAATGATAGGTACTGTTGGCCTCGATGAATTTGATAGGCGCGTGTTGTTTCTTTGGTGTATCAAGGTAGTATCCAGTGTTGGGATGTCCTGGTCCTTGATCGTCAAAGTATATGTTAACTTTAACGTGCTCTGGGAGATCGTCCTGTTGTCTCCTGAAGATTTGTATAAACTTGTTGCTGAGTGTGTATGTCTGGGTGGTCACCATGGTGGTAACAGTTCTGTGTTTCAAGAACTTGTAGGAAAGCCTAACTTGTGTTAAGGTCCAAGGGCCTTAAAGATGCGACATGCGTGGTTTGGTTTGGCGATGACTGGGATTGCTCAGTGGGGTCTCCTCCTGATGCAATGATCCCGTAAGTAGTGTGGTACCGGTTGGCTACACAGTATAACAAGTAAGTCCCCGATGATAAGGGCAACTTCTGAGTGTTCTGATAGATGATGAGGGGAGAGCTTCAAAGGGGCTTTTGAAGCAACTAAGAGTTCAGGCTGGTTGACTCTGAGAGTCCTGGGTGGAAGCTACAAGTCTTGGATTGAAAACCAAGTTAGGCTTAGGGCCTAACTACTAAAAGTACAAGCGCTTATATACAAGTGAGAATGTAATGGTAACGGGAGTCACAGAATAAAGGAGTCACATATAGTAAGGTGCATCATGACATGGCAATTCTAAGTATAGCTCCATCATGAGCTGGCAGTCTAAGAATAGTGCATCATGAGCTGGCAATTCAGAAAGGGATAAATGATGATACTGCAAAGTGCTGCGGACTGCGGAGTGATGGCATGTGATAGTTGACTGCGGAATAGTCAGGTGATTCATCAGGTGACTTGTCAGGTGACTAGGTGGCGGTCCGAGTGGCGCGTAAGGGAATGAGTGGGGAATGAGTGACCAAGAGTGCAGAATAAATGGGTGAAAATAGTGGAAAAATGAAAATAGGGCTCAGGATTGTAACACTGAAGTTGTGGACCAAGGAGAATCATACAGAACTGCTGGCAAGCAACATCCTTGCCAGTAAGCGCAGCCTGGGCCACATCATATCGAGCCTCTCCACATATGTTGCAGAATTGGAGCTAGGCAAATGGCCCAGTGAATGCATGGCATGACTTTATGCACATATCGTCGTAGACAGCAACAACACCTGTTAAGTCAGCAATAAGCCTTTTCACACCATGGTAGGACAGAACCCCAGAGTCTGGATAGCGCAGGAGAATAGCATTGCGACAAGCATGATATGTTTCCTTGGATGCATTCATAACACCCAAGAAAAGGTCCAGAGAAAGGCAAGTATCAGGATCAGATATGCTTGTCAGTTCATCACAAGGGTTACAGAGACAATATATGAGATCATCATCCAAGCACCTGTTCTCAAGAGTCGCAGTAGAGATCTCTTCAATAAAGCCTTGGATGAATTTGATGTTTTCAATCCGGGACAGAATGGTCGGTATGTCATCCAGCTCCTCATCGCTGCCAGTTTCTGACGGTGTATCTGAGCCAGATTCAAGTTGATTGAAAGCTTGGTATGCCATAGCATGAGCATGCCATTCAGCCTGTAATGCAGCATCCTGCTGCTCATGCTCATCAAAATCCCCAGGGTCGAAATCACTTGTAGGGCTATCAGTGCTGTCAGGTTGAAGGGGACCCGAGTCGTCATGAAATGGAGTCAGTGATCGTTCATAGTGATTGCTGACATTGACATTGTTTGGATGATCCTGGAGTTGATTCTGCTCAGGCTCAAGTAGACAGACAATAGGATAGGAAAATCATGTGTGGATCATTCTTGTGTGAAGATACATGCATACATGGGTG
>Ga0307510_10008310_pt1 | contig 12372 bp, 14 predicted proteins | sample 12_EM_MG_FD_207224 | JGI IMG/M metagenome (GOLD analysis project Ga0307510, IMG submission 207224) | Populus trichocarpa ectomycorrhiza microbial communities from riparian zone in the Pacific Northwest, United States - 12_EM | ecosystem: Host-associated > Plants > Roots > Unclassified | place...
TGCATATACCATTACAGTCGACTACAAGCACGGTACGTCCGCGCATCCTTTCCTTGTTTTGCCTTGCATGACGAATGGATACTCGCCGCAGGGACATCAACAGGGATCTCAGCGCATGACCGAGCACTCACTGCCCGCGCGCTTGCCGCGCCCCCCTCTACAACTGCAGCTGTCCAAGCGCACGACTTTACACGCCCAGGCCACATGGTTCCCCTGCGCGCGCGACCCGGCGGCGTGCTCACCCGACGCGGGCACACAGAATCCGCGGTTGACCTCTGCGCGCTTGCGGGGCTGCCGCGTGCGGGCCTCCTCTGCGAGCTCGTGAATGACGACGAGGTCGGGAGCATGATGCGCCGTGATGCGTGTCGTGCGTTTGCAGATCGGTTTGGGTTGCCGATGGTCAGCGTCGCGATGCTCGTTGACTATCGCGAGCGAACAGAGGGCCGACAACAAGACGCTGCTAATGCTGTTTCTGCGGCTGCCGTATAGAGAGGATCTCTGAAATGTGATAATTTAAAGAAAACATCGTCTTTGTGTAGACGTGCTAGATATCTTACGGGGTTGTACTAATAACATTCTTCCGAGATAAATCACACCTAAAGACGTCTGGGCATGCCCAATGGTTATAATCAGGAAAGGAAGGTGCTTTAAAAAGGGTCCCTAGACTCCTGAAGGCATTCAACACTCATAACATACTACTGGCAGTTATGTCATCCTACAATGTAGAGATTAATTAATGAAACTTCGTGGACCAAAATCTTGGGGAGAGTTTCAGAAAAAGAATGAGGGAGGGTTGGAAAATCGTAACTCGGACCGACCAACGGATTGCCGTCGAGGCGATAAACTGAACTGTACGACGTGAAAGAGAACAAACCACAAACTTTCAAGTTAGCATGGGCCACTTGACCCAACTTGACTTGGTGTATGCGGTCCTCATCGTCGGTAGATGTGACACAACGAAACAGTATCTCGATGGGCAGTGTTTACACGCAAAGTCGTACAGTATCTGGTCACGAAGACAGACGATACAGTAAGACCAGACTGGGTGGCTGCCAGTGGGTCCACCCAATGAACAGGTAAAAGCGAGAAACCAAGAACCGACAGACACCGTCGCGGTGAGGCGGACCAGCGCTTGAAGGTGTCGACCTAAGGTCCGGAGAAAAGTGGATCTATAAGGGACGTCGTCTTCATGACGAAATTCTACAGTAATCCTTTCACTCCATCATAACATCAACGGTGGCGACAATAGTCAGGAACCAGGGTCCTCCGTCCAAGCAAAGCAATTTTGGGAAGGACTGGCACTGCGACGATGCTAAAAGGAGCAATGGATCGGAGGGAAGTCATACGACACAGGCCCTGAGGAATCACTCAATACGATTTCAAAATGTGCCCTTGATGGGTGGCTCTAAGTGATCGGTAGGGATGATCGGATGTTGTCTTTCGGGCGTTAGAGCCACAGTTGTTAGTATGGCGAATGCGATGATAGACGTCTCATGGCCCTTGATTTCCACATGCGTTTCACCCACCTGTGATTAATTGGACAACCTTGGCGCTGGCCTACACGATCACGACACGAGATGGCACCACCTGTCTTTCAGCGTCTTGCTTTGCTTCCGGCCATCTCGCGAGAAGTTCATTGATTAGTATTGCGTCTATTGGTCTCGTCATGGATGTAATACAAATTACGAAAGTCAATCGACTCCCAGATATATGTAGGAGATATGTCAATCACAGAGGAGGTAGTGGTCTTCGGCACTGTGGGCAAATATTCTGCAATATGAGAGGGACCAGAGTCAGTTCCATCAGCGCTCAGACTGTACATTAATATTGTTTACCTTGATCGCAAGCCACTTGATACGCCATCATCAGAATCGTCAACTGCCTCTAGCCAAGGAAGTGGGAAAACTTACCCTCTCAAGACACTCTGTGTGCTATTATTGTGCGAAACCAGATACGATCAGCGCGCTAGTCATATGGCAAAGAGAGAATAGAGAACACTGACAAATAGATGAGCGCATGGTGCGAGGCTGTATTCTGCGCGCGCGCGCACGTCTCGCCTACTCGATTTGCCCGATACGTCCTCGGGCGGACGATCTATTGCATCCATGCAGATCGCGCAATCGCCCAACGGACCACCTTCCGTGTCCGGGAGTGGCGGGTGGTAGTCATACCCTTGCGAATCCGCGAGCTGCGCAAGGAGAGCATACCATCAATGGGTCGGGGATCGGGGATCGCATTGGATAACGTACACGCCGTGGGAGGAAGAACGCAGGCCCGAATGAGGTCTGCAGTCCAAGCACTGCCGCTTGCACGCAGGCGAATAATGAGAGTACGTATACCCAAGCTACCCATGAATAATATCAGCGACGACTTAGAGAAAGGCGAAGGGCAGTTTGCCACGTTACGTACGGCGTGGCTCCACGTCCATCACGTTCTTGGGACATCCAAGGAGATCTAAATTTTAGGTGTCTCAGTTTGGATGTCGACCGGCTGAATGAGGGTGCGTACACATTGCCAGCAACATTCGTCCCACAGTCGTCCCAATGATGTATTTTCTTCCCAGCGCGCAAGGCCTCCCACGGCGCGCTGCACGCATGATCTGTGGTGCCCAAATAGACGAATAGAGGATGGCGAGAAGGACTACTCCAAGTCCTGGCGCAACCATGACGCGTACGACGAGGACGAGTACAAAGAATACGAAGTACCCTACACGTTCGTTCCTTCGTCAATCGAATGGTGAAAGCAGGAGTAGTGAGGCGGGCGTACAAATACGGTTATGTTCATCATACCAGACCAATTGGAGGACAAACCGAAGGACGGAGACCCAAGGAACACCTTGTCCTGGAGGTTGCTGCCGAGAGGTATTGAGTGGCGAAGACGCTGTAGAAGCATTTGTACGCTGTCCGTTTGTGGAAATACTCGTCGGGGATGCATTTGTTACGTTCACTGGTCGAGGTGGTGGCTGGCTTGTCGGGGTAGCTTGGGGGGAGGGCATTGGCGGGAGAGTGGCTAAGTCCTCAGGTGCTTGGACCTGTTGGATGAGAAGGACGAATTGCTGTAATCCGACAAGTCTATCAGCAGCATCCGACATGATGGGTCCATGCTTAGCGCACCACTTCGTAGGCGAAGAGCGCACACGCAAGAAACGCGGGCGCGACCAATGCCATTGAAGGCCGTCCATCGGCAAGGATGGCAAAGGTTATATGCTACGATAGAATGAGCACATATTAGGGCAGATAATATCGCTAGTTCGTGGACACCTACCCCCGCAAACGCTATCGCGTCGGCCAAGGCTTGTGCGATGAAAGACCAACGGGAAATCCGAGAGAGAGAGGCCGGAGTTCTGCTTTCTGACATCTGATGCGAAAGTAGCAAGAGCAAGGCGAGGTAGACGAGCCCAGCAAACCCAGCATCTGTGGGGACATCAACAGACAAAGAGCAAAACCAAAGTCTGGACGTACACGAGGTGACTTTTCTGAAGAATATGCGTGACCTCATGCCCTCCGCATCTTTACCTACAATAAAAATACCGCATTCGGGGCTGATGATAGCCACGTCCAGGTGAAGGGGAGGTCGGCCGACGGTTGTGACGCCCGTGGGATGCATGAGTTCATCTTCGAGCTCGCGCATCTCCGCGGCGGAAACGTTCGACGGGTGCACCTGCACATACACGGCAAATTGACATGTCGAATCCGGGAGAGTAGGATTCATCTCGGAAGAAAGGTCGTTCGAAGCCAAGAAGGTTTTGAGTTTGGTAATATTGTCCTCGATGACAGGCACAACAGCGCGGGCAGTAATATTGAGTTGCGCCGGTGGAACCAGAGATGGTAAAGCACGGATATCCATGGACAGCCTAGATGTCAGCATTAGATCGTAGGACTATCATGCAGGTGAGGACAGCACCCTGGGTCCTGAGCAAAGCCATAGATGGATCCAGTCTCGAAGAATTGTATGCCTGCAAACTCAAGTTGCAACTCTCGGGAATTGTTGCTATCAATGACTTCTATGTGACCCTATCATATCGTTGGCAGTTGGCATAGACTCGCCCTGTAGCAAGAGGGTTTAGAGACTTACATGCAACATGGCCACGTCCTTGAACTCTTCCTTCTCCTTTTCATCCACATCCACCGGCCTCGACAGCAAATTCATGGCCACCTTATTGGTCGCAGACCAATTCCAGTGGCCGAGTTTTTCCGCTACCTCTGTCTCGTTCCATTCGGCAGCGGGCACTAATTCCGAAGTGAGATTGCGAAATAAGGCGGTGCCCCGAATAAAGCCTGTTATATTGGAATAGTAAGATTGAGTGTGAGGGTCGAGTACACCCCGGCGGGATACAGCGTCGGATATTATGCGACCCTCTCGAGGTGGTCGAGTGGGCTGATCAGAAAATATTTGAGTTTGGCGTGGAGAAAGAAATGCGAGACAAAGTGACATGAACGTACCATGACGAAATTGGTCGTGTCTGAGCCGTTCAGCCAGGCTGAATAGTTGCCAAATTGCCACTCGAGCGAGGACAGGGTATCCTTATACTGGTTCCGTACAGCGAGGTCATCGCTGGCGCCATTGTTGGTCATCATAAAGACGAAGAGACTGAGAATGAGGAGAGACGTGACTGAGCCCCGCTTGGGGCGGGGATCGTTCGGGTCCACGCCTCCCGCTTCGCCGCCACGGCCAACGGTGGCTGTAGATGGGGTGGCACTCATGGGCCGTTGCGTACGAGAAGTGTACTAGTACTAGAGTACGAATCTATGTTGCAAGAAAGGGTCTTTGGGTGGGCTTGCAAGGAGGATGCAGTGCTCGCATCACGTGAGCATTCCATTTATAGAGCTCGCCCCTCTGCTCACACTGACTGTCGTACGGTCCCGCACCGACCTACGCTCTCACTATCTCACTATACTATAGGATGTCATCTTGGAGCTGCTCCACTGCTCACACTGGCCCGCCCTTACAACATCTCGAGGCTATCGGGTTTCCCAACCTTCGCAACCGATACCACTGAAAACGACACCTAAATCTCCCATTCCCAAACATGTCGTTCTACCGAATGTAACCACTCTGAGTCGACATTCGCTCCCTCGATGAAACGCAATACGTGTCCTGATGTCCCTGAAGTTGGCATGCGGTACGGCGCGACGTGACCAATGCAGAAGGATTTATGGGTGGCGTTTTCGTTCATATGAAATCAATCGAGGCGCCGTGCGGGGCCTCGTTTCAGGGAGGGCGCTCGATGGTGCCACAGTATCCATTCAATACAGAAACCGCCAACATCTGGCGGCGCAGTGTTGTACCGAGCGTGCGCCCTCTCCAATCAATTTTTTTGTCTCTTGTCTCTCAGCCGGTGTGGTGTCCTTCCTCTTCAATGCCAATGCCTTCACTTTCGTTTGGTCGCGATGTCACGGACGGATGTGGGTCGCATCATGATTGAAAAAGTGAGGTGTCAACCTAGTCTTGTTTGAGAGGGACTTTAAGGATTGTCCTTTCTCTTCGCACTTTTCTGCCATGCCCAGCCCAGTCCAGCCCCATCTCGTCTTGTGCGTCCGTCACACAATTTGGAAGATGCTATTCAGTTAGCGATGGTTCGTGCCGTAATGAATGTATGCGCAGGACGCGGGTTCCTCGTCGGCGATATGTGTGGCGTGCGCATTGACAGTTCTCTCGACGTCTGGGCAACCTCATGCCACATGGCGCCAAACATGGAAAGCAGAAGATGTTGACTACATCTAGGGACGTCCTTTGGTTGTTTGAATTATTACAGGCGTACACAGCCGGCAGGAAGCAAAAGTGACTGCTCTTCTCACGAGATTACCGACCTGTCTATGTCCGCGCAAATTGAGTTACGTCGTTCTTGGCTCTCACTTCATGGACCCCCGCGCCAAGAGAACCCTAGTCTGGGTAGATATGTCAAGCGGATGGAACCACAGTTCGGGCGAATATCTGACAAAGGGATTTGGTGAGGTGGCAGAAGTTTGATCTCCCCAGCTGTTGTACCTCTGGGTTATTCAATTTATAAATTGCCTGACAACCTGATGTAAGTTACATGATACAGCACTTCATGTTCATCAGATCAGCGTCCAAATGTTTGCAGCACCAGAGTGACTGGCAAACCATTCATGTGATACAACGTACGTACACACCACGACAGCGCGTTTATCTATCAATTACTCCAAGACGACGTAGTCGGGCGGGGCAACGCCCAAACTTGACAAATTTGAGGTCTTGAATTACACGAGGGCGGGTTTCGTCCTGGAGGCGACGCGTACAGTATTCATCCGTCGATTAGTGTCGCATTCACCTGCAAACCCATGATCATTTCTTTTGGCTCTCCGCCCGATCCGAACGTTAATTCTTCAGCTGAACTGAATTAAACTGTGTAGGGGTATAGATCCTGTGTCCAACAGATCGTCGGATTTGCAGCCGAGGTGGTCTAACACTATTATAGTTTTCACGGGGGCGGGGAGCGATGGAATTGCCAAGGTGCCCACGCCCATTTAGTTACTTGCCGCCGCCACTATTCGGAAAGGTGGGAGGGACGGTTGGATAACTTGGATTTCACCACAAATTAATGCCGCATTCAGGAACTCTGGGGAAGACCCATTTTGAAGCCTTTTCGCTGCTTGAATATTCGCGTTCTATGATAGTGCCTGATGATTTTTGGTTCTTTCGGGCTTTATCATACAGCAAGGAGACGTGCGTCACGGACGTCCAACCAGGGGCAGGGGCATAGGGGGGGTCAGTTGACCTGACCTGTTCCGCCCTGTCTCTCTTCCTCTGGGTCTCGGGTGAATATTTACTACTGATACGGGTACTGTACGTTACGTCCAATAGCCTCTGTGGTGTGCGGCGTTCGACAAATGAAATGTGACATCTTGGCACCGGCACCATCCCCTCTTGGTCAGGCGACCTATGTGCAACGTCGTGCTTATTTTCACCCTATAGAGCACGGTAGAACGAAGGATGATGTGTTTTTTGCTCTCACTCTCACACTCCGACTCTCGATCGATCGACTGCTGACTAAAACTCGAGTCAAATCTGACCCGTCCGGCGTCCGCGTCGGGATAGATAGCCCTGGGCGTCATCGCGCGTCATCAACATAGCCGACCGACGAGGGGCGAAAGGATATTCTAAAAAAAAAGGCCATAAAGAAGGTGCTTACCGAAAATGACTGACGGAAGCGTCGGATCTCAATCTCCGCAAAGGAAGAAAGAAAAGAAGATAGCAGAGGCAGGACGAGATGCTATCAACGTGTTACTCGTACGTCGCGAAATTTTTTGCTTATGGTCGGACTCGGAAGCGAAATGCTTGAGGGTGCGTCGTGTTTCGAACACTTCTGATTCAGCAAGCATGTTACTTAATCGGGGGCATTTTTTTTCGTTTATCGGGGCCGGAGCGTTGGACGCATAATTGGCTTTACGATTCATAATATCATATATCATATGTCCATCAAGCTGCATCAAGCATTCAATCGATCAAACCCCCATTTTCGTCATTTCTCCATGAATTTATGTGCATCTAACCTCTTTCTTTCCGCTCCTCGTGTCTGCTGCCGCGCCGCTCGAGGGCGAGGGGTCTGTCGGTGATCTCGTTCATCCTCCTTCATAGTCAGATGTCCCGCGCCGTTTCCGATCTGCATTTGCACATGGAAACAGCCCAACAGTAGTCCGCAACGCAGACAGAGCTGTGACAACTTGGACATTGCTGTACCGTGGCCTCCGGCCCCCGGAGAGCTCCAATTGCACTATTGCACTAATAATTAGTCAGTGGCGTCGACGGACCCCGCGGAATTGAAGGGGGAGACTGCTCCTGGGTCGCCGCATGCACAAATCATGACTTACCGGGCAAGGGTTTTCAACCGTGCTGTCGCCCCGTAATGTCAGGGTCCAATTCGGAAAGTGGGAACGACCGGTGCGACGGGCGCGTGCATGTTTCAAACCACACCGAGGTCCCCCAAACGAAACCAGTTGGATTGGGAGGGCCGAGCCCTCACAGATGTCATTTGTGATTACGCGCTCGCTGGTCACGGTACTTCCGCCCCACCCCAAAGTGTGCTAGTCCTAGTGCTAGTGGGAGTGGGAGGTTGAGAGCATCGATCGGGGATCAAGGGGTTTGTGAAAGAAGGGTTTGCTCTCGTTGGAAGCAACGCCAGCGCGCCGGGCTTGCGCCTCCGAATTGTTGCCGGTTTCGGAGATCGCGCGCGAGGTCACGCGCATCTGAACTCACGGCCGCCCTCCAGCGCGTGGGAATTGTGTTCCACTTTTCCTTTTGTGTCATGATGAAATATGGGGTTGATCATTTTTCAAAATGTCAAATGCCAGCCGGGGGAAAGAGCTGTAGCATACCCGGATGAGCGTACTCTACCCGCTCTTTTCGGAACTGCAGCGCGCTTGGGATAATGATGCACCTTGGTTGGGGCAAAGGGATCAAGTTAAAAAAATTCAAAGAGCTACGCGAACATGTGGTGCCAGCCAGGGCCGCAACAGTACAGTACGGAAGAAATACACGCTTCAGTGACGGATCCTCATTTAATATTTGGTAGGGATGACTCCCCCGGCAGCTTTCTCGGCAGACCGGGACCGGGGCCGGGGAAGCGAAGACAGGAGTCTTAGATAGTTACATAATCAAGGGCGACCCGGAATGTGGACGGATAGATCAAGGTACCTACTGTAGACCCATCTGGAGGGAGGTCGTTGGGATGTTCATGAGGTCGTATAGCCACGTGTATGCAACAGGGATTTGACGAAAAACACGAGGTAAGCCTGGTTGGGGATAGGTGGAATTGTCGTTAGGGACGACTGGAGGGGGATGAGCCTAAGCGACGGGTCAAAAGTCGGAGTATGAACGTCAGGATCTAGATTGAAGGGTAGCCAAGCAACTGAACGAAGGACAACACTGACTGAACTGACACTAGCTAGTGAAAATTCTGTCTTATAAGCACTCCCGAACAAACACTCTCGTACTCGTACCATTCCCGTGTACGCTCCACTTCACTCTCCTCATGGCTCACTACTCTTCGCTCTTCACCTTCGGTCTACTCTCCGATCGTGAATGTCCTTCTCCCCTCCCCTCTCCCGATTCCAACTTGTTTTATCAGTTTCGCAAGTCGTCCCTTCCAACCAGTGCGCTTTCCAAACCTTCAGACATATCTGTGCCCTCGGACGGTCTTCGCTCCCGTCCTCAGTTCATGAACCCGTTCGCCAACTCGCCTAAGGCAACCACCGAGCTTCGTTCGTTCCTTTCTCTCGACCTCGCTGCGGACCAAAGTTGGTCGACATACCGTCCCAGCAAGCCTTTGTCCCCACTCGATCCAGAGGTTGCTCCAGCAAGCCCACCGTTTACCGTGAATGCCTCTCCGTAAGTAGTCAACGCGACGTGTGCCTACGGCTCTAAATTTCATCGCTCCCTGCAGACGGCAACGTATCCCATCTTCATCATCGCATCGTCCTGTGCTCATGTCCCCTGTCCGACGTTCCTCTCGGGATTCCCTCCGTGCCCTTCCATCGCCGAGACCTGCGCCTTCTTCGGCTCTCCCTCAAGTTCCTTGCGAGCGCAAAGAACCGCATCCTCTTCCTCCCATCTTCATCCCAAGTCCCTCTCTTTTCCCTCCCAGGTCAGCGGGAGGTATTTCACCAACATCGATTCACGCACCTCTCTCTGCTCCCCCAGCAAGCTCCCTCTCAGCTGGCACATCCAGTTCCTTTGTCCAGAGCCCACCTCCCATATCCCCTCTATCATCCCCAATCTATCGCGGCTCCCGACAGGGATCTTTCATGTCTTTCTCTTCCTCTGCCACCTCCATCCGGACAGCTCGTAGGCGTAATGTGGAGCGCTCCAATGCACTAGCCTGCCTTGAGGGGCGCTCTCGTATGCCTGGTCGTGTCCCTAGGAAGGTGCGCCAGAGAAATTTCATGAGCATGAGCGACGACGAAGACGACGCGGCCGGAGATGATGAGGATGCGGGAGGAGATGCGGACGTAGAGGATGATAGTGATGCGCCGGAGCGACCCCTGCGAACCTCGCTCAGCTCGTCATTAGCCCCGCCCGTATGTGCACCAACCTCAAGTACAGGGACTGTCAGTGCCGCCGAGTTTCATTCTCCCGTTGACGAAGAAGAGGACCGCGTGCTTCCCGCAATTGCAATCCCATCTCACATACAGGCTGCCTCGTCAAAGCCTAGGTCGCGCTCCCGACGGAGTACGCTGGAGTCTTGGTTTCCTTTAGCTAACTTCATCGATCTCAAGGATGACGAGTTACAAGGATGGCGCGGTGTTGTCGAGATCGTAAATGGTCTATGAGCCGCCTCCTTATCCCCACACCCTCCTCGCCCCCGCTTGTCTCTACTCGTATCATTATTATATGTTGTGCTAATCCCCTTGCAAGGTGGCTCCATAACACATTTCCACTTCTTAACCTTGATATACCCTTTCAATTTTGGCTCAAATCTCGCATCATTGCAAAAACCCTACTCAATCCATCCCTTGCAGATCGTCTGCTTCCATCTACCGTTGCAACTCACACATTCATTCCTATCATGATCGTACACCTCATTTTCAAAGCCAAAGTCTTGACTTTTCAATTTCTGTCTGACACACGTGTCTCGTCGATGCGTACACTCTTCACGGTCACTACATATTTTGTGCTGTACACTATGTTTCCTTTTGTTCTCTTTTGTCGCAGTCCCACTACCCACCGCCGCTCGTTATATCTAGTTCGTGGCGCGCCTAAACAAATCACGCCTGTTTGGAGGTTGATCCTGTCCGCGTCGCGGAGGCTCAAAGCGCTCAAATCCAGTGCACCTCACCTTAGCCGATCCTGTATGTACGTACAATAGTAGTAGTAGTAACTCGCCACCTGCCCTGCACGTGCGCAGATAGAACAAAGGCAAAAATTCAATCACACGCACACAGAGTGCCATGAGTCCCCGAATCAAATAATCCGCACGACCCAAAGTCTAATACGTAAGAAACACCCGGAAATGTAGCGTGTTGTTCTCCTCGGCATTACCGCATAATACAGTACAGTCCGCGTCAATCTACTGTACTGTATAGCAGCAGTAGACCCCGCGCTCCTTCAGCAAGGCGTTGGTTCTGGTTCTGCTGAATACGCGGATATTACAAACATAGCAGTCGCGTAAGGAAGGAAAGCGCACAGCGCTCGATGTCATGACTCCAGCTTCCCTCAACGTCATGGGCAATAAACCCAAATCAAAATATTAATTAAGTACGAGACACGTTGTGTCCCTTGCATGCGTCCATGTGTTTTTGTATGTGATTATGGTACCGTGTACGGTACATAACTTGCGTAAGGTTGTTTCTATGGTAAGAATGTTGGTCTCTTTTGTCGCACCGCTGAACTGTGATAGTACCGTGATGCACTGTGAATCTCAGACGTCGCGCGACGTGTTGACAAGCGGGCGAAGCGCTCATCACGACCTTACCCGACTCACCCGCACCCATGCAAGCGAGGCACATCATTTTAGAGGGGCTCTTCCCCCATCCTCCCTCCCACGATTTGGGGGACTTGATATATGTTTTTCCTTCCCCGTCCGCTGGCCCCGTCATTGCCTGTCATTTGCCTGCCAATTTTGCGCATGCAAACACTCCAACGGCACAGAACCATCACCTGTTAATATTTCCTCCCACATCCTCCTTCCTCTTCCCCGCAAAGAAGCAATGAATGACACGACTGACTGATATTAATTACCTATTAACAAATATTTTTGTTTGCTTGTGGTTGATCGTTTCTGTCGCTCGGGTATCAAACCAGTCGCGCACCCACCGCTCCTGCGCTTGCTGCGGGCTAAGCGCACAGCCATCACTTACTGTACAGCCGGGCATCTACAGGAATACGCATCGATCATGATGGACTGCCATCACAGGTACCGCTCCGTGAAAGACGAACCTGCATCATCCGAGGGACAAAAGATAAATCCGATAAATGGCGTTGCGAGTGACACGACACGGCGCGCGCGCCACGCCGTCGTACCGATCCAGTCGCCGATACGTACCGTACCGAGCCGCAACTGGACAGAACCGTGATGGCAGCAGCAAGCAACGTACACGGACCGTGACTTTACAGGAGGCAAGCAAGCCCCCTTCCTCCCTTCCCGCAAGGATCTGTCAACTCAAGCGAAAAGATAATGAGAAGGGGTGCCAATCACGGTTAAGGGCGACGGTCCCGGGTCCCGGGTGAGTTGCGGTTGTGCCGCCCATCGATCGGTGTGTTGGTCGGGAAGTCACGGAAAGAAAACTATCCATACCGTACGTCAGCACACTCACCTTCCTTAAGGATTTTATTTTCGAGATGGCCCTGTGTGACTGTAGTGCTGTGGTGCGTGCAACGCACAAACGGAGCAGAAGCCCATCCGAAATACGAAAT
>Ga0307510_10008311_pt1 | contig 12371 bp, 12 predicted proteins | sample 12_EM_MG_FD_207224 | JGI IMG/M metagenome (GOLD analysis project Ga0307510, IMG submission 207224) | Populus trichocarpa ectomycorrhiza microbial communities from riparian zone in the Pacific Northwest, United States - 12_EM | ecosystem: Host-associated > Plants > Roots > Unclassified | place...
GAATATGGCCAGACTGGGGATTGAACCCAGGACCTACTGGTTATATACCAGGTGCTCTACCAACTGAGCTACCTAGCCTTGGGTACAGGAAGTGGATTCAGCAATATGACAGATTGCCTATCCAACAGGGGGAAGCAATGGTGGCAACAGGTGCTGTAATGATGGGCAGGGGAATGTTCTTGATGGGCAGGGGAATGTTCTTGATGGGGATGTCCTTGAGTGAGATATGGTCAGTAATGTCACCAGTGAGTTGGAGGTGGGACCAACTGTCTTGGGTGAGTGGGGGGAGGAGAAGGTCAAGCTCAGCTTGTACAAGACAAATGACTTCAGCAGTGGTTTCTTCTCCAAGGAGTTCAAGATCGAACTTAGCAGTGGCACGAAGTGCTTCTGCAGTAGGCTCAGGAGTAGGTGGTAATGGCAAGCAGACCACATAGGGGTTTGGGTCAATAGGGGTGGGCTTAAGGGTGTCTGGGTTGACAAGGGTAATGCTGGTGTCAGCAAACAAGGTGGAGTACTGGGGGGAGTAGATGTTGTATGGGGGGGGCAGTAGGTGCAAGGAAGGGGAAGCCAGGGACAACAAACTTAGGACTGGAGGCAACAGTGGGTGACCAGGGGACTGTGGGGGACTGCATGCTGCTGGGGGGGTACTGGAGACAGGGGCTTCTGGGACTTGGGTAATTCCAAGTGTTGTGGGGACTGTTAAGGACATTGTTGACAACCCCAAGGGTGGCAGCAGAGTTGGTCTGATAGACTTCATTCAAGTCAGACCAGGAGGCAATAGAGAGGGAAGGGGAGGACACTTCCCAACAGTCAGCTTCAACTTAAGAGACTGTTCTAATGTTGGGAACTCACTACTTTTATGGGTAGCAAGACTCAACAATGGCACGGAGTTGAAGGTGGCTGATCCAAAGGAGCAGTAGAGAGATGTTGAGGAGGAAGAGACAGAAGGCAAGAAGAGGCAGGACAGAGTAGACTGCTGGTAACAATGAGGGAGCTTTGTGAGGCTCCAGTGTAGACAATTGACAAGAGAACAGTCTAAGGACTGTTTACCTAAATTTGTAGGTCTTATATACAAATATAGGGTGGTCTGTATGTAGTTTAGGGTAGGTACTATTATAGGTAACAGGGGACTGCACAGTCAATGCGCAATAACTGCAGATTACATCATATGTCTTAATTGGGGCCTTGCCCCAATGAGTTGGGTCTCCGTTGATTGAGTCACATTGCATCTTTGTTGATCATTTAGTGGACATGTCTTGTTGATTGTTCCCACAATCTTCCATATGTTGATCAACAGACTTGGCACATGTCCAAAGTGCATCTTATCATGTGATCTTGTTAATGACCAGTTCCTTGATAGGTCATATGTTATCTTCCCAGGGTCACGTGTTGTTAAGTCACATAATGTCATAGTGGCTGAGGGGTCACATAATGGGTCACATGTAGGGTCATGTGATAGGTTTCCACAGTTACATGATCTTGAAGTTACTTGGTTGTAGTTGAATTTTGAGGGCACAAGTTCCACTTGCGACAGGAGGTCTACCTTGTGGCTCAAAGGATCTGGAGAATGGCTATGTTCTTCTTTGTGCCCTAGATAAATATCCCCAACATCTGCGCAAATGCAAAGTAGAAGTGTTGTGAAGATTCCTGCCAACATTATCAGAAACTGATGGCATTTCTATGCATCGATGGGCAAGGCTCAGACTACCAACTGGCCAGATTTGCTACAGTGCATGGAAAGAATTACTAAAACCTTTGGAGAGGTGTCAAACAGCATGCAATGTCAAAGTATGTCTTTGCATGTCTTCACTTGCTGTAATCATTGTGCTTATCATTGTCACACCCACAGATACTTCTGGATGATGAAATACACATAGGTCAAGGAGTGTAGAAGACAAATATGTGCACAAAATGGAGGAACAATGGCCCATCCTATGGTATTGTAAGAACCACTGGAAGGCAAACCACCTTGCAACTTAGAATTATCCCACATGGCATAAAACCCACCAAAAGAACCTGGGCAAGGATGTTAAGGTCCAAGAACCTTAAGGTGTGACATGCGCAAAAGTACAAGTGGTGGCAAAGTGTAGTCGCAAGGGACTGCTAACCCTTAGCACAGTGTAGGGGGTAAAAAGATAAAGTGGAACTTAATCCAAGGTCTGGGGGATGAGCAAGAGGAAAGGAGAGTCTCAAAGGGAACTTTGAGATGACTCAAGAAATGAAGAAAAGACTTTAGAAGTCTCACAGTGGAAGCAACAAGATTTGGATATTAAACCAAGTCAGGCTTAAGGCCCAACTCTAGAAATAAGACCAGCTTATATACATGAGGGCAGCTACCATGACTAAGGAATAATACTACTAGTACCTGTACTAGTAATAACAAGAAACAAGTACAACAGTTAGTAGGAATGATGAGTAACTAGGAGAGGGATCCTAGTTATGAGTTGGCAGGCTAAAGATAGCAGAAACAAGTACAACAATCCTAGAAATGAGCTGGTGCTCCTAGGGTGACAAGAAAGCAGTCAAGTAAGCAAGAAAGAAGTCAGGTGATGTATCAAGTAAGCAATCACATGATGGGAACAGATTGGTAAGCATAGAAAAGAAATTTTAGCCCATGGAACGTAACATGACACTCCTCCTATGGTGGTCATTACCACACAACCCTAAGCCTCCCACTGATAGAGGTCATTGTCATAGTTGGCATGAGCCAACTCCAACTCATGACACAAGGTGGGGGATGACATAGCAGCACACCTATCCCCAAAATGGCGGTGAGTAGTGGGGACAGCACAGAACTCGGTGTCGCACTGCTCATGGGGGATGTCGCAGTTATCATGTGCGTGCTGAGTGCTAAGACACCAGCGGCATGTCTTCCAGAGGGGACACTCCTCTTCAATGTGGTTGGGGCACGACTTGTTGCATTTGAGGCAGTAGGGGAACTTGGGTTTGCCTCCTTGACGCCGCTTGCCTAGAACGGCACGGCATTTGAGACTGTCTTCTCCTTCTTTGATGTCAGGTGGCCCCTGGGTGGTGAAGATGCAAGGGATGTGAATAGCATTAGTGGAGGGGGGACGAATGCGGTTGAGATGGGGAACAAGTCAAGTGTGAATGGTGGCGTAAGTGAGGTGGCGTTCCACCATACTGAGTTTACTTTGAGTGTTGTTCTCCCTTTTGTTGAGCTTGACTTGCTGGCGCTTTACTGCCTCAAGCTCATTCTGATGCGCTCAATATCTATAAATGTCAGCAACAACACCAGGATCTTTGAGGTCTATGATGGCGTTGTCGATGAGAAGTCGGGAAGTAGAGGAGGGGTGAAAAATGTTGAGATCATAGTCTTTGACCCCAGGGCGATTGAAATTGGGAGAGGGGTGTGCCCATGCATGAAGGGGGATGGAGTACTCAGGGTCTCCTCACTTGCGAACCCCTACAATGTGAGTGTCAACTCCAACCTGCCTAAAGGTGATGTAGCATGCTATTTCGTCTTGACCGTACTCATTGAGGAAGACAAGGGGGTACTGCTGCATATCACCACGGTCGTACTCACTCCATCCAGCTCCTGGATGATTCGGGTCCTCAAGTTGTTCGGTGAGCTGGGGAACGTTGGGGATAGGGCTAGGAGTGGATAAGAGAGAGATGGTGGGGTTATATATAGCGAATTTAACTGGCTCCTTGTTCTGAATGTCGTCATCTGACATGTAACCCTCAATTTTGTCAAGGATTTGAGGGATAAGGAAGAGGTGTTCGACGGTGGTGTAATTGCGGAAGGTGGTAGTGAAAACTTGATCGTCAAGCTCCGTGTTCCCCAAGATGTTGATTGCTGGGAGGAGATCCTCTATCCAAGCTAAAAGAGCCCCAGTTATATGTCCCTGAACCTCCATGTATTTCAACAAGGCCCTGCATTGCTTTCTCACATGGCGAACCATTGCCGAAGAGGGGATCTGCCCTGCTAATGTGAGTATTTTGCTGTTGGGGATGGTGTCCATGGCTACGTTTGAGTGGATGCTAGACGGCTGGGGTGATAGAGGGTGACAGTGCTGGCATTGGAGTAGTGGGGTCAGGGGTAGGGTCAACAGAGGGGAGGGGGATGGTGTTCAAGCCGTATTGTCCTTGTTCTGATGGGAGATATGCGGTGGGATCGGGATAGGGGATGGTGAAATGTGGCCAAGTGTGGGGGTGGGGAAGGACGGTGGTTGACCTTGTGATGTGCCTGGGAAGCTGCTCAAAGCTATCCTCAGATTGGAGTAAATATCTGTCACCATAGCAGCGACCTCTAGTCCAGCAATGGTAGGTAGCTCCAGTGGGGGGGATGATCGTGGAGAAAAGGGTAATGTCCCCATTACCATAGATGGACTGCTGTGTATGGACTGTGGTACCTCCTGGTCCGACATAGACATAGCTGAAGTGAGCTGGCTGAGTGAAATCAATGGGCATTCAGTGGTGGTAGGGACAGTAGTGCTCCTTACAAAAGTGGGAGTGTTCAAGGGCGTAAGCATGAGTGGGGTGGATTGTTCGGTACAGCGATGAAGTCTTCTGGGCAGCTGGGGTGAAGACGTGGAATTTATGGCTGGGCCAGATGGTAAGGTCTCTGAAGAGATAACGGAACGAATTGAAAGGGGGGTCGATAGTGAAGGTATAGAATGCCTGGTTGGACATGCTGGGGGTGACTTGTCAAGGGAGAGGGTTCTTATACTGTTCAAGGTCTTTTGAAAGTCCGATAATAACTCCAGAGCATGGAGATCCTCAGCGTTAACCCATGAATCATGAGCTGGCAAGTAATCTTGCCAGCACACAAGGTATTGCTTCTTATTCCAACAGCCAAAAGACCTCTCCTTGAGAATCTTTTGGATTTTCCATTCTGGTTCACCATCTAGTATTTCCGGTGGAGGTTCCAGAAAGTTTGGTCCATGTTGGTCAGTTTCTTTGTAGGGTGTGAGAAGGGAAGTGTGAAAGACGTCATGGATTTTCCAGGTAGAAGGGAGTTTGAGTTTGTAAGCGACTTTTGATATCTGGGAGACTACCTTAAAAGCATATAATTCAGTGAAACATTGCTGATGTAGACATTAAATCCCATCTGCTATTTTACCTATGCTTTCGTGAAAGCCCACATTGGCCAACCAAAGAAAAGATGCCGTAGTTTACAGATGGGCCCAACTAAATAATTATGCAAATGTTTTAAAAGCTTTAGTATCACAATGAAAACACCATACTAGTACTCCAAAACATTTGATGCCACCATAATGAAAATTTAGTTTGAAGTGTGGAATACCTTGAAATGGCCAAGCCTTTCATTGAGAGATGCTGCTGATGCCTCAAAATGGCATGACCAATAACATTGAATTGGCCCAGCACCTGTAAAACTGCACACTGCTGATGACCTCCAGATGGCCCAGAACCGGCCAAAGTAGTGCTGCCGATAACACCCTGATGGCCACAGAGTTGATTCAAGTGTTGCTACTGACAGCCTCACGTTGGCCCATTTCCTCCTCAAAGGTGTCATATCGGTTGGCCTGCATAATTTGCAGTTGGCCAGATGGCTGCTGAGCAGGGTGCTTGCATTGGCCCACAATGCAAATGCACTGACCGGGCCAATGAGCTCGAGTTGGCCTATAGCAGCCTAAAGGATCTCAGGCGCAAGCGCTCACATGGGCCCATTCATATGCCAGGGGTTTTTCCCAATTAGCATGTATTGGCCTGTCGAGCGTGATATGGGCTGCTGCTGCACAAGAGTGTCGCATGGGCCTGCATAGGTTGTTCAGATGGCTGCTGAGCAAATTCTCGGATTGGCCCATCATGCAAATGCACTGATGTTGCTGATGTGTTCGAGTTGGCCAACAGCAGCATGAAGGGTCGCAGGCGCAAGCCATCGCATGGGCCTATTCAGACACCATATGTTTTTCGCAATTAGCATGCATTGGCCCATCCAGCACGATATGGACTGCTGCACAAGAATGTCGTATGGGCCCGCATAGGTTATCTAGATGGCTGCCAAGCAAATTCTCGGGTTGGCCCATCACGCAAATGCACTGATGTTGCCGATGAGCTTGAGTTGGCCAACAGCAGTCCGAAAGGTCGCAGGTGCGAGCCGTCGCATGGGCCTATTCAGACACCATGTGTTTTTCACAATTAGCACGCATTGGCCCGTCGAGCACTATATGGGCTGCTGCACAAGAATGTCGCATGGGCCCGCATAGGTTATCCAGATGGCTGCCAAGCAAATTTTCGGATTGGCCCATCACACAAATGCACTGATGTTGCCGATGAGCTCAAGTTGGCCCACAGCAGCCTGAAGAATCTTGGGTGCAAGCCCTCACATGGGCCCATTCATGTGCCATGGGTTTTTCACAATTAGCACACATTGGCCCATCAAGCATGACATGGGCTACCGCATAAGAATGTCGCATGGGCAGCATGCATTGGCCTGTTGAGCACGATATGGGCTGCTGCATGAGAATGTCGCATGGGCCCACATAGGTTGTTCAGATGGCTGCCGAGCAAATTTTTGGATTGGCCCATCACACAAATGCACTGATGTTGCTGATGAGCTCAAGTTGGCTATCAGCAGTCTGAAAGGTCACAGGCGCAAGCCATCACATGGGCCTATTTAGACACCATAGGTCTTTCACAATTAGCACGCATTGGCCCATCTAGCACAATATAGACTGCTGCTTGAGAATGTCACATGGGCCCGCATAGGTTATCTAGATGGCTGCCGACAGAATTCTCAGATTGGCCCATCATGCAAATGCACTGATGTCGTCGATGAGCCTGAGTTGGCCAACAGTAGTCTGAAAGGCCGCAGGTACAAACCCTTGCATGGGCCCATTCAGATACCATGTGTTTTTCACAATTAGCACGCATTGGCCCATTGAGCACAATATGGGCTGCTGCACGAGAATGTCACATGGGCCTGCATAGGTCATCCAGATGGCTGCCGAGCAAATTCTTGGATTGGCCCATCATGCAAATGTACTGATGTTGCTGATGAGTGCAAGTTGGCCAACAGCAGCCTGAAAGGTCACAGGTGCAAGCCATCGCATGGGCCTATTCAGACACCATATGTTTTTTGCAATTAGCATGTGTTGGCCCATCCAGCATGATATGGACTGCTGCACAAGAATGTCATATGGGCCCGCATAGGTTATCTAGATGGCTGCCAACAGAATTCTCGGATTGGCCCATCATGCAAATGCACTGATGTTGTCGATGAGCCTGAGTTGGCCAGCAGTAGTCTGAAAGGCCGCAGGTGCAAACCCTCGCATGGGCCCATTCAGATACTGTGTGTTTTTCACAATTAGCATGCATTGGCCTGTCAAGCACAATATGGGCTGCTGCGTGAGAATGTCGCATGGGCCTGCATAGGTTATCTAGATGGCTGCCAAGCAAATTTCAGATTGGCCCATCACACAAATGCACTGATGTTGCTGATAAGCTCGCATTGGCCAACAGCGGCCTGAAGGGTCACAGGTGCAAGCCATCGCATGGGCCTATCCAGACACCATAGGTTTTTCGCAATTAGCATGCATTGGCCCATCTAGCACAATATGGGCTGTTGCACGAGAATGTCGCATGGGCCCATATGTGTTATTCAGATGGCTGCCAAGAAGATTCTCAGATTGGCCTATCACGCAAATGCGCTGATATTGCCAATGAGCTTGAGTTGGCCAACAGCACCTTGAAAGGTTGCAGGTGCAAGCCGTTGCATGGGCCCATTCATGCGCCATAGGTTTTTCACAATTAGCACGCATTTGCCTATCAAGCATGACATGGGCTGCTGCTGCATGAGAATGTTGCATGAACTAGCATAAATTTCAGTCAGCCAGATGGCTGTTGAGCCAAATGTTCGCATTGGCCCGCGATGCAAATACACTGACCTTCCCAATGAGCTTGTGTTGACCAACAGCAGCCAGAAAGGTCTTGGGTGAAAGCCCTCGTATGGGCCCATTTATGCATCATGACTGCCACATGGACCTGCATCAATTTCTGTTAGTGGGATGGCTGCCCAGCGAAACTCTTGCATTAGCCCATGATGTGATTTCATGTCCCGCCTAGAGCGTCACATAACAAAACCATATGCACTCATTCACATAGGCACCTCCCATGTAGCATAATATTTAGCATCGCACTGTCCTGCTATGCACACAATGGGCTGACCCATGACACTGTTGCTTTGGGTACACAATATGTGGCTAGGAGGATGGCTGCCAAAAGCAAAATGCTTGCATTGGCCTACAATACGGATGAACTTCCCTTGCTGATGAGCTCAGGCTAGCCCATATCAATCCATAAGCAATCGCCCACTAGTGTTGTGGCAGCTTGAGCCGATCATTTTGAGAAATCAGCAATAGTAAATTGACTAAAATAGATAAAAATATGAAAATAAAGAGAGGAATAGAATAGGTCAGGAGCCGGGGGGTCACTTAAGACGACTTTTGCGATTTGACCAGCTGTTCAGGCGTAATTTAACTGGCTACATTTGTAGCTGAATTTGTAGCTGAAAGTGTAGCCAGTTAGATTACGCCTAAATGGCTGGTCAAATCACAAAGTCATCTTAAGTGACCCCCGGCTCCTGACCTATTCTATTCTTATCTTTATTTTCATATTTTTATCTATTTTATTCAATTTACTATCACTGATTTTCTCAAAATGATCGGCTCGAGCTGCCACAACACTATCGCCCACCATTTCATGTGGCCACTATTAAGACAATTAACTCTTATTGGCTCATCAAGCACACAAGTGGCCACTGCACAAGCCTGTCATGTTCTCATAATTTTAGCCATCAGAATCGCTGCCAAGAAGAATACTTGCATTGGCCCCACAATTTGAAGAAATAATATAGCTGATGAACCCACAGTAGAAGGTGCCAATAAGCGCATATATCAGCAGCTGCTGGCTATGTTGGGGCCATGCCAGCAGCTTCTGATGGGTAAAACCACATGTTGCTAAGGTTCATTGCTGCAGAGCCAAGTGAGATGAATGGGCATTTGCAAGTGTATTCCCCGAACTCCCACCGTCCCTCCATCACTACTCAACCAACCACCATTTCTGTCCTCCATCATGAACATTGATGAAATCCAAAGGTCCTTACACAAGGTGAGGCTGTGTTGCGCCATCTTGGAGGCCGATTTGGATGCCGAGATGGCAGCAAGGATGGCGCAAGAAAAGTGGGCATCGAGATATCGCCGCATAATTGACCAGTTGATGAATGGAGACGACAACATGGTCATGGATGATGATGACGCCGATGACCATGTCAGGGGTCAAGAGACCAGCAAGGACGAAGCCCCTTATCACCCACAACCCCCCAGAGTCGATCCTTCTTTGCATTCTACGTTTCCTGCTGTACGTCACATTCAAACACGTTTGGTCTGAAGACATTCAGTGTTGAGCTAACGCTGCCACACTATTCTTTAGCCAAATGCAGACACATCCTCACCCGGGACCTCTAAACGCGCACGCGAGCTTGAGGAGGCGCATGGCCTTTCCTCTCCCGATGCATCCTCATCCCGCCGATCAAAATATCACCCAGTCAAGCACGTCAATCCATTATCCCAATCTGAAGGTTATGAGGAGGTACTGGGTTTCACTGAGGAGGAGGGGCCGGTGTCTTAGCTACATATGTTTTCCTAAAGTCCTATGTCTTGTTTTGCCAACAGGAATGCATTCTTGTGCCTTTTGAAGAAGCCCTCCTAGACTTGATTGGCTTTTCGCTGGCTTGCATGCAACTTGCCCGAGAACCCCAAAACCCGGCAACACTCAACTCAGCTTGATCCCTTGCACTGGTATAAATTGTTGCCAGCTTTCCCGATGTGCCCGAGGCACTGTATTCAGCCCCAAGCCAGTGAAGCAAGATATGACGGTTAGGAGGAGGATCTTGCAGTGAGTAGCAAGGCAGATATGGGTAGGTAGAGATAGAGGAAATGTAAAGAAGCAAGCAAGTGATCAATCCGATAAGGATCAGACCATGTGTGTATAGGGAAGTGAGAGCGATCGAAGAAGTGGTAAGCAAGATAAGGTAAACACAAAAGGGGAAACGCAAGGGGGGGATCTTCGTATACAAGGCAAATGCGGACTTGCTCGGTGGCACTGAATCAGCGTTGGGACTTGAGGAGCAAAGAGGACTTGAGGGCACGCGAAGGGAGTAAGAGAGAGACGTGGGGGAAACTTTGATAGATCAGAAACAAGCCAAACAAGAGGGTTTAAATACATGAGAGACTGTCCGAGAACATTGAAACGTGAAGTAATCCTACAAGAAAAGCGGAGCACAGGGGGAGTGAGGTTGAAAGACATTGGGAGGATGAGGGGATGAAGGTGATGGTGAATACATGCGGCACCGAGCACAGGAGGAGACAAGGAGACACAAAGGGAAAACGCGAAGCCACAAAGGAGAAGCACAAGGCCACATCAGCCTGGTAATCTAGGAGGAAATAGAACTGAAAGTAGTATAGTAAGTGGCCGTGAAGGAATAACAATAAAGGAACAGGAACATCGGGCGCACGCACAAGCAAACGCACTCAGTGGAAACAAGACAAGACTGGGATCGAGCAATCAAGGTCGCTTGGGACTTTGAGACAAAGGGGTCAGAGTGGGTATCTTGACAGAAAGAATGTCGACAAGGGCAGAGGAGGAGAGAACAATGGGGGATGATGCGTGGCAGAAGCGATGGCGAAGAGGCACAAGTTGAGGGTCTAGACGGGGCGTGAGAATGAGGACAGCCAGAGCGGACGAGAACATGAGGCAAGGAGTAGTACTCGCAGGGATCATCTCGGTGTCACCGATACCCCCATATGCAAGCGGTTTTACAGTCAACGACTGTGGTCACCTTACACTGGGGCCTTGAATTAATAAACCTATCAGCAATATCAGTGCAGTCACATCATAAGCCAATACAAGCATTGTGCTCAGCAGCCATCTTGCTGATAAAAACCACGTAGGCCTATGTGCCAGCCCATTGTATCTGGTCCAATGCAAGCATTTCTCTTAGCAGCTATCCTGCTAACTAAGTCACGCATTGGCCCATCAAATATGATATGGCCTGCTGCTGCACAAGAATGTTGCATGGACCCGCATCAATTTTGGTTAGCCTGATGGCTGCCGGGAAAAATGCTTGCAGCGGCCACAATGCAAATGTGCTGACTTTGCCTATGAGCTTTAGTTGGCCAACAGCAGCCCAAAACATCTCCAGCGCAAGCCATCGCCTTGGGCAATTTCATTCACTATAATTTTTCCCAATGGGCTCGCATTGGCCCATCAAACATACAACGGCAGGCCACGCAAGAATGTTGCGTGGGCCTCAACAATTTTCTGTTCTCTGGATGGCTACCAAGAATAATGCACTTTTGACTTTGCCAGTCCCTCTTTAAGAGTTAATATAGATAGATTGGCATTGGCCCTGCCCCCTTGAAGTAGGCACCACCAAAAGCATCGAATTGGTCCAACATCTGGAGAACTGAATACTGCCGGTGACTTTCTAGTGGTCCAGAATCAGCCCAAAGCACTACCGATGGCAGTGGGTTGGCCAATAATCAGATACTACCAATGACCTCGAGATGGTGCAAAGTTTTTTTGAAGCAGTGCTACTGGCCGCCTCAAGTTGGCCGATCCCCTCTTTAAAGAGCTAATGTCGACGTATATGAATTGGCCCAGACCCCCTGAAAGCAGACACCGCCTATGGACCGATTTGTGTACTCCCAATGACTTCCAGTAACTCAGAATCAGCCCAAACTGCACTGACGATGGCAGTGAGTTGGCCCACTGCCAGATTCCGCCGATGACCTTGAGATGGCCCAGAGTTGCTTCAACGAAGTGTTACTGAGTTACCAATGGCTCCAAACTGGCTCACCACTTGAGGGTCTACAGAATTGTTTTTATTTATATAGTGCTTAACATTGCCAGCTCAGCTACACTAGTTCCTGCACCTCGGCACCTTCCAAATCCTCTATCATCGCTTCCATGACCTTGCTCAAATTTCCCTGTGCATCACAAATTTCCGAAATCTGGCCATGGATGGTTCGAAGCACAGTCACCTCCTTGCGAAAGGCCGCCCTATCTGGATGCACATCGTCCTAAAAAAAGGATAGATCAGCATCTACATTGAGACGTGAATGGCTTGACAAACCGATTGATACGTGCTCGCTCCTTCTCCGACAGTGTTGGGCTGGCCTGTCGGATCGCTTTCTGTGCAAGAAGGTGGTCGCTCTCCAAATTGCCAACCTGCAAGACTAAGGTGCATATAAGAGCTACCGAAGTGAAACTCACCACGCACTTGAGATGGATTGCTAAAGACTTGAAGCTCTGGTGAAGGAGGCGCCTGTGTGCCCAAATCATATCGAGACTCTGAGAAAACGGGATATTCATGAATCATTTTCAGA
>Ga0307510_10008313_pt1 | contig 12371 bp, 13 predicted proteins | sample 12_EM_MG_FD_207224 | JGI IMG/M metagenome (GOLD analysis project Ga0307510, IMG submission 207224) | Populus trichocarpa ectomycorrhiza microbial communities from riparian zone in the Pacific Northwest, United States - 12_EM | ecosystem: Host-associated > Plants > Roots > Unclassified | place...
ATAGGGCTACTGCCTCCTCCTGACATGCTCCCGGCTGCCTTCTGCCATTCGGCGGCCGGCGTTCCCGTGCGCTGAGTCTCCGGGTAAGAGGGGTGTCTCAGGCGCGATCTGCGCCTGCCGGGCAGGCGACGTTTGGAATGCGATTCCTAAAATCTGACAGCAGACTCCTCGGGGTCCTGCTGGTGCTGGCAATCACCCAACTCATCGGATGGGGCACGATCGGCCTTCCGGCCGTCATCGGACGCGACCTTGCAGCCGATCTCGGCTTGAGCTTGCCGGCGGTGTTCGCGGGCAGCTCGGTGCTTTATGTCACCATGGGCCTGTGTGCGCCCTGGCTCGCCAAGGCGTTTGCGCGGCATGGCGCCCGCAAGGTGATGATGGTGGGCACGGTCGTGGCCGTCCCGGGCTACATCTTGCTGTTCTTCGCGCGCGAGCCAATCCTCTATTTCGCGGCCTGGGTCATCCTCGGCATGGGCGGCAGCGCCACGCTGTCGACCGGTGCCTATATCATGCTCAACGAGGTGGCCGGGCGGCAGGCCAAGAACGCCATTGGCGCGCTGATGCTGGTGACAGGCCTTTCCAGCAGCATCTTCTGGCCGGCCACCTCGTTCCTGAGCGGCCATTTCGGCTGGCGCGGCACCTGCCTCGTCTACGCCGCCATGCTGATCCTGGTCTCGCTTCCGCTCTATGCCTTCGGCGCGCCGCGCCGGAAGATTGTAAATGACGACGGTGGCGAGGCCGCAAAACCTTCCGAAGCGCCTGCGATTCCCAGGAGCACCTTCAACCTCGTCGTCGTCGCGATCACGCTCAACGCCTTCGTCAATTTCGGCCTGGGTGCCATCATGATCGAGCTGCTGCGCGCGGAGGGTCTGGCGCCGGCGCAGGCGCTCGCGTTCGGCTCGATGCTGGGCGTGATCCAGGTCAGCGCCCGGGGGCTCGATTTTCTCGGCGGGGGACGGTGGGACGGAATCACGACCGGACTCGTCGCCGGCACGGCGCTTCCCGTCGCCATGCTGCTGCTGATGTCGAGCGAGGGCGCGACCTGGGCGGTCGCGGTCTTCATTCTGCTCTATGGCGCCGGCAGCGGCGCGATGGCGGTGGCGCGGGCGACGATCCCGCTGGTGTTCTACGACCAGGCCGAATTCGCCAAGGCGATGTCGATGATCGCGCTGCCGCTCAATCTCGCGTCTGCCATCTCGCCGCCGCTGCTGGCCGCGCTGCTTACCCAGTTTGGCAGCCGCGGTGCTCTGGGCCTGACATTCGTGTTTTCCTGCGCGACTGTGCTGATTCTGGTGATGCTCGGCCGCCGGCGGCCGCGAATCGCTGCTGCGGCGGCGGTATGAGACCCGCGTGACCGCATCGGTCGGTATTCATGCGCCCACCGCGTAGGGCTATGGTGGCTCGCTCCAATTGCTGTGAGCTGCGTGACGCTTCCTCCTCGTTTTTTCCGAGTTGTCGCCCGGCCGCAATAGCAAGAGCGAAGGGGACTCGTTAGAGTTCGGCCCGTCGCTCCGGTGGGTTGGAATTTGGAAATGAAACGCACGCTGATCTGCCTCGTCGCGCTCTCCTGCTCCGTGGCCGTCGCCAACGCCGCTGACTTACCGTGAAAGCAGCACGCTCGGTCGCCGCGCCGTCTTTCGGCTGGACCGGCTTCTATGCGGGCGTTCAGGGCGGTTACGAATGGAGCCAGGATCGTACCGTCGAGTTCAACCTCGGCGGGCCGCCGACCGGATTTAACCATGGCTTCCACCCGGGTGGCGGGTTCGGTGGCGTGCATGTGGGCTACAATCATCAATTCGACAGGTTCGTGGTCGGTGTCGAGGGCGATGTGGACGGCGGCCGGGTGGATGGCGGTTTCACTCTCGGCCTTCTCCGATACGATGCACGCAAGGAGTGGGAAGCCTCCATTCGCGGGCGGCTCGGCTATACGCCGACGGAGCGCCTGTTGTTGTACGTAACCGGCGGCGTCGCGTTCACCGAACTGAACTATCGCTGGGCGGATACGGGATTCCGGGTCCCGCCCGCGGAAGCCAATGTTTCGAAGACAGGTTGGGTCGCAGGCGTTGGCGGCGAGGCGGCGCTGACCAATCGGGTCACGGCGCGGCTGGAATATCGCTACAGCGATTTCGGCACCACGCGCTTCGACTGGCCCGCCATTCTCGGAAGCTACGAGCAGCACCCGCGCTTCCAGTCGGTGCGCGGCGGAATTAGCGTCAGGTTCTAGCCATCATTGGGGGCCGCGGATCGCCGTGGCCGGGGTGCCACCCGTGCGAAATTCGCAGCGCGGAAATTCGCCCCCCGGTCGGGCCGCTCCTGCTGCCGGAGCAGGGATGCCCGTATGCCGACAGTGCAGTGCTCAGGGCTCAAAAATAGTGTATCCGCTGGGAGTGCGGGCCGCCTTGAGCCGCCGCGCCAAGATAAGTTCCCGGAGGAAATCGACATGTCGGCCTTGCCGCTCTCAGGCATCAAGATCCTTGATCTCACGCGCGTCCTTGCCGGGCCCCTGTCGGCCCAGATGCTGGGCGATCTCGGCGCGGAGGTGATCAAGATCGAGCGGCCGGGCACCGGCGACGACGCGCGCGCCTTCGGCCCGCCTTATCTGACCGACCCCGAGGGCAAGGCGAACAACAACAACTCGTTCTACCTCTGCGCCAACCGCAACAAGAAGTCGGTCACGGTCAATATCGCCAAGCCCGAAGGGCAGGCGATCATCCGTGAGCTCGCCAAGGACGTCGACGTCTTCATGGAGAACTACAAGGTCGGCGATCTCAAGCGCTACGGCCTCGACTACGAGACGATCAAGGCGATCAACCCCGGCATCATCTATTGCTCGGTCACAGGCTTCGGCCAGACCGGCCCCTACGCCCCGCGGGCCGGCTACGACGCCATCCTGCAGGCGATGGGCGGCCTGATGAGCGTCACCGGCCACATCGACGGCGAGCCGGGCGAGGGCCCGATGAAGGTCGGCCCGTCGATCGTCGACTACATGACCGGCATGAACACCTCGATCGGGATTCTCTCGGCGCTCTACCATCGCGACGTCAATCACGGGCAGGGCCAGCACATCGACGTCTGCCTGTTCGACACCGTCATCGCGTCCTTGTCGCACTGGCTGCAGATCTTCCTCGTCAACGGCAAGATGCCGCCGCGCCGCGGCACCTGGGGCAATGGTGGCATGCCGGCCGGCGTGTTCCGCTGCACCGACGGCGAGCTGATGCTGGTGGTCGGCAATGACGGCCAGTTCCAGCGCACCTGCGCCGTGCTCGGCGAGCCCGGGCTTGCGAACGACAAGCGCTTCATCAAGAACAACGACCGCGTCGTGCACGGCAAGGAGATCATGGCGATCTTCGCCGGCCTGTTCCTGAAGCAGCCGGTGGCCTATTGGCTGGACAAGCTGGAGGAGGCCGGCGTGCCCTCGGGCCCGATCAACAATTTCGAGCAGGTGTTTTCCGATCCGCACGTCCAGTCGCGCGGCATGCGGGTGAAGGTGGACCATCCCTTCGAGCCGGATCTGTCGCTGATCCGCAACGCGCTGACCCTTTCGGGCACCCCGATCGAGAACTACCGCGCCCCGCCGCTGCTCGGCGAGCACACAAAGGAGGTGCTCGGCGGCAAGCTCGGCTATGACGCCGGCAAGATCGAGCAGCTGAAGCAGCAGGGCATTATTTGATCGCATGACCAAAACCATCATCACCTGCGCGATCACAGGCAATCTCACCAAGCCCGAGCAGTCGCCGTATCTGCCCATCACGCCCGAGCAGATCGCGACATCCGCTCTGGAGGCCGCCGAAGCCGGCGCCGCCATCGCCCATATCCATGTGCGCGATCCCGCCACCGGCCGCCCGTCGATGTCGATCGATCTCTACCGCGAGGTGGTGGAAAAGATCCGCGCCCACAACAAGAGCCTCGTCATCAATCTCACCACTGGTCCGGGCGGGCGTTTTGTTCCTTCGCACGACGATCCCCGCGTCGCCGGGCCCGGTACCACGCTGCTGCAGCCCGAAAAGCGCGTGGAGCATATCGAGCTGCTCAAGCCCGACATCTGCACGCTTGATCTCAACACCATGAACTCCGGCGGCGAGGTCGTGATCAACACGCCGCGCAATGTCCGCATCATGGCCGAGCGGATGAAGGCGGCCGGCGTGCTGCCGGAGATCGAGCTGTTCGATTCCGGCGACTGCCATCTGGCGCGCGACATGTTCGCCGACGGCACGCTGAAGGGGCCGGGCCTGTTCTCGCTCGTGCTCGGGGTGAAGTACGGCTTCTCCGCAACGCCGGAGACGATGTTCTACGCGCGCAGCCTACTGCCGCCGGGCGCGATCTGGTCCGGCTTCGGCATCGGCCGCGCCGAATTCCCGATGGTCGCGCAGGCCTGGCTGCTCGGCGGCCACGTCCGTGTCGGCATGGAGGACAATCTCTATTTGTCCAAGGGCGTGCTGGCGGAGACCAACGCCGAGCTGGTCGCGCATGCCGCGGGCATCCTCAGAAGTCTCGGCGCGAGTGTTGCGACCGCGGAGGATGCGCGCGCGACGCTGGGGCTGGCGTAGGATGACGCCGGCACCGGATCGCTGCGCATAGACTGGTGACGGAAGCGTGACATTCGTGCGCCTTACGCGAGGCTTGCGCGCAATCCCCAGGTAAACCCGGTCCGTACACATACAGGCTTCCGCTTCGCGCGCGAGTCAGATTCGATCTCTCCACTGACTTCGGGAGGGAAGTGAATGTCCTATACGATCGGGTTTCAGGCCAAGGACCAGAAGGCAATTCTGGCAACCGAGGCGGCGACCGCCAATCAGGCCGTCGCCATCATTGCCGCGCTGCGGCAAAGCGCCGACGAAATCAAGTTCATCCGCTCGCCGCAGGAAGGCGAGATGGGCATCGAGATGCTGCTGCTGCTCGCCAAGGAAGAGGCCGAGGAGATGCCGCAGCGGGCGTAACCCGCGACCACACTTCGACCGGAAGCGAAACATGCCGGCTGCAATTTCATGTAGTCAGGCACCAGTCTCGCTTGAACCGAAGGTGGCCGTCATGAAACGCGAAGCGCTCCGCGTCGAACCGATCTCGTCCTTTCTCGACCGCGTGAAGGCACCGACCTCGCCGGTGACGCGCGCCGGCAACATGATCTTCGTTGCTGGCTTGCCGCCGTTCGATCCCGAGACGGGCGAGATCGGGGGGATGGGAATCGAGCGGCAGAGCGAGATCATCATGGAGCAGATGAAGCTGTGCCTTCAGACGGCCGGCGCCTCGCTCGACAACGTCATGAAGTGCAACGTCTACTGCACCTCGACAAAGCACTTCGCCGCGTTCAACGCGGTCTATGCGCGCTATTTCCCGGTTGATCCGCCGGCTCGGATTTTTGTCTGCACGCCGGAATGGTTCGGCCCCTTCGACGTCGAGATCGACTGCATCGCGATGATGTGAGGTTCTAGCGCGCGACAACCTTTGACGGCGCCTTGGCTTCCGTCCGTCCCGCCGTCAGCGCCATCGTCGCGACGCTGACCACGCGCGCGACCACGTCCTCGACGTCGTCGAGATCGCACTTTCCTTCCGACAGTTTTGTCAGCCGCTCGCTCTCGCGGATGGTGTGATGCGCCATGGCGAGCGCGAAGTTCAGGCCCCAGTAGATATCGACGTCGCTGCGGTCGGGCAGGGACCGTCGCATCGCGCCGGCGAATTTGCGCAAATGGTCGATCTCGCGATTCTTGATGCGGCGGATCGGCGGCACGGATTCGATCGAGGCGCGGATCATGAAGCGCGCCGCGGTGGAGCGCTGATTTTCCGGCCCGAGGCAGCCACGCAGCGTCGGCCCGACCAGCGCGCGCAAGATTACCTCGATCGGTGCGCGGCCGCCGCCTTGCTCCTCGGCGGCCTTCAACTCGCGCAGGCGCTCGCGATTGGTTGCGATCGAGCGGGTGACGAACAGTTCCGCGATCAGTTCGTCCTTCGAGCCGAAATGATAGTTCACCGCGGCCAGATTGACATTCGCCTCCGCGACGATGTCGCGCAGCGTCACGTCGCCAAAACCGCGATCGGCATAGAGCCGTTCGGCGGCGGCGAGAATGGCAGACCTTGTATGATCGCTGGCCATGGATTGCCCTCAGGGGAGGGAGTTGCAATTCAAACAGTTGTATGAAACTATCGTTTGAAGGCCGGGAAAAGTCAATCCGCAATCGGGACCCGTTCGCAACTGCGACCTGGTTCCGGAACGCTTCGCAAGCCAGCGCATTCGCGCTTGCGGGCCGCGCGCGGCGGGAGGACAGTCCGGCGCAAAAACGATCAGCGAGAGAGCAACGAGGAGCGTCCCATGGATTTCGATCTGTCCCCCAAGCAGAAGGAATGGCTCGACCGCGTGCGGTCCTTCATGGCCAAGCATGTGCGTCCGGCGGTGCCGGTCTATGACGAGCAGGATCGCACCGGCGAGCGCTGGAAGGTCATTCCCGTGCTCGAGGACCTCAAGAAGATCGCGAAGGCCGAAGGCCTCTGGAACATGTTCATGCCGCCGAACGAGCATGAGGATGACGAATTCCGCGGCGCGGGATTGACCAATCTCGAATACGCGCTGCTATCGGAGGAGATGGGCCGCATCACCTGGGCCTCGGAAGTGTTCAACTGTTCCGCGCCCGACACCGGCAACATGGAAGTGTTCATGCGCTACGGCTCCAAGGAGCAGAAGCGCAAATGGTTGCGCCCGCTGATGGATGGCGAGATCCGCTCGGCCTTCCTGATGACGGAACCGGCGGTGGCTTCGTCGGACGCCACCAACATCGAGACCAGCATCAAGAAGGACGGCGATCACTACGTCATCAACGGCCGCAAATGGTGGTCATCCGGCGTCGGCGATCCCCGCTGCAAGATCGCGATCCTGATGGGCAAGACCGATTTCAAGGCGGCCAAGCATCAGCAGCAGTCGCAGATCCTGGTTCCGCTCGACACCCCCGGCATCAAGGTCGAGAAGATGCTGCCGGTGTTCGGCTTCGACGACGCCCCGCACGGCCATGCCCAGGTGCTGCTCGACAACGTCCGTGTGCCGAAGGAGAATATCCTGCTCGGCGAAGGCCGCGGCTTCGAGATCGCGCAGGGCCGCCTTGGACCTGGCCGTATTCATCACTGCATGCGCACCATCGGCAAGGCCGAGGAAGCGCTGGAGAAGATGGTGAAGCGGCTCACCTCGCGCACCGCTTTCGGCAAGAAGATCGTCGAGCATTCGGTGTGGGAGCAGCGCATCGGCGACGCCCGCACCAACATCGAGATGACGCGACTTCTCTGCCTCAAGGCCGCCGACATGATGGACAAGGTCGGCAACAAGACCGCGCAGGCCGAGATCGCCATGATCAAGGTCGCGGCGCCCAACATGGCGCTGAAGATCATCGACGAGGCGATCCAGTCCTTTGGCGGCGCCGGAGTCTCCGATGACGCGGGCCTTGCCAAGGACTACGCCCACATCCGTACCCTCCGTCTCGCCGACGGTCCGGACGAGGTGCACAATCGCGCCATTGCCAGGCTTGAGGTTCGGAAGTATGCCAACTCTTCCAGTCATTGAGAGGGAGGGCCGCGCGGCGCTCCCGATTTAAGAAACGACAGGGCATGATTGGGGTGACCGCTTGACGCAAGTGCGTCAGCGGTTACCGATTAGGATCATGCTCGACCTGAAATGGTCAGGACTGAAGAGGGAGCGTCACCGTGGCTGACGGCGTCAGGAAAGACGAAGAGTTCTCGGGCACCAAGCCGGTCGAGGAGCGTCATCGTATCGACGAGATGCGGCTCGAAGCCTGGCTGCGCGACAACGTCGAAGGCTATGAGGGCCCGCTGGTCGTGCTCCAGTTCAAGGGCGGCCAGTCGAACCCGACCTACCGGCTCGACACGCCGAACCGCTCCTACGTGATGCGCAGAAAGCCGTTCGGCAAGCTGCTGCCGTCGGCGCATGCGGTCGATCGCGAATACCGCGTGATCGCGGCCCTTGGAAAGCAGGGCTTTCCGGTCGCGCGCGCTTACGCGCTGTGCCAGGATGACAGCATCATCGGTTCGGCCTTCTACATCATGTCGATGGAAGACGGCCGGGTGTTCTGGGATCCGACGCTGCCGAGCCAGACGCCGGAGGATCGCCGAAAAATCTTCACCAGCAAGATCGAGACGCTGGCAAAACTCCACATGTTCGATCCCGTCGCGATCGGCCTCGGCGAGTTCGGCAAGCCCGGCAATTATTTCGCGCGCCAGATCGACCGCTGGACCAAGCAGTACCGCGCCTCCGAAACCCAGCACATTCCGGAGTTCGAGAAGGTCGCCGAATGGCTGCCGAAGACCGTGCCGGAGCAGGCGCGCGTCTCGATCGTCCATGGCGACTACCGCCTCGACAACATGATTTTCCACGCGACGGAACCGCGCGTGCAGGCCGTGCTGGACTGGGAGCTGTCGACGCTCGGCGATCCCATGGCCGACTTCACCTATCTGCTGATGCAGTGGGTGATGCCCGGCCTGGACGGCGCCGACCTCAAGGCGCTCAACATCCCGAGCGTGGAGGAAGCCGCGCAGATCTATTGCAACGTCACCAGGATGACGGTGCCTGATCTCAACTGGTATTTTGCTTACAATTTGTTCCGCCTCGCCGGCATCACCCAAGGCATCGCCGGCCGCGTCCGCGACGGCACCGCAGCGAATGCCAAGGCGCTGGAGTCAGCCAAGCGCACCGTGCCGCTGTCGAAGGCGTCGTGGGAGTATGCGCAGAAGGCAGGCGCGGTTTAGCGGGATAAAGGCGCGGTCCATTGGGCCACGCTTTTTGCTTTTGTGGGCCTCGCTGTTCCCACACACTCCGCGTCATTGCCCGCGAAAGCGGGCAATCCAGTATTCCAGAGGCAGCGGGGGATACGGAGAGGTCGCGGCGTACTGGATGCCCGCCTTCGCGGGCATGACACCGATGATGAGGAGCGCTCGTTCCCCCCGTCATTGCGAGCGAAACGTATTGCACCATGCCGGACAACGATCTTTCCAACGATCTTTCCAACGATCCCCGATGGCGCCGCATATGGGAGCGGCCGTGGCGCTGCGGGTCCTGCCAGGGCGAGCACAAGGGCATCTTCGATCTCGCTTGCGACAATCCCGAGCAATGGCCGGGAAAGGTGCAGATTGCGCCGAACAGCGCGCTCGATCTGAATGGTGACTTCCTCTCGGAAGATTTCTGCGTGCTCCGCGGCGAGCACTTCTTCGTGCGCGCGGTGCTCGAACTGCCGATCGTTGGCGGTGAGGGCAAGTGCTTCGGCTTCGGCGTGTGGGCGACGCTGTCGCGCCAAAATTTCGAGCGCTATGTCGGGACTTTCGACGGCGGCGAGCAGGTAGGTCTCGGACCGTGGTTCGGCTGGTTTTCGAACCGGCTCGCAGGTTATCCCGACACCCTCAATCTCAAGTGCCAGCTGCATTTTCAGGACGATCGCCAGCGCCCAAAAGTCGAGCTGGAGCCGACCGAGCATCCGCTGGCGCTGGAGCAGCAGCGTGGAATGACGTTCGACAGGCTGCTCGAAATCTACGCCCTCTACGGCCATGATATCAGGCGTTCGTTGTCGGATTGATCGCGACCGTATAAGTCCTCCGGCGAGGCCAAGGAAGCCAGCCAGCCACATGATCGATCACGCCACCCTCATCACCTACATCCTCATCGTGCTCGGTTTCGTTTTCATTCCGGGTCCGGCGACGCTGCTCACCATGGCGCGGGCGGTTAGCTCGGGAACGAAGGTCGGCATCGCGACGGGCGCCGGGATTGCGGCCGGTGATGTGATTCACACGAGCATGGCGATCGTAGGCCTCTCCGCGATCATCGCGACCTCTGCGCTGCTGTTCAGCATCGTCAAATATGCGGGCGCTGCGTTCCTGATCTATCTCGGCATTCGCGCCATGCTCGACAAGGCACCGATCGAGTTGAACGGCGGCGCGCCCGCGATCGGCGCGGGCCGCGCCTTCCGGCAGGCCGTGCTGACCGAAGTGCTCAATCCCAAGACCGCGCTCTTCTTCCTCGCCTTCCTGCCGCAATTCGTGAGGCCGGAGCACGGCTCGATCGCACTCCAGCTTGCGACCCTCGGCCTTGTCTTCGTGCTGCTCGGCCTGCTGAGTACCGTCGTATTCGCCGTCGGAGCCGGGCGCCTCGGAAATCTGCTGCGCCGTCATCCGGCTGTCGTGAGGTGGCAGGGCAAGGTGGTCGGGACTATCTACTGCGCCGTCGGCGTGCGGTTGGCCTTGCAGGAGCGATGAGGCTAGCGCGCTAGCGCTCGTAGGGTGGGCAAAGGCGCGTAGCGCCGTGCCCACCGTCTCTAACAATGGTGGGCACGCTCCGCTTTGCCCACCCTACGGCAGCGTCGCCTACGACTCCGTCTTCGCACAATGCGCGATCAGCCTCTCCACGAACCCCGCGCACCTCTCCAGCTCCGCCATCTCCACGAACTCGTCCGGCGTGTGCGCCTGCGCGATCGCGCCGGGGCCGATCACGACTGACGGGATATCGGCCATGCTGGCAAACAGACTCGCTTCGGTGCCGAAGGCGACCTTGGCGTGGTCGTTGCGCCCCGCAAGGCTCTTGGCCAGCGTGACGATTGTCGCATCGGCTTCGGTGTCGAGCGCGGGATAGTCGAGGATCTCCTCGAAATCGATGCCGCACTCCGGGTGTCGCGCCTTCATCGCGGGCTCGATCTCGGCCTTGGCCCAGGCGACAATCGCATCCGTCACCTCCCTGGACTCGGTGATGCCGATGCCGCGGCATTCGAAATCCACCGTGCAGGTGTCGGGCACGATGTTCAGGGCGGCGCCGCCATGCACGATGCTGGTCAGCAGCGTCGAATGCGGAACGTCGTAGAGGCTGTCGGTCGCTCTCGCGGCTGCGAGCTTGACGGCGCGGCGGCGGATCTCGACGATCAGCTCGGCCGCGTATTCGATCGCGTTGACGCCGTCGGGTGCGATCGAGGAGTGACGGGCGAGGCCCCTGAACGTCGCGCGCACGCCGTGCTTGCCCTTGTGGCCGATGATCACTTTCATCTGCGTCGGTTCGCCGATGAAGGCGCCGAGCGGTTTTATCCGTTTCTTCGCGACCTCGCGCAGCATCGGCCGGACGCCGACGCAGCCGATCTCCTCGTCATAGGAGATCGCGAGATGAATCGGCGTTGCGAGCTTCGCCTCCAGCATCTCCGGCACCATGGCGAGGCACACAGCGACAAAGCCCTTCATGTCGGTGGTGCCGCGGCCATAGAGCTTGCCGTCGCGTTCGACGAGCTTGAACGGATCGTGGCTCCAGTCCTGGCCGACGACGGGCACGACGTCGGTATGGCCGGACAGCACGAGGCCCGGGCGATCCTCCGGCCCGATCGTGACCCATAGCGAGGCCTTCTGCCCGGTCTCGTCGACGATGCGCTCGCCCTTGACCCCGAGGAAAGCGAGGTAGCTCTCGATATGGGCGATCAGGGGCAAATTGGTGCGGTCGCTGACGGTGTCGAAGCCGACGAGGTCGGCGAGGAGGTTGCGAATGCGATCGGGGCGTGAGCTCGGGAAAATCGGGTTGGGCATTGTCTCGTTCATGAGATGGAGGACGGCTTCGCCGCTTGCACGAACCATACCAATGGAGTGGCGGTTCGGGCAAATCCGACCGCGAAGGGTGCTTTCGCCGAACCTCAACCGAGCGCGGAGAGATCTTTCGGCAGCATGCGCTTGAACAGGTCTAGCGCACAGCGCGCCTCCGCCGGCGGCAAGGCGATGGCGTGACGAACCGCGGCTGCGATCTGGATCATCGCCAGTTGCGAGAAGGAGGTGAGGGCGGCGGCAGGCTGTTTCGGCGCGACGCGCTTGAGAGTGTCGCGCAAGAGGCCGGCGAGAAAAGCCACATCCTCCTGGTCGATCTTCTGCAAGTCTCGGTCGGCCTGCGTCGCCTGCCAAATGTGATGCATCACGGGATGCTCGCAGAACATCTGGTCATAGCCGTCGGTGATGCGGCACAGCACAGTATGCAGGTCGGATAGCTTCTTCATCTCGGCGAGATCGCGCTGGACGCAGTCACGTCCGATGGCATTGCAGCGCTCGGCGAGTGTTCCGATCACGGCGCTCTTGTCCGGAAAATATTGATAGAGCGAACCGAAGGCGATGCCGGTGTGCTCGACGATGTCGCTCATCCGGAAGGCGTCGCTGCCTTTCTCGGTGAGGATTTTTGCCGCAGCGGTCAGGATGCGATGGAAGCGTTCCCGGCTTCGCTCCTGTGTTGGCACCAGCGGCGTGCGTCGCGCGGCCGCGTGCGCCGTCTTGCCCGTCCTGCTTTTCCGTTCCGGCATCATCCTGCTTCCCGCCATCAGCGCTTGACGTCAGAAATAAGAGAGTTTATCGCTTTTATCAAATACGAGAGTTTATCG
>Ga0307510_10008316_pt1 | contig 12367 bp, 9 predicted proteins | sample 12_EM_MG_FD_207224 | JGI IMG/M metagenome (GOLD analysis project Ga0307510, IMG submission 207224) | Populus trichocarpa ectomycorrhiza microbial communities from riparian zone in the Pacific Northwest, United States - 12_EM | ecosystem: Host-associated > Plants > Roots > Unclassified | place...
AGCGGGCGCGTGATCCGCGGGCGCATCGGTGTCGCGATCGACCAGGTCACGAAGGAAGTGGCCGAGTCGATCGGCCTGGGCAAGCCGGTGGGCGCGATGGTGCGCAGCGTCGAGGCCGGTGGCCCGGCGGAGAAGGCCGGCGTCGAGGCTGGCGACATCATCACCAAGGTCGACGGCCGCGCGGTCGACCGCTTCAGCGATTTGCCGCGCATGGTCGGCATGACCAAGCCCGGCGCGAAGGTCACGCTGCAGGTGTTCCGTCGCGGGGCCTATCGCGACGTGAGCGTGGCGGTGATCGAGTACGAAGCCGCCGAACGCGCCGCGAGCGCGGCCTCGCGCGAGGCGGGCAAGCCACCGGCCACGGCTGGCACGCTGGGCCTGGGTGTGGCGGACCTCACCGACGCACAGCGGCGCGAGCTCAAGATCAAGGGCGGCGTGCGTGTCGAGAGCGTGGAAGGTGCGAGTGCGAAGGCCGGCGTGCGCGAAGGCGATGTGCTGCTGTCGATCGACAACACCGAAGTCACGAGCGTCAAGCAGTTCGAGGCGGTGTCGGCCAAGCTCGACAAGTCGCGGGCGGTGACGGTGCTGGTGCGGCGCGGCGACAGCGTCAATTTCCTGATCATCCGGCCTGTCAAGTGAGCGAATCCCGGCTGAGGTGCCGGGTCTTTCCACAAAGTGGGAGCGCAAAAAAGTAACTTCGCGGCGGCCTTCGAGCCGCCAAAAAGTTGTTAACAAGTGTGCGTGCGCTCACATCATATTTTCGAGGTCGATTGCTACTGCCGGCCGCTACAATCGTGGCCGGGAATGGGCGGTTTTGGGCGGATTCCGCAACGAATCGGAGGCCGCCGAACTATCCCCAAGACATCCACAAGGCTTTGTTGGTAACTTGTGCATAACTTTATCTGTTGGCGGCCTGCAACGACATGAAATCGAGCAATGGCGCGGTTTGCAGCCGGGTTCTTTTGACTACAATGAAATCCCAACAAGCAGTTGCCAATCGTTTTGTTGGAAGGCGCGTCATTCGTTCGACGTGCCTTTTTTTTAGCTTCAGCACGGCCGTTCAGGCCTTCACATCGCTTCGCGATTGAGAGCATTCGCTGAAACGGCATCGCCGTTTTGTCCACGCGACGAGCTCCACTGAACAACATCGCAGCAAGCATGGATCACATCAGAAATTTTTCGATCATTGCGCACATCGATCATGGCAAGAGCACGCTTGCCGATCGCTTGATTCAGCGTTGCGGTGGCTTGTCCGACCGCGAGATGGAAGCGCAGGTTCTCGATTCGATGGACATCGAGCGCGAACGCGGCATCACGATCAAGGCGCAGACCGCCGCGCTCGAATACACCGCGCGCGACGGCAAGGTCTACAACCTGAACCTGATCGACACGCCGGGTCACGTCGACTTCTCTTATGAAGTGAGCCGGTCGCTGTCGGCCTGCGAAGGCGCGCTGCTGGTGGTTGATGCGAGCCAGGGTGTCGAGGCGCAGACCGTGGCCAACTGCTACACCGCGCTCGATCTGGGCGTCGAGGTGATCCCTGTCCTGAACAAGATGGACCTGCCGAACGCCGACCCCGAGAACGCGAAGGCCGAGATCGAGGACGTGATCGGCATCGACGCCGACGACGCGATCCCGTGCAGCGCGAAGACCGGCATGGGCATCGACGACATCCTCGAGGCCGTGATCACCCGCATGCCGCCGCCGCGCGGCGTGGTGCAGGCGCCGCTGCGCGCGATGATCGTCGACTCGTGGTTCGACAATTACGTGGGCGTCGTGATGCTGGTGCGGGTCGTCGACGGCGTGCTCAACAAGGGCGAGCGCTTTCGCATGATGGCCAGCGACGCGGTCTACAACGCCGACAGCCTCGGCGTGTTCACGCCGAAGTCGGTGGCGCGCGAGCAGCTGAGCGCCGGCGAGGTCGGCTTCATCATCGCCGGCATCAAGGAGCTGCAGGCGGCGAAGGTCGGCGACACCATCACGCTCGAGAAGAAGCTGCCGAACAATCTCGGCCCGGCCAGCGAAGCGCTGCCCGGCTTCAAGGAGATCCAGCCGCAGGTGTTCGCCGGCCTGTACCCGACCGAAGCGAGCGAATACGACCAGCTGCGCGACGCGCTCGAGAAGCTCAAGCTCAACGATTCGTCGCTGCGCTACGAGCCCGAGGTCAGCCAGGCGCTGGGCTTCGGTTTCCGCTGCGGCTTTCTCGGCCTGCTGCACATGGAGATCGTGCAGGAACGGCTGGAGCGCGAGTTCGATCAGGACCTGATCACCACCGCGCCGTCGGTGGTGTACCAGGTCGAGCTGAACGACAAGACCGTGATCCAGGTCGACAACCCGTCGAAGATGCCCGACCTCGGCCGCATTGCAGAGATCCGCGAGCCCATCGTCACGGTGCATCTTTACATGCCGCAGGACTACGTCGGCCCGGTGATGACGCTGGCCAACCTGAAGCGCGGCAACCAGATCAACATGGCCTACCACGGCCGCCAGGTGATGCTCACCTACGAGATGCCGCTGGCAGAGATCGTGCTGGACTTCTTCGACAAGCTCAAGAGCGTGTCGCGCGGCTATGCGTCGATGGACTACGAGTTCAAGGAGTACCGCGGCGCCGACGTCGTCAAGGTCGACATCCTGCTCAACGGCGACAAGGTCGATGCGCTCTCGATCATCGTGCACCGCAGCCAGAGCCAGTACCGCAGCCGCGCGGTCGTCGCGAAGATGCGCGAGCTGATTTCGCGCCAGCAATACGACGTCGCGATCCAGGCGGCGATCGGGGCCAACATCATCGCGCGTGAGACAATCAAGGCCTTGCGCAAGAACGTGATCGCCAAGTGTTATGGCGGCGACATTTCGCGCAAACGCAAGCTGCTCGAAAAACAAAAGGCCGGCAAAAAGCGCATGAAGCAGATTGGCTCTGTCGAAGTGCCGCAGGAAGCGTTTCTGGCCATCCTCCAAGTGGAAGACTGATGGGTGCATTGACCGGTTTGCTCTATGGCCTGCTCGCGGCCTTTCTCGGCGGCTGGTACTTCGGCAAATGGAGCGGCAACTTTTCGCTGCTGCTGTTGATCCTCACGGTCGTGACCTTCGCCTACTGGCTGGCCGAACGCTTCTACTTCGCGCCGCGCCGCGCGGTCGCCGCCGCCACGCTCGAGCAGCAAGACACCGAGCGCCGCGCGCGGCTCGCCCAGCAAGGCATCACCAAGGTCGACACCGATCTGAGCCAGGCGCGCGAAACCCTGCTGATGCAGCCGTGGTGGCTGGACTGGACCGCCGGCCTCTTCCCGGTGATCCTGGTCGTGTTCCTGCTGCGCTCGTTCCTCTTCGAGCCGTTCAAGATACCGAGCGGCTCGATGATCCCGACGCTGCTGGTCGGCGACCTGATCCTGGTCAACAAGTTCTACTACGGCGTGCGGCTGCCGGTGATCAACAAGAAGATCATCGCCAACCACGATCCGAAGCGCGGCGACGTGATGGTGTTCCGCTACCCCAAGGACACCAGCGTCGACTACATCAAGCGCGTGGTCGGCGTGCCCGGCGACGAGGTCTCGTTCCGCGATCAGAAACTTTTTGTGAACGGCGTGGCCGCGCCGCTGGAGCAGACGCCACCGCCCGGCTTCTACGACGAAGACCTGCGCCTGTACTTCTCCGAGTACAAGGAGAAGCTCGGCGACGTCGAACACCGCATCCTGCTGAACCCCAACTCGCAGCCGTTCTACGGCCCGGAAGACAAAATCACGTTTCCGTTCCGCGAAAACTGCCGCTACAGTGCCGAAGGCCTGACCTGCAAGGTGCCGCCCGGCCACTACTTCATGATGGGCGACAACCGCGACAACTCGCAGGACTCGCGCTGGTGGGGTTTCGTGCCGGACGAGAACATCGTCGGCAAGGCCTTCCTGGTCTGGATGAATTTCGGTAACTTGAAGCGCATCGGCGGGTTCCAGTGAACCTGCTGCGCACGGCGTCGACAGGAGCAGCAAGCATGACGGTCAGGTTTCATTCGGCTCGCGGCACCGGCCCCGGTCGGCAGCGTGGCGTCACGCTGTTCGGGTTGATGTTCTGGGCCATCATCATCGGCTTCGGCGCGCTGCTGATCATGCGCGTGCTGCCGACCATGAACGAGTACTTCACGATCCAGAAGGCCGTGAAGAAGGTCGCGGCCGATGGCGGCAGCACCGTGCCCGAGATCCGCAACGCGTTCGAGAAGCAGAAGGAAATCGAGTACTCGATCCAGTCGATCAGCGGCAAGGATCTGGTCATCACGAAAGAGAACGACAAGGTCGTCGTCAGCTTCTCCTACGACAAGGAAATCGAGCTGATGAAGCCGGTCTACCTCTTGATCAAGTACGAGGGGCGCTCCAAGTAGGGAGTGTGTCTCGTCCGCCCGCTTTGTCTTCGCCCATGGAATCACGCCTCGACGCATTGCAGCGGCGCATCGGCCACCGGTTCGATGACGCCAAGCTGCTCACGCGCGCGCTCACGCACCGAAGCTTCGGTGCCGACCACAACGAACGTCTCGAATTCCTCGGCGACGCCGTGCTCAGCCTCGTGATCTCGGGCCTGCTGTACGAGCGCTTCGCAGGCTCCGACGAAGGCGACCTGACGCGCGTGCGCGCGCACCTGGTGCGCGAGGAGAGCCTGCACCGGGTCGCGGTGCAACTCGGCTTGCCGGAGGTGCTGCGCCTGGGCGACGGCGAGGCCCGCGGTGGCGGCGCGCAGCGCGCGTCCATCCTCGCCGATGCGCTCGAAGCGCTGATAGGCGCCACGCACCTCGATGGCGGCTTCGAGGCCGCGCGCACGGTGGTCAAGGGTCTGTTCGGCGAAGTCATCAACACGACCGACCTCACCAGCTGGGCCAAGGACGCCAAGACCGAACTGCAGGAGTGGCTGCAGGCGCGCCGGCTGCCGGTGCCCACCTACCGCATCAGCGCCACGCGCGGCCAGGCGCACGCGCAGACCTTCGAGGTCGAATGCGTGGTGCCGGCGCTGCACCTCGTCGAATCCGGCGAAGGCCGTTCCCGCCGCGTCGCCGAGCAGGAGGCCGCGCGCCGCATGCTCGACGCGCTCAAGCTCAGCGACAAGCCCGGCGGCCCGCTCCAATCCTGACTGCACCTCGATGACCGATCCCGAACAAGAATCCGCGCCTGCCGCGCAGCGCTGCGGCTTGGTCGCGATCGTCGGGCGGCCCAACGTCGGCAAGTCGACGCTGCTGAACGCGCTCGTCGGCCAGAAGGTCAGCATCACCTCGGCCAAGGCGCAGACCACGCGTCACCGCATCACCGGCATCCGCACCGTCGACGAGGCGCAGTTCGTGTTCGTCGACACGCCGGGCTTCCAGACGAAGCACGCGGCGGCGCTGAACCGCACGCTCAATCGCACCGTCACCGGCGTGCTGAGCGATGTTGACGTGGTGCTGTTCGTCGTCGAGGCTGGCCGCTTCGGGCTAGACGACGCCAAGGTGCTGGCCTTGATGCAAGACTCCGGCAAGCCGGTGTTCCTGATCGCCAACAAGCTCGACACCGTGGTGCGCCGCGCCGATCTGGCGCCCTGGCTCAAGGGCATGCAGGAGCGCCACGCGTTCGCCGAATTCGTGCCCTTGACGGCCAAGAAAGACGCCGACGTTCAGCGCCTGCTCGGCATTGTCAAACCCTATCTGCCCGAGCAGCCGTGGTTCCACGATGGCGACGCACTCACCGACCGCAGCGAGAAGTTCCTCGCCAGCGAGATCATCCGCGAGAAGCTGTTCCGCCTCACCGGCGACGAGCTGCCCTACACCTCCACCGTCGTCATCGACGAGTTCAAGGAAGAGGGCAACCTGCGCCGCATCTCGGCCAGCATCGTGGTCGAGCGCGAATCGCACAAGGGCATCGTGATCGGCAATGGCGGCGAGCGCCTGAAGCGCATCGGCTCCGAGGCCCGCCAGGAACTGGAGCCGCTGCTCGACGCCAAGGTCTTCCTCGAACTGTGGGTCAAGGTGCGCTCGGGCTGGGCCGACGACGAAGCGCATCTGCGGTCCTACGGCTACGAGTAAAGACGCCCACGATGGCCACGCGCAGCCCCCGTGCGCCGCTCACGGCCTTCGTCCTGCACCGCTACGACTGGAGCGAATCCAGCGTCATCCTCGACCTCTTCACGCGCGAGCAGGGCCGGCTCGCGGTCGCGGCCAAGGGCGCGAAGAAGCCGCACTCCAATTTCCGCAGCGTGCTGCTGCCGTTCCAGCGCATTCATGCGTCGCTGAGCGGCGCGGCGGCGAAAGATGAAGCCTCGAACAGCGATGTGCAGAACCTGCGCGGCGCCGAATGGGCCGGCGGCGCGGCCATGCTCACCGGCACGGCGCTGTTCAGCGGCTTCTATCTCAACGAGCTGCTGATGAAGCTGCTGGCGCGGCACGACCCGCACGAAGCCCTGTTCGACACCTACGCGCTGACGCTGCCCGAACTCGCCTCCAACGACGAGGTGCGCGTCGAAGCGGCGCTGCGCGCGTTCGAGCTGACGCTGCTGCAGCAGACCGGCCTGCTGCCCGATCTGAGCCTCGTCACGCTGACGCAGGACGCGGTGCGCGTGGAGCGCCGCTACGGCCTGTCGGGCGACACCGGCGTGGGTGCCGATGGCGAGATCGCCGGCGCCACGCTGATCGACCTGCAGGCCGCGCTGCTGCACGGCAGCCTGCCCGCGCTTCACCAGGCTTGCCGGCAGGCGCTGCCCGAGCTGAAGACGGCCTTGCGCGGGATGATCCAGCAGCACCTCGGCTCGGCCACGCTGCGCACGCGCCGCGTGATGATGGATGTGCAGAGCCTGTCCTGACGCTGACACGCCGACATCGACGCTGACGCTGCCTTCGCGATGCGCCAGAATCCGCCTCCATGAACCCGCTTCTCACCACCGGCATGCCGGCGCAACGCGGCACCGCGTTGTCGGTCAACGTCAACAAGGTCGCGCTGCTGCGCAACACGCGCGAGCTCGGCATTCCGAGCGTGCTGCGCGCCGCCACGCTCGCCCTCGAGGCCGGCGCGCACGGCATCACCGTGCACCCGCGGCCCGATGCGCGCCACATCCGCACGCACGATGTGTTCGAGCTGGCGGAACTGCTCGTGCAGTGGCCGCAGGCCGAATACAACATCGAGGGCAACCCGCAGCACAACCTGATGGTGCTGCTGCGCGAACTGGTCGCCAAAGGCCGGCGGCCGCACCAGGTGACCTTCGTGCCGGACAGCGTCGCGCAGTCCACTTCCGACCACGGCTGGCAGCTCCCGCAGGATGCCGACGCGCTCGCGCCGCTGATCGCCGAGTCGCATGCGCTGGGCGTGCGCGTCAGCCTCTTCATGGACCCGCTCCCAGAAGCCATGGCCGCGGTCAAGGCCATCGGCGCCGACCGCGTCGAGCTCTACACCGAAAGCTATGCGCGCGCGCACGGCACGCCCGATGAAACGCGCGTGCTCGCGGCCTTCACCGCGACCGCGCAAGCCGCAGCGCAGCATGGCCTGGGCATCAACGCCGGCCACGACCTGAACCGCGACAACCTCACCGATTTCCTGCGCGCCGTGCCCGGCGTGCAGGAAGTCTCGATCGGCCACGCGCTGATCGCCGACGCGCTGGAGCTCGGTTACACCGAGACGGTGCGCGGCTATCTGCAGTGCATCGCGCGCGCGGCGTCCACATGATGTGCCGGACGAGGCGGGCCGAGCGCCGGGCCGCTCCCAAGCCGGCCCGCATCCCCTCGGGGGATCGTCCGACGTACCCGTCGGACGAGGGGTCGTCATGATCTACGGTGTGGGCACTGATATTTGCGACGTGCGGCGCATCGCGGCGACGCTTGAACGCCGCGGCGAACGCTTTGCCGAGAAGGTGCTTGGCCCGCACGAGATCGAGGTCTTTCGCCAGCGGCGGGCCAAGGTCGAATCGCGCGGCGTCAGCTACCTGGCCACGCGCTTCTCTGCCAAGGAAGCGTTCTCCAAGGCCATCGGCATGGGCATGCGCATGCCGATGACCTGGCGCGATTGCGAGATCGTCAAGGCGCCCAGCGGCAAACCGCAGATCAAGCTGCACGGCGAACTCGCGCTGTGGTTCGACGCGCGCGGTCTGCGCGCGCATGTCAGCGTCACCGATGAAACCGACTACGCGGCGAGCTTCGTCGTCGTCGAAACGACCGACTCTTCCCCATGACACCCATCCAACACGCTCCCGTCGTTCTGGACATCGCCGGCACCTCGCTCAACGCAGACGATCGCCGCCGCCTGCAGCATCCGCTGACCGGCGGGCTCATCCTGTTCACCCGCAACTGGGTCGATCGCCAGCAGCTCGCCGAGTTGACGAGCGAGGTCAAGACGCTGCGGCCCGACATGCTCATCACGGTCGACCACGAAGGTGGCCGCGTGCAGCGCTTTCGCACCGGCGGCTTCACGCACCTGCCGCCGATGCGCGTGCTCGGCGAGATGTGGATGAACGACGGCAAACGCGGTCCCGGCAGCGGCGCACTCGAAGCCACCGATGCCGCCACGGCGGCCGGCTTCGTGCTCGGCTCGGAGTTGCGCGCCTGCGGCGTCGACTTCGCGTTCACGCCGGTGCTCGACCTCGACCACGGTCACAGCGCGGTGATCGGCAACCGCTCGTTCCATCGCGATCCGCGCGTCGTCACGCTGCTCGCGAAGAGCCTGATGCACGGCCTGCTGCTCACCGGCATGCACCACTGCGGCAAGCACTTTCCGGCGCATGGTTTCGCCACGGCCGACAGCCATGTCGAGCTGCCCATCGATCCGCGCAGCCTGAAGGCGCTGCTCGCCGAGGACGTGCGGCCTTACGAATGGCTCGGCACCGCGCTGACCAGCGTGATGCCGGCGCACATCATCTACCCCAAGGTCGATGCCTTGCCCGCCGGCTTCTCGGCACGCTGGCTCAAGGACATCCTGCGCCAGCAGCTCGGCTTCACCGGCGCGATCTTCAGCGACGATCTCGCGATGGAAGGCGCGCGCCGCATCAACGGCGTGCCGGTGAGCTTCACCGATGCCGCTGTGGTCGCGTTGAACGCCGGCTGCGACATGGTGCTGCTGTGCAACCAGTCGCGGGATGGTGGCCATGCGGTCGACGATCTGCTCGATGGCCTGAGCGACGCCGAGCAACAAGGCCAGTGGCACCGCGACCCCGACAGCGAAGCGCGCCGCCTCGACCTGCTGCCGCAGACCGCGCCCTTCACCTGGGACGAGCTGATGCACCTGCCGGCCTACCAGCACGCGCTCGAACGCCTGCCGTGATGCCGCGCCAATAAAGAAAACGCCGCCGGGGCTCGAGCCGCGGCGGCGTTTTGTTTTGCTCGGGCGACCGAGCGTTCGGTCGACCCCGGTTCAAGCCGAACTCAGAGCAGCGGCTGCGAACCCTGCGTCTCGAACGGCAACTTGACCTGCGACAGGTCCTTGCGCGTCTCGACCAGCACCAGCGGACCACTGTCCACCGACTCGACCGGCTTGCGCTCGCGCGGCACGTGCACCGGCGCCGGTGCTGCGGCCATCTCGGCCTGCACCGCGCGGATCTTGTCGGCATCCGAGCTCACCCACTGCAGGCCCGCGGATTCGGCCACGGCTTGCAGCGATGCGGTCGGCAGCACGAAGGGCGCGACCGTGGCGACAGGGGCAGAGACAGGTGCCGCTGCGGGCGCCGCGACGGCGACCACAGGTTCGGCCACCGCGCGCACAGGCGTCGGTGCCACGGGTGCGGCTGCGACGATTGGGCTGGCCTCGGCCACCGGCGCTGCAGGTGCGATCGGCGCTGATTCAGCGACCGGCGCCGTCTCTTCGACGGACGAAGCCGGCGCGACGACATCGGCATGGGCTTCGGCCACTGCCGCAGCGACAGGCGCGTCATGCGTGGTCTCGTCGGCCACCGCACCTTCGGGCATCACGCCCTCAGGCTGACGTTCACGGCGATTGCGATCCCGGCCGCGACCGCGGCGGCGGCTCTCGCCTGCGCCTTCGCCGCCGTCGATTGCGTCGCCATTCTCGGCGCGCGGTGCATCGGTCGATGCTGCGTCTGCTGCCTCGGTCGCAATGCGCTCGGGTGCGTCGCCTGCCGGCGTTGCTGCCGTGGGCTGGCCGTTGGTGTCGACACCGCCGGCCTCGTCACGATCACGTCCACCACGCCCGCCGCGGCGGTTGCGGCGGCGACCGCCTTGACGTTCGCCCTGGGCCTCGTCGCCTTCCGCTGCACCACCGCCGACCGCGGGCTGCGTGTCGACGAAAGCGCCTTGCGGCGTGGCCTCATCGGCTGCGGCACCGTCGACCACCGGCTGCGGACGGCGCGGCTCGCGCTCGGGCCGCGGACCACGGCGGCTCTCGCCGCCACGTTCGCCACCACGTTCGGCACGCTCGCCGCGGGCCTCATCGCGCTGACGCGGTGCGCGCTCTTCGCGGTTCGCGTCCAGCGCTTCGGTGCGCGGTGCTTCTTCACCGGCCGGGCGCTCGGTGCGCTCCGGACGGCGGCCGCGGCCTTCGCCACGCTCCGAACGTTCGCCACGATCCGGGCGATCGCCGCCACGGGCTTCGCCACGCTCGCCGCCGCGTTCAGTGCGCTCACCACCACGGCCTTCGCCGCGCTTGCCGTCACGGCCACCATCGCGGCCGCCGTCACGTCCACCGCGGCCGCCTCGGCCACCGCGCTCGCCACGATCACCGCGACCTTCGCGTGCTTCACCCGGCTTGGCGGGCGTTGCAACGACCGGCTTCACGGCGGGCGCAGCGACCGGCGCGGCAGTTTCGCCGCCACCGAACAGGCTCTTGACCCAGCCGAAGAAGCCGCCGCCCGCAGGCACCGGAGCGGGTGCTGCGACGACCGGCACAGGTGCCGGCACGACGATGGGTTCGGGCTTGGGCGCAGCCACCGGCGCGGGCGTCTCGGGCATGATGCCCTTGATGACCGGCTCCTGCTTGGCCTTGGTCTTCTCGCGCCGCGTGATGCCGACTTCCTCTTCCTGCTCGTCGACCATCGTGTAGCTGGCCTGCAGGTTCTCCAGGCGCGGATCGTCGTGGCGCAGGCGCTCCAGGCGGTAGTTCGGCGTGTCCAGGTTCTTGTTCGGCACGAGCAGCACGGTCACGCGCTGCTTCATCTCGATCTTGGTGATCTCGGTGCGCTTCTCGTTCAGCAGGAACGAGGTCACTTCCACCGGCACCTGCACATGCACGGCGGCGGTGTTGTCCTTCATCGACTCTTCCTGGACCATGCGCAGGATCTGCAGCGCGCTGGACTCGGTGTCGCGGATGTGGCCGGTGCCGTTGCAGCGCGGGCAGGTGATGTGCGAGCCTTCGCTGAGCGCCGGGCGCAGGCGCTGGCGGCTCAGTTCGAGCAGGCCGAACTTGCTGATCGAGCTGAACTGCACGCGCGCGCGGTCCTGGCGCAGCGCGTCGCGCAGCCGGGTCTCGACCTCGCGGCGGTTCTTCGACTCTTCCATGTCGATGAAGTCGACGACGATCAGGCCGCCCAGATCGCGCAGACGCATCTGGCGCGCGATCTCGTCGGCGGCTTCGAGGTTGGTGCGGGTCGCGGTTTCCTCGATGTCGGAGCCGCGCGTCGAACGGGCCGAGTTCACGTCGACCGACACCAGCGCTTCGGTGTGGTCGATCACGATCGCGCCGCCCGAGGGCAGGTTCACGGTGCGCGAGAACGCGGTCTCGATCTGGTGCTCGATCTGGAAGCGGCTGAACAGCGGCGCGTCGTCACGGTAGCGCTTGACCTTGTGCGCCGTCTCCGGCATCACGTGGGCCATGAACTGCTGGGCCTGTTCGTAGATGTCGTCGGTGTCGATCAGGATCTCGCCGACATCGGCGGTGAAGTAGTCGCGGATCGCGCGGATCACCAGCGACGATTCCTGGTAGATCAGGAACGCGCCCTTGCCGGCCTTGGAGGCGCCGTCGATGGCGCTCCACAGCTTGAGCATGTAGTTCAGGTCCCACTGCAGCTCGGGCGCGGTGCGGCCGATGCCGGCGGTGCGCGCGATCAGGCTCATGCCCTTGGGGTACTCGAGCTGGTCGAGGTTTTCCTTCAGCTCTTCGCGGTCTTCGCCTTCGATGCGCCGGCTCACGCCGCCGCCGCGCGGGTTGTTGGGCATCAGCACCAGATAGCGGCCGGCCAGGCTCACGAAGGTGGTGAGTGCGGCACCCTTGTTGCCGCGCTCTTCCTTCTCGACCTGGACCAGCAGTTCCTGGCCGTTGCTGATGCAGTCTTGAATGCGCGCGTCGCGGACGCTGGCGCCTTCGCGGAAGTAGTTCTTCGAGATTTCCTTGAACGGCAGGAAGCCGTGGCGGTCTTCGCCGTAGTCGACGAAGCAGGCTTCGAGCGAGGGCTCGACGCGCGTCACGACGGCCTTGTAGATGTTGCCCTTGCGTTG
>Ga0307510_10008318_pt1 | contig 12365 bp, 6 predicted proteins | sample 12_EM_MG_FD_207224 | JGI IMG/M metagenome (GOLD analysis project Ga0307510, IMG submission 207224) | Populus trichocarpa ectomycorrhiza microbial communities from riparian zone in the Pacific Northwest, United States - 12_EM | ecosystem: Host-associated > Plants > Roots > Unclassified | place...
TGGTGCAGGGCGGCATCGGGGCACCCCACAAAGTAACACTTTGTGGGGACCCCGACCGCGCGTCGGTCACGATGTGGAAGCATCGCTCCCTCCTTGCTCCTATCCCTGCACCAAAATCCGCTCCGTCACGGCCATCGTGGTGATCGAGTTTGGAACCTGGCCCGAGAAACCTGAACGGCATACGACCGGATTGTGTCGTGCGACAAGCCGCGCGACGCACGCGACAAAATGCAACCGGACCCGCCTCTCATGTGAGAGACGGGCCCGGGCGCGACGAAGTCTATGTGTTGGGATCAGGCGCGCTCAGGCACACCCTCAAGTTCGGCCGTTACCTCGTCGAACATATGGGCGCGGTCGGTCGGGATCGCCGTCATCGTCTCGCCGTCATCGCTGACGCTGATGCGGAACGATGCCGCGGTGTGGCCCTCGCCGCCACCCGGCAGCGGGTAGCGCGCATCGGCGACGATCACCGGCGACACGGAGCCGTTGAGCGAAGAGCGGGGCAGTGCGAGCGTCGCCTCGAGCGTGGTACCCTCGCCCGGCTTGATGCGCACCGAGGGAACGCCCTCGCCGTCACGCTCAAGCAGAAGGCGCTCCATCTCGTCCGCCGCCGGCGCAGTGGCGAACATGAAGGTCGAGATGCGCACATCGTCGGCGGCGACCGAGCCGGAATTGCCCACGGTCAGTTCGATCTCGACCAGCGCCTCGTCGACATTGGTGCCGGCGCGAACCGGACGCATCGCCATTTCGAGCCACGGGCGATCGGCAACCGGGGGGTTACCGGCGGTCAGCGCCTCGACATCGCTGTCGGTCGACTCGACCAGTTCGCCGGTTCCGACGACCGGGGCGGCAACCTGCTCGTCGGCCACGATCGGCGCTGCGGTGGCACGCGGCGCCTCGCGACGCAGGAACTGCGCATCGGGGCGCGCGATCGGCGCGGCGGCGATGACGGGCTCTGGCACGATCGGCGCCGGCTCGCGGACCGGCTCCTCATAGGCCACCGGCTCATCATAGGCGTCATAGGCATCGGCACGACGGCGACGGGCCATCATGATGAAACCGACCAGGGCAATCAGGCCGACGCCAAGCAATGCCAACCAAGGCGACGCCCAGTTGAAGCCTGTGCTGGCAGGCGCCGGCGCGGTCGTGGTCGTCTGTGCAGTGGTCGTGCTGGCCTGCTCGACCGGAGCGGGGGTGACGACGGGCGTGGTTTCCGGCGCTGCGGCAACCGGTGCGGGCGCGGGAGCCGGCGTGGCGGCTGGCGGCGCAGCAACCGGAGCGGTCGCCGTGCGTGTCGTGGTAGATCGCTGGGTCGTGGCGCGCGCCGGGGCAGGCGCACGGGTGGCGCGCGGCGCGGCACGTTCCGGCGTCACGTCGGGCGGGGGAAGTGTCTCGACCGGTTCGGTCTGCACCGTCTGCACAGGCGCAGTCTGCACCGGCGCTGCCTGCACGGGCGCGGCCGGCGCCGGTGCCGGCGCTGTCGACACCACCGGCGGCGGGGCGACGGGCGTCTGCTGGTCCTGCGCCACGGCCGGAACCGCGAACAGGGCAAGGGTGGGGACAAGCGCGGCAAGCGCGCGGCGATGCGGGGGGAAAGCCTGTTTCATAACGGGGACTCAATGAAGGGAACCCGCTTCTGGTTCCTCGTTTCGTCGCCGTCCAGCCGAGGTCGATTTTCGACGAGCTGAGCAACCTTTTGATTCTAAATGGTAAAAATAGGACATATTGTATCGGATTTTTTAACGCCGAACCACGCACGTCGTCCCGATCGGGCATTTCACCATCTCTGTGCCATTCCGACGCGGTCACATCACCGCTTTGACGATCACCGCACATAGTATCGCGGCGATGAACAGATCGCTGACCATGGCGATCGATTCATTGCGGGTCCGATGCGCGGCAACGACATGTCGCACGCCAGCAACGCCGTAAAAGATCGCCGCCGAGATCGCGACGGGCAGAACGAAACCCGGCATGGCGAGCGAAGCCACGCCGACGACCCCGCTCGCGAAATTCGCCACGCCCAGCTCGCGGATCAGCGGCAGCACCTCGTCGCTCTCGATCGCGAAGATTTCCCGCGCGGTGAAGCTGGGCTGGAAGAATTGCCGCAGCCCGGCGAGCAGCAGGCGCACCCCAACGCTCCAGAACACGAACCATTTGCCTACCAGCATCATCAGCGGTGCGCTGGTCTGTGCGTGTTCGATCGCCACCGACCCCAGCGGCAGCACCAGCATCAACAAGACGACGATCACCGGATACATCGCACCCTCCCCTTTTTTCCGCGCCAACCCATAAAGTGTCGCTGCAAGGTTTGACACTTCCCAACACGCTACCTATATCGCGGCCTTCGCCACAGATCCGGGAAATGACACGCCGTCGCGCAGTGTGTCGATCGCATTGGTTCTGAGGCTCATACGACGCTGGAGAGCTGCCATCTTCCGATAACGGAGATGCGCGGCTTTTTTGCGTCGTTTCGCGTGCCCGCCCGGTGGAATCCGGGCACGACATTCTGGCTGACGAGGCTCTATTACATGGCAACCAAGGCGATCGAAGGCGGCACGTTGAAGCGCCGCATCCGCAAGGTGTTCGGCAACATCCACGAAGTGGTGCAGATGCCGAACCTGATCGAGGTTCAGCGCGAATCCTACGAGCAGTTCCTGCGCTCCGATCCATCGACCGGCTATATCTCGGGTCTCGAGAAGACGCTGCGCAGCGTGTTCCCGATCCGCGACTTCGCCGGCACCGCCGAACTCGACTTCGTCAATTATGAGCTCGAGCCGCCCAAGTTCGACACCGACGAGTGCCGCCAGCGCGGCATCACCTATGCAGCACCGATGCGCGTTACTTTGCGCCTGATCGTGTTCGAGGTGGACGCCGATACCGAGGCCCGCTCGGTCCTCGATATCAAGGAGCAGGACGTTTACATGGGCGACATGCCGCTCATGACGCATAACGGCACCTTCATCATCAACGGTACCGAGCGCGTTATCGTCTCGCAGATGCACCGCTCGCCGGGCGTGCTGTTCGACCATGACCGCGGCAAGACCCACGCCTCGGGCAAGTATCTCTTCGCCGCCCGCGTCATCCCCTATCGCGGTTCGTGGCTCGACTTCGAGTTCGATGCCAAGGACATCGTCAACGTCCGTATCGACCGCAAGCGCAAGCTGCCGGTCACGGCGTTGCTCTATGCGCTGGGCATGAATTCCGAGGACATCCTCAACTATTTCTACAACCGCGTCACCTTCGTGCGCGGCCAGGGCGGCTGGCACATTCCGTTCGCGCCCGAGAACTGGCGCGGCCAGAAGCCGATGTTCGACATCGTCGATGGCAAGTCGGGTGAAGTGATCTTCCCGGCCGGCCAGAAGGTCAGCCCGCGCGCTGCCAACAAGGCGGCCAAGGACGGCCTCGAGACGCTGCTCATCCCGACCGAGGAAATCTTCGGCCGCTATTCGGCATACGACCTGATCAACGAGACGACCGGCGAGATCTATATCGAAGCCGGCGACGAAGTGACCGCCGAGAATCTCGAACTGCTCGACAAGGCCGGTATCGACCGCATCGAGCTGCTCGACATCGACCATGTCACCACCGGTCCGTGGATCCGCAACACGCTCAAGGTCGACAAGGCCGAGGAGCGCGAGCAGGCGCTGTCCGACATCTACCGCGTCATGCGCCCCGGCGAACCGCCGACGCTCGAGACCGCGGAAGCTTTGTTCGGCGGCCTGTTCTTCGATCCCGACCGCTACGACCTGTCGGCCGTTGGTCGCGTGAAGCTCAACATGCGTCTCGAACTCGATGTCGAGGACACCGTCACGACGCTGCGCGCCGAGGACATCCTCGCCGTGGTCAAGACTTTGGTCGACCTGAAGGACGGCAAGGGCGAGATCGACGACATCGACAATCTCGGCAACCGCCGCGTGCGTTCGGTCGGCGAGTTGCTCGAGAACCAGTACCGCGTCGGCCTGCTCCGCATGGAGCGCGCCGTGAAGGAGCGCATGAGCTCGGTCGACGTGTCGACCGTGATGCCGAACGATCTGATCAACGCCAAGCCCGCGGTCGCTGCGGTGCGCGAGTTCTTCGGTTCGTCGCAGCTGTCGCAGTTCATGGATCAGACCAACCCGCTCTCCGAAGTGACGCACAAGCGTCGCGTTTCGGCGCTCGGGCCGGGCGGCCTCACGCGTGAGCGCGCGGGCTTCGAAGTCCGCGACGTTCACCCGACCCATTATGGCCGCATCTGCCCGATCGAGACGCCGGAAGGCCCGAACATCGGCCTGATCAACTCGCTCGCCAGCTTCAGCCGCGTCAACAAATACGGCTTCATCGAGACGCCGTACCGCAAGGTCGTCGACCACAAGGTCACCGATGACGTCGTCTATCTGTCGGCGATGGAAGAGGCCAAGCACACCATCGCGCAGGCCAACGCCGAGCTCGATGCGAGCAAGGGCTTTGTCGAGGAACTGGTGTCGTCGCGTCAGGCGGGCGAATTCCTCATGGCGATCCCCGACAACATCACGCTGATGGACGTCAGCCCCAAGCAGCTCGTCTCGGTCGCCGCATCGCTCATTCCGTTCCTGGAAAACGATGACGCCAACCGCGCGCTGATGGGCTCGAACATGCAGCGTCAGGCCGTGCCGCTCGTCCAGGCCGAGGCGCCGTTCGTCGGCACCGGCATGGAAGAGACCGTGGCACGCGATTCCGGCGCCGCGATCGCGGCACGTCGTTCGGGCATCGTCGACCAGGTCGACGCGACCCGTATCGTCATCCGCGCAACGGGTGAGGTCGAGGCCGGCCAGTCGGGCGTCGACATCTACACGCTGATGAAGTTCCAGCGTTCGAACCAGAACACCTGCATCAACCAGCGTCCGCTGGTGAAGGTGGGCGACGTGATCAACATCGGCGACGTCATCGCCGACGGTCCGTCGACCGAGTTCGGCGAGCTGGCGCTGGGCCGCAACGCGCTCGTCGCGTTCATGCCGTGGAACGGCTACAATTATGAGGATTCGATCCTCATCTCCGAGCGTATCGTCAAGGACGACGTCTTCACCTCGATCCATATCGAGGAATTCGAAGTCATGGCCCGCGACACCAAGCTCGGGCCGGAAGACATTACGCGCGATATCCCCAATGTCGGCGAGGAAGCGCTGCGCAACCTCGACGAAGCGGGCATCGTCTATATCGGCGCCGAAGTGGAGCCGGGCGACATCCTGGCCGGCAAGATCACCCCCAAGGGTGAATCGCCGATGACGCCGGAGGAAAAGCTTCTCCGCGCCATCTTCGGTGAAAAGGCGTCGGACGTGCGCGACACCTCGCTGCGCCTGCCGCCGGGCGTTGCCGGCACCGTCGTCGAGGTCCGGGTGTTCAACCGCCACGGCATCGACAAGGACGAGCGCGCGATGGCGATCGAGCGCGAAGAGATCGAGCGCCTCAAGAAGGACTCGGACGACGAGCGCAGCATCCTCAACCGCGCGACCTGGTCGCGTCTGCGTGAGATGCTGCTCGGCCAGACCGCCACCGGCGCGCCGAAGGGCGTGAAGAAGGGCGGCGTGATCGATCAGGACCTGCTCGACAGCGTCGACCGCCACGAATGGTGGAAGTTCGCCGTCGCCGACGACAAGGCCCAGAGCGATCTGGAAGCGGTCAAGGTCCAGTATGACGATGCGGTCAAGGTGATCACGGACAAGTTCCACGATCGCCGCGAGAAGCTCGAGCGTGGCGACGAGCTGCCGCCGGGCGTGCTCAAGATGGTCAAGGTGTTCGTCGCGGTGAAGCGCAAGCTGCAACCGGGCGACAAGATGGCCGGCCGTCATGGCAACAAGGGCGTCATCTCGCGCATCCTACCTGGTGAGGACATGCCGTTCCTCGCCGACGGGACGCCGGTCGACATCGTGCTCAACCCGCTGGGCGTGCCGTCGCGCATGAACGTCGGGCAGATCTTCGAGACGCATCTCGGCTGGGCCGCGCGCGGTCTCGGCGGGCAGATCGCCCAGGCGTTGGAAGACTGGCGCGAGGCCAATCCCGATCCCAAGCCGGGCGCCATGCCCGACGTGGTCAAGGATCGCCTCAAGACGGTGTACGGCGAGCAGTACCATGCCGAGATCGACGCCCGCAGCGCTGAGCAGATCATCGATCTCGCCCAGAATCTGCGCGGCGGCGTGCCGATGGCGACGCCGGTGTTCGACGGTGCCCGCGAAGCCGATGTGTCGGCGATGCTGGCGCTGGCCGGCCTCGACACTTCGGGTCAGTCGGACCTGTTCGACGGACGCACGGGCGACAAGTTCGATCGCAAGGTGACGGTTGGGTATATCTATATGCTCAAGCTGCACCATCTCGTGGACGACAAGATCCACGCGCGTTCGATCGGGCCGTACAGCCTCGTCACCCAGCAGCCGCTGGGCGGCAAGGCGCAGTTCGGTGGCCAGCGCTTCGGCGAGATGGAGGTCTGGGCGCTCCAGGCCTATGGCGCCGCCTACACCTTGCAGGAAATGCTCACGGTGAAGTCGGACGACGTGGTCGGCCGCACCAAGGTCTATGAGGCGATCGTCAAGGGCGACGACACCTTCGAGGCCGGCATTCCGGAGAGCTTCAACGTGCTCGTCAAGGAAATGCGCTCGCTGGGTCTGAACGTCGAGCTGAAGTCGATCGAAGAGTTCGACACCGACGGCGTCGCGATCGCGGCGGAATAAGGAATGATCGGCCTCTGCCCGCCAAAGGCAGAGGCCCCTTCCCCGCTCCGCACAGAATTTTCCCTGGAGGGAATTGAGACATGAACGAACTGACCAACTTCGCCAATCCGGTCGCCAAGCCGGAGACCTTCGACCAGATCCAGATCGGCATCGCCTCGCCGGATCGCATCCGCTCGTGGTCCTTCGGCGAGATCAAGAAGCCGGAAACCATCAACTATCGCACGTTCAAGCCCGAGCGTGACGGCCTGTTCTGCGCACGCATCTTCGGTCCGATCAAGGACTACGAGTGCCTGTGCGGCAAGTACAAGCGCATGAAGTACAAGGGCATCGTCTGCGAGAAGTGCGGCGTCGAGGTCACCGTCTCGAAGGTCCGTCGTGAGCGCATGGGCCATATCGAGCTCGCCGCCCCGGTCGCGCACATCTGGTTCCTGAAGTCGCTGCCGTCGCGCATCGGCCTGCTGCTCGACATGCAGCTCAAGCAGCTCGAGCGCGTACTGTACTTCGAGGCGTACATCGTGATCGAGCCGGGCCTGACCCCGCTCGAGAAATATCAGCTGCTCACCGAAGACGAGCTGCTCGACGCGCAGGACGAATATGGCGAAGACGCCTTCTCGGCGGGCATCGGCGCCGAGGCCGTGCGCATCATGCTCGAGAGCCTCGATCTCGAGGGCGAGCGCAAGGATCTGCTCGAAGAGCTCGCGATCACCAAGTCCGAGCTCAAGCCGAAGAAGATCATCAAGCGCCTCAAGGTCGTCGAGAGCTTCATCGATTCGGGCAACCGCCCGGAATGGATGATCCTCGAGGTCGTGCCGGTCATCCCGCCCGAGCTGCGCCCGCTGGTGCCGCTGGATGGCGGCCGCTTCGCGACGTCGGATCTCAACGATCTGTATCGCCGCGTGATCAACCGCAACAACCGCCTCAAGCGGCTGATGGAGCTGCGCGCGCCGGACATCATCGTCCGCAACGAAAAGCGCATGCTGCAGGAAGCCGTCGACGCGCTGTTCGACAATGGCCGCCGCGGCCGCACCATCACCGGTGCCAACAAGCGTCCTTTGAAGTCGCTGTCCGACATGCTCAAGGGCAAGCAGGGCCGCTTCCGCCAGAATCTGCTCGGCAAGCGCGTCGACTATTCGGGCCGTTCGGTCATCGTCACCGGTCCCGAACTCAAGCTGCACCAGTGCGGCCTGCCGAAGAAGATGGCGCTCGAGCTGTTCAAGCCGTTCATCTACGCCCGCCTCGACGCCAAGGGTCTCTCAATGACCCTGAAGCAGGCCAAGAAGTGGGTCGAGAAGGAGCGCAAGGAAGTCTGGGACATTCTCGACGAAGTCATTCGCGAGCACCCGGTCATGCTCAACCGCGCCCCGACGCTTCACCGTCTCGGCATCCAGGCGTTCGAGCCGGTGCTGATCGAGGGCAAGGCAATCCAGCTTCACCCGCTGGTCTGCTCGGCCTTCAACGCCGACTTCGACGGTGACCAGATGGCCGTGCACGTTCCGCTGAGCCTCGAGGCCCAGCTCGAAGCGCGCGTCCTGATGATGTCGACCAACAACATCCTGTCGCCGGCCAACGGCAAGCCGATCATCGTGCCGTCGCAGGACATGGTGCTCGGTCTCTATTATCTGTCGATGATGAAGGAGAACGAGCCGGGCCAGGGGATGATGATCTCCGACATGGCCGAGGTTCACCAGGCGATCGAGGCTGGCGCGGTGACGCTCCACACCAAGATCATCAGCCGCGTTCCGCAGACCGACGAAGAGGGCAACCAGTACCTCAAGCGCTATGAGACGACCCCGGGCCGCATGCTGCTCGGCGAGACTCTGCCGAAGAGCTCCAAGGTGCCGTTCGAGACCGTCAACCGCCTTCTCACCAAGAAGGACGTCGGCGACGTGATCGACGAGGTCTATCGTCACACCGGCCAGAAGGAGACCGTGCTGTTCGCCGACGCGATCATGTCGCTGGGCTTCAAGCACGCCTTCAAGGCCGGCATCTCGTTCGGCAAGGACGACATGATCATCCCGGACGCCAAGGTCGGGCTGGTCGACGATACGCGCGACCAGGTGAAGGACTATGAGCAGCAGTATCAGGACGGCCTGATCACGCAGCAGGAGAAGTACAACAAGGTGATCGACGCGTGGAGCCGTTGCGGCGACCAGGTGGCGAACGCCATGATGGACGAGATCAAGTCGGTGAAGATCGATCCGGAAACGGGCCGCGAAATGCCGATCAACTCGATCTACATGATGGCCCACTCCGGTGCCCGTGGCTCGCAGGCGCAGATCAAGCAGCTTGCCGGTATGCGCGGTCTCATGGCGAAGCCGAGCGGCGAGATCATCGAAACGCCGATCATCTCGAACTTCAAGGAAGGCCTGACCGTCCTTGAGTACTTCAACTCCACCCACGGCGCCCGCAAGGGTCTCGCGGACACGGCGTTGAAGACCGCCAACTCGGGTTACCTGACCCGCCGCCTGGTCGACGTGTCGCAGGATTGCGTCATCATCGAGCAGGATTGCGGTACCGAGCGTGCGCTGGAAATGCGCGCGATCGTCCAGGGCGGCTCGACCATCGCCTCGCTCGGCGAGCGTATCCTGGGCCGCACCACGGCCGAGGACATTGTCGACAGCAAGTCGGGCGAGATCATCATCCCGTCGGGCACGTTGCTCGACGAGCCGATGATCACCAAGATCGAGGCGATCGGCACCCAGGCCGTGAAGATCCGCAGCCCGCTGGTCTGCGAAACCAAGATCGGCGTGTGCGGCAAGTGCTACGGGCGCGATCTCGCCCGCGGTACGCCGGTCAACATCGGTGAGGCGGTCGGCGTCATCGCCGCCCAGTCGATCGGTGAGCCGGGCACCCAGCTGACGATGCGGACCTTCCACATCGGCGGCGCGGCGCAGCTCAACGAGCAGTCGAACCTGGAAGCAGTCAGCGACGGCACGATGGTCTATCGCGACCTGCGCATCATCCGCGATCAGCGCGGACGTCGCGTGGTGCTCAGCCGCTCCGGCGAGCTGGTCATCATGGACATGGAAGGCCGCGAGCGCGCGGTGCACCGTATTCCCTACGGCGCCTATGTCATGTTCGACGATGGCCATATCGTCTCGCAAGGCGATCGCATGGCCGAATGGGATCCGTTCACCATGCCGGTGATCACGGAAAACCCCGGCATCGTGAAATATGTCGATCTGACCGAGGGCAAGACGCTCACCGAGCAGGCCGACGAGGCGACCGGCATCACCCAGCGCGTCGTGATCGAATATCGCGCCGCGACCAAGTCGAAGGAGGATCTGCGTCCGCGCCTGACCCTGCTCGACAGCGGTTCGGGTGAAGCGGCCCGCTACATGCTGGCGCCGGGTGCGGTGCTGTCGGTCGACGATGGTGCGACGGTCAGCGCCGGCGACGTGCTGGCGCGTGTCAGCCGCGAAGCAGCCAAGACGCGCGACATCACCGGCGGTCTGCCGCGCGTTGCCGAGCTGTTCGAGGCGCGCAAGCCGAAGGAGAATGCGATCATCGCCAAGGTCTCCGGCCGTGTCGTGTTCGGCAAGGACTACAAGGCCAAGCGCAAGATCGGCATCCAGCCGGACGATGGCAGCGAGGTCGTGGAGTATCTGATCCCGAAGTCGAAGGTGATCGACGTCCAGGAAGGCGATTACGTCAAGCGTGGCGACAATCTGATCGGCGGCAGCCCGGATCCGCACGACATTCTCGAGGTGCTCGGCATCGAGCCGCTCGCGGAGTATCTCGTGTCGGAAATCCAGGAGGTCTATCGTCTGCAGGGCGTGAAGATCAACGACAAGCACATCGAGGTGATCGTTCGCCAGATGCTGCAGAAGGTCGAGATCACCGATGGCGGCGACACCACGCTGCTGGCAGGGGAACAGGTCGATCGCGACGAGATGGACGAGATCAACGCCAAGCGCGCCAAGAACGAGCGTGCCGCCATCGGCAAGCCCGTGCTGCTCGGCATCACCAAGGCGTCGCTGCAGACCCGCAGCTTCATCTCGGCGGCGTCGTTCCAGGAGACCACCCGCGTCCTCACCGAGGCGGCGGTCCAGGGCAAGCAGGACACGCTGATCGGCCTCAAGGAGAACGTCATCGTCGGTCGTCTCATCCCCGCCGGTACCGGCGCGGGCATGAACCGCCTGCGCGTGGCCGCCTCCAGCCGCGACGCCGCGCTGCGGGTGCAGCAGCGGGCCCTCCAGGCCACGCTGATCGCCCCCAACTCGGCAGCGGAAGAGCGTGCCGCCGAGAAGCTGCGCGACGTTGCCGACGATACCGGCAGCGATGCGCTGGCCTCGGTCACGCCCTCGGGCCACGGCACCGACGAGGATGCCGGCGAGTATCTGAACACGTAAGCGTTCGGGTTACGACGAAACGAACAGCCGCCGTCCGGGAATGCCCGGGCGGCGGTTTTTCTTTGGGCGCTCTTCTTAGCCCCTCCCCTGAAGAGGAGGGGCTTGAGAAGCCGCAACTATTCCGCGTCGAGGGCGACCGGCACGAACAGGCTGCGCTTGGGCACGCCCAGGGCGACGTTGGTGGTGAACCGCCGGACATTGGCATTGTCCGCCATCAACGCCGCCATCAGCAGCTCGAACGCCTCGGTGTCGCGTGCCGCGATCACCAGGATGAAATCGGCCTCGCCGGTCACATAAAAGACCTGCTGAATCGCGTCGTGATCGGCCAGCCAGCCGCGCAGCCGCGCGAGCAGTTCGGGCCGCTCGCGCTCGACCTGCAACGACACGATGAAGAAGGTCGGCCGCCCGACATGCCGCGGATCGATGATCGCCACTTCACCGACGATGACGCCATCGTCCTTCATCCGCCGCAACCGCCGCTGAATGGCCGAGGGCGACAAGGCGACCAGCTCGCTCAGCTGATCCGCCGTGCGCGTCGCATCGACCTGGACGAGATTGAGCAACTGGCGATCGAACCGATCCAGCGTCATCGCCTGTGCCCATGCGGAATGCCCGCATTTGCCCCCGCCACAACGCCGCCTTTTCGCGCATCGCCCGGGCTAACGGTCGCAGCGTCATCGAAGGGAAATGCAGCATGCTCGACCATCTCGAAATACATACGCGGCAGCTGGCGGATTGCGTCGGCTTTTATCGGGCGGTGCTCGAACCGCTGGGCTATACGCTCATCGTCGATGGGGATCAGAAAGGCTTCGGGCACGACGGACGTCTCGATTTCTGGCTGGTCGACGGAGAGGCCTCGACCCACGTCCACTATGCCTTCGCCGCGACCGATTGGAAGAGCGTGCACGCCGCCTTCGACCGGGCGAATTGCCATGGCGGCCGCCAGGACCGGGCCCCCGCCCTCGCGCCGCACATCCACCCCGATTATTTCGCCGGCTATGCGCGCGACCCCGACGGCCGGCTGGTGGAGTTCGTCTGCCAGCGCGCGGGCGCTTCGACCGACCGGGGCGTGAACTGACGGATCGCCGGCACTTGCATGTCGCAGGTTCGCCCGTTAGATACTGAACCACATGGTTCAGTCTTCAAGCCTCCGCCTCGATGATTCGTTCGCCGCGCTGTCGGATGCAACAAGGCGCGGCGTGCTGGAGCAGCTCGGCCGCGCCGAGGCATCGATCACCGACCTGGCCAACAAATTCCACATGACCCTCACCGGCATGAAAAAGCATGTCGCCGTGCTGGAACGGGCCGGCCTCGTCGTGACCGAGAAGGT
>Ga0307510_10008319_pt1 | contig 12364 bp, 6 predicted proteins | sample 12_EM_MG_FD_207224 | JGI IMG/M metagenome (GOLD analysis project Ga0307510, IMG submission 207224) | Populus trichocarpa ectomycorrhiza microbial communities from riparian zone in the Pacific Northwest, United States - 12_EM | ecosystem: Host-associated > Plants > Roots > Unclassified | place...
CTTAGAATACAGAGAATGTTTACAAAATAAGAACAGCTTAAAGATTGAATATGTCATGTAATTTCCAGTTTAAATATGCCATCCTAATTGAACAAGTCTGGTTGCTTTTTCCTTTTTAATTCAAAGGCAAAAATAATCATAACATCAATGTCGAAAATGCTATGTGAAATCAATTTCATCCAAACTAGAAATGAGAAAGAACAGTACTTTTTTAGAAACTCTTTTGCAGAAATACTGCCAGGAATGTTGATACAAACCTGAAAACATTCACAATATTTTTTAGAACACTTTGACTTCTTGCAGTTGCACCCTTTCTTGTGCCTGGATGAGGATGTTTTCATCCATTTTCCTTCTTCCTGTATATCATTTTCACCTCAAATAAAAAATTGAGGCAAAGAAACAAGATGAGCAACTTGAAAAATGAGATTACCATCATATTTGCTGGAGAGTTGGTGGCATTATTGACAACTTTTGGAGCAAAAGCAAGAGGATTACGAGCTTCAGTTTGTTGTCGCATATCGAGAACTGTGTCCTCATATTCAGGCTTGTTAATGCAATTTACACATGAACAAGTATCTAGACAATAAATTCCAGCAGCGAAGCACTCGCAATAACTGCCCAGTAACAAAAATTGTAGGTGAGACAGTGGAAAATAGCAGGGATATTATTGATTTTCTATTTTTCAATGAGACCTGAGGTAGTTCGCAAGCTTAGATGAACTAGTTCGTTTTCTTTTATACATGGAAAATTAAGGGACTGTGGACCATTATGAAAGGTGGAAGTCATCCCCAACTTCTGAAAGCGTAAGCAATTCATAGAACTAGAAAATTCATAAAACTTCCATTGTTTTTCATTTTAAGGGCATTAAAGATATCACCTGCCACTCCTGTAATGCACCATTTGTAATTACCGAACAAGTGTGAGCCACAAAAGCATGTCGATGCTCTTTTTTCTTTTAATAAAATAAAGCAAGTAACAAAACAAAATAAAAAAATTTCTCCACTCGTAGCTACTGTTCACTTACAGTTTCAAGCATCTTGATTTCTTACAGTTGCAACGTCTACAACCCTCACTCTTGATGGTGTATTTTGCCTTCTTCCTAATTAACATCACCAACAAATACAAAACGTAAGCAACTTGAAAGGGTATAACTGAGAGTCGGAATGTTTGAATAAAAAACATTAAGGTATTCCACCTATTCCTCTCAGGGCTCATTTGGTTTAACTCAACTATGTCAGCATATTCTGAAGAAGGCATTGTCCCCTTGCACAGAGATGCCTGCTGCTCATATGGTATCAAATGCAGAGAATCACATGGAGGTTGCATAATACTACTAGATTGATAACTGGAAGAACCTGCTCCCGCAGCAGCTTGACTCTCCTGCTGTTCATATCCCAAGTGAGAATAAATTTCCCCAAGAAAAGATAAGACTGGGATACCGTCTATTTCCTTGCATAAATAATGGTCCCTATCAGACATTAACTTCTCCTCTTGTTGGTGTAGATTACTTCCCAATTTCTTACTTGTACTAAATTCTGAGCCCACGGACTCAGATCTGACAAAGCTATTTAAATGCAAATCTCCGCCCGAGGGAATACAAGCTGATACAGCACGGTTTCCATAATTTTGAGCTGATTTAACAGATTCACATGCAGATGGGGAGAAAGAGGACCACAATGTTGCAGTCTGGGAACAACTTCTGGCCTGCCAAATGCCAGAGATTCCTCTTGTTTCAACATGAGGTGGAACCAAACTCTCAAAGTCTGTCTGACGGCCTGGTAAGCATAAATTGGCTGTCTCATGAGTCCCATTACCCGCATGTTTGCATGAAATTGCAGCCCCAAAATGCAAATGTCTACGTATGCCACGATGGCGCTGATCAGCCTCCTGTATTGAAGATAACATTGCACTGCCGTAATTAACTCTTGAAGAAATTGGATATGAATTACTCTTGGCAATACCTTAAATAAAATATTAAATGGGAAGTTATTGTTTTTGCAAGAGAAACTTCACAAATCTCTTCAAACTCACAATTCATCAAGGATAAAAAATAAAAATAAAAATGGGAGTACAAATTAAATTACATGTTTTATTAAATTTTGCACAAATTAATTTCTTGGCATCTAAGTAAACTCTTCATGTTACATTTTTCTGTTAACACACAATACCTAAAGCACCAAAATCTTGATTGGTGCATAATAACTCAAGAGTCATTGAAGCTTAAGCTTGAAAACCCTCTTGATTGCAACAAAGTGTGTGCTCCAATTATGCATCGCCTTTTCTAGGAGGTCCTACTGTCTTTTCCCAGGATAAAGGACGATCGTTGAACCAAGTGTTATGAAGTAGAAGAATATGACACCATCTTTGATATTTAAATTTAATAAGTTGCACCTTTGTAGTCAAATAAGATTCAGTTGAGTCTCAACCAGGACTCATAAACTTTTTCTGCTAAAGAAAATCTAGGGAAGCCCTAAGCAGGACGGAAGCCTGCAATGACACTGACGCACTTGAACAAGACACGTGAATGATATTGTCCGTATCAAAGAACGCATCACAGGGCACGGCTTCAAATACTATAATAGTAAAGGATTTCCTAACAGAAATTAAAAGTATCCAGTGCAATCATATTATCTTGCTGACAGCACGTAGATCTCCACTTCACACCAAATAATTTTAAATTTCGATAAAACAGATGAAGAACTTAAATCCAAAAGGTCAACATTACATAAAAGAATATAACTAGGTTGAACAAAGCGAGAAGAAAAAAGCAGCAATATCTCCTGCACTATAAAAGGCTATAAATTTGAACATGAAATAAACTACACAAGTTTAATTTGTATTATACGATGATGTATAAGAAACAGGAAACCAGTTTTTACCTTAACAGATTCTTTTGATAGCGATCCTAAACTCTCTTTAGAATATTTATACGCCCCATCTCTCTGCAAAAATTCAGGAAATATCTGAAAACTAGCACCAAGTTTATCATGTTGATCACCTGCAGCCTGCAACTCAATATTCCGAGGAAGGTACAACAACGGGAAACCAACTGAAATTTCATACTGAAATTCTTGTTAAATTAATTAATATGCACATAATGAACCCAAATCAATTTATTCACCTGAGGTGAAAATAGTTCATGGTGCTGTTCTCCGAAAAATGTGCCCCCAAATATATCAGACTCGACATGATCATCAACATTTCCAGACAAACACTGCAGGAACTCTCCGAACCTCTCAGTTTCTTTCTCTCGTGCAGTGGCATCAAAAAAATTCATTGAAACAGAAGGGAGTTCCTCTCCAGTTTGGTCTGACATCAACACTGTAGCCTTTCCATTGCCAGCATTAGTATCATCAGCTTTAGTGGTGGTTTCTTTGTGGCTTGTAAGGCTACTCATTGAAGAGTTCATAATATTGTCCTCCTTGAAAGGATCAGCCAGATGTTCGTCAATGCATCCTGAAGAACTGTATGATTGAACTTCCTTTTGAAAGCAAGGCATCAACTGAGGTTTCGGTTGAATATCACTTTGTCTATAAACATCTGAACCTGGCATCTCGCTGACAACATACAGATTAAAATCTTCAATAACAGAAATCAATGGTGTATTTTTCATTGAAAAAAATGATAAATTCACTGCAACACCGACATCATAAACAAAACGAAAACGGTAGAATATTATAACATCAATAAATCTCAAACCTTAATAGGAAACTATTGTGTTGCTGCAGATCTACACTAACAGATCTTATGGGAGAGTGATTACTAAGGTAATTAAAACGAAATACCTACAATTGAAAAAAGAAAAACAGAGAAATTAAACAGAAGAAATCACACAATTCAGACTGTTTCCAAATTAGAAAACTCTAACCAAGCAGTTATGGGAGGAGAACATACGGGGGTACGGGTACGTATAATCTTCACTATAGAATCATAACAATGACACTATGACATGAAGAAGAAAACAATAATAAACATAAAAGAAAAGGAAGCAAAGAAATAAAGTGACAGATTATATCGTTTGAAAAATAAAATCCTGTCAGGAATAATATTCATGTAAATTTGGAAAGTGAACAGAAACATTGGAAATGAAAGAACCTAAATGCAACAGAGACAAGTCCATTTCAGCGTCAAGAAAACAATCATAATAAAAACCGCATTATTAAACCATCTGAAATATAAAAAAAATTACAATGGCTCAAGTACTTGTAGCAAATTTTCGTAAAAAGTTAAGAACTTGAAAGGAAATTAAACAAAAAAAAACTTTGAGAAGTTGGTTTATCCCCAAATTCCCAGATCAAAAACTTGACAACAAGAAACAGTGATTGCCATACAAATCAAAAGGGTCGTTCATAAAAGGAAAGAAAGCACAAACAATGTGTTTTCTTGGGGAAAGGTGGAAGAAAGACAGATACTTAGAGGGCCACAGGAGAGGATGCAGGCGATGAGGACGTGAAGGGGATGATGCGATTGGGTTCAGGAGAATCGATATTATTGTTTTAAAACAGTAGTGGTAAGAAGGTTTTGTAACATCACCATCATCATCGAACAAAAATGTTTTGGTTTGGAATATGAAGATGACAATAACAAGAACAGCATAATCAGAGGTGCGGATTTTGTTGACGTTTCTTTTTGAACCTTCCTAGCAAGCGGGAACATAATTTTGTTTTCCTTTTTTCTTTTTTTATTTATTACTAGGGACTGGGTTTCCATAGCAATCCATAAGCCCATTCCATAAGCAAATACATCATTATCAGATAATTATTACCGTTATCATTATCAAATATGATGGAAGAAATGGGAGAGACCCTGTTCATAGACCGTGTCTTTTTTCTTTTTCTTTTTTTCATTTCCCTCATCAAACTTTTTAAATTATAATTTCATTCCTTAGTTATATTATTATGATTTTATATGTTGATATTTCTTCTGACTTTCATTCTTTTTGGTCTACAAAGTATTGACGAATGTTAGAAAGACTCGTGTGACCTAAGATTTAATATCTTGACCGAGTCAACTCCCAAACCGGGTTTAACAACTATAATTTATATAGATTAGAGTTAATTATTTCATTTTTAAATTCACAAATATAAAAGCTACGAGAACAATAACATTGATGATGAAAGCGTTGATGAAAATGACTATTTTTTAATGAAGGCAACTTAACGATCATTCAGAATGGAAGCCTATGGTTAAGGCTTGCTGAGGGAAGTTCAAAGTTAATATATAATCAATACTTTTAGTGGACAAAAGATGTTTTAAAATTTGAAAATTAATTATTTTATGAAAATGATTTCAAGAAAAAAATTTGGTGGGACGAGGCAAACTCAAAGGTGACAAAAAAAGTCTAGGAAAATTACAGCGCAACTAGATAAGGTTTAATGTGTGATGTATATTTTTTTTTGTATAATAGTGATATTTTTATATAAATGTTTTTAGTTTAATGAATTTTTTAATCAGATTGCGTGATTTTTAGTATGATGCCCACAATTATGCTATGAGATAAGTCGAGTCAAATGACTTTGATGTTTGGAAGAATTGTAGACCTCCCCACATCATAAAGAGTAACTGAGAGAGATATCTAGAGTTCTTATGTTGAACACTTTTAGGAGGCACTCATAGAGTGAGTACTCGAATAGAAACAAAGAGACCTACAATTCCATTAGCAAACATATTGGTGGGTCATTTTCTTTCATTAACCATGCAAAACACTTGGTAAAAGCCTATTTTATTTTGAAGGTTTTTCTTCAAATAGTAATTGTTATTTGTGATAATGTTTAAGTATTGATTTATTTCACAGTCAACACAACTTGAACGCAAGCCTGCTATGATGGAGTTGTATATGGAAACACAACCTAGCCCGATTCAACCATTACTAGCTATTAATGAGTTGGTTGAACAACGAGTTAGTGATCCGAGGGTCGGAATGGAGGCAAAGTATAAAGAACAAAAAAAGAAGTTGGAGGGCATACTTTTCCAGTAATTATCCTCCCTCATACGAACCCTCATGAGATTTTCCTCCCCTTCACCTCCACATGCGACCAAATCTTGTAATTAATTTGTATAGACATTTGTAATTGATTTTTACATTATATAAAATTTATTTTTTTAATTTAAATTAGTTGTTTGATGTTGTTTAATTCAATTATGAAATTGTTGGATAACATTTTTTTCTTTTAAAATAACAATTTGTATAAAGACTAACAAAAATTACATTGGTAAATGATTGTCATTTTCCTCATGGAATTACAAAGAGCCATTAATTGTTTTGGTACATACCGACGAATAAATGATTACCATTTTCCTCAGAGAATTCTAGAAAGATGTTAACTGTTTCAATATATACCTCGATGGAATCACCAACAGAATATGTCCTTGGTGATTCTATCGGTGAATCCATCAATGAGATAGATATATTGTTGACGGATGTATCTGTCAAAAAGCTGTTGGTAAAACTCACTAATGAATTTAGCGACAAATATTGGTCGATCCATTTTTAAGGATCAAAGAAAATAAATCATCGTTATATCCTTCAGAATAAAAATAATCTTGGAATTACTGACAAATATGACATCAGTAACAAGATATTTTCTAACAACTTGTTTCTATCAGTTAATCCATTGGTGATTTTTATATTGATGGAATTAGTGTGTTTATACCGATAGAATATTTCATTGGTGTTATGATATTTTTTGGTTGTGATTTATTAAAATAGTGTTGTGTGTATATGTTTTTTTTTTTTTGCTTTTTTTATTAGATTTTGTTTTCAATTTCACCATTCACCAAACCAATTTTCTTTTTTGTTTATGTAGTTTTTTTTTTAATTTTATTATTTAATATTAAGTTGTTTTGGGAATTATGCTTTTAAATTTTTTTTTTCTGTTGGGTTATATACTGGTTTCATACATTAAGCTTTTTTTTTCTCTTAATTTCAACCTTTAAAATTAGACTTGTTGGAAGTGGGGCTTCATAATTATTTTTTATTTGCTTTCTATGAATTTATATCAATCTCATGACCTAGGTCACAAGTTTAACAGGTTAACTTGGATTGAATCAGACTATTTTTTTAGGCTGATTTTTCTAATTGATTTTTTTATGTCATCTTTCAACGTTGGATTGATTGAAAATTAGGATTCATAATCTTTTTTGATTTTATTTCTATGGGAATAACATCCCGATCTCATGACCTGAGTCGCGAGTTGACAAGTTGTTTCGGGGTTGACCCACTTTATTTTTTGGTCATTTTTTCATTGAATATTTATTTAATTGGTCTTCGTAATTTTTTTTGTTTGCTTTCTATGAGGTTATCCTGATCTCATGATCTAGGTTGCGGGTTTGGAAAGTTAACCCAAGTTGATTTGATTCATTCTTTTTGGATCATTTTTTAATTGAATTTTTTTTTTCAATTTTAGAATCCAACAACTCAATCTTCTTCTTCTTCTTTTTATTTAGTTTTTTTTAGTTTTGTAATTTTTATAATTTTGCTTTTTGTGGAGTTATCCCGGTCTTATGGATTTAGGTTTTTTCCCCTCAATTTCAACTTTTAACATTAGATCTGTTGAAAATAGAGTTTCATAATTTTTTTTATTTGCTTTATATGAAGTTATCTCAGTCTCATGACTCAAGTCGCAAGTTTAACAGGTTAGCTCAGGTTGACTTAAGTTTTTTTTTTTGGTCTTTTTTTAATTGATTTTTTTTTATGAAATTATCCCAATCTTATGGTCCAAGTTTTGAGTTTGGAAGGTGAACTCATGTTGAATCATATTGTTTTTTTGTCTTTTTTAATTTTTTTTTCAAGTTTTTTCTTCAACATTGGGTTCATTAGAAATTGACATTCATAATTTATTTTTATTTGCTTTATATAAGTTTATCATGATCTTATGACGTGGTTCATATATTTGACATGTTAAACCAGGATGATCTAATATATCGTTGTCTCAATATTTGAAAAAAAATATCATCCAATAAATCACCGTATCAATATTTTAAAAAAGTTGTTTTCTAATATGTATTATATTTTAAGTTCATGATTAATTATTTTTTAATTAGAAAACACAGTAGCAATGCTTGAACTTTTTTTAAGTTAAAAAAATTGATATGAATCGTAGGTACGGGTCAATGATCTAGTTAAATAACTAATATTTGAAAAACAAACATCATCCAATAAATCACCATATCAATATTTTAAAAAAGTTGGTTTCTAATATGTATTATATTTTAAGTTTATGATTAATTGTTTTTTAATTAGAAAACACATTAGTAATGCTTGAACTTTTTTTAAGTTAAAAAAATTGATATGAATCCTAGCAACGGGTCAATGATCTAGTTAAATAACTAATATTTGAAAAAAAAAACATCATCCAATAAATCACCATATCAATATTTTAAAAAAGTTGGTTTCTAATATCTATTATATTTTAAGTTCATGATTAATTGTTTTTTTAATTAGAAAACACATTAGCAATGCTTGAACTTTTTTTAATTTAAAAAAATTGATATGAATCGCAGCTACGGGTCAATGATCTAGTTAAATAACTAATATTTGAAAAAAAAACATCATCCAATAAATCACCATATCAATATTTTAAAAAAGTTGGTTTCTAATATCTATTATATTTTAAGTTCATGATTAATTGTTTTTTTAATTAGAAAACACATTAGGAATGCTTGAACTTTTTTTAAGTTAAAAAAATTGATATGAATTGCAACTACGGGTCAATGATCTAGTTAAATAACTAATATTTGAAAAAAAACATCATCCAATAAATCACCATATCAATATTTAAAAAAAGTTGGTTTCTAATATGTATTATATTTTAAGTTCATGATTAATTGTTTTTTAATTAGAAAACACATTAGCAATGCTTGAACTTTTTTTAAGTTAAAACAATTGATATGAATCGCAGCTACAGGTCAATGATCTAGTTAAATAACTAAATAAAAAGTACCAGTTTACTAGTTCGCGCTACGTTGTGGTAGGATCAAAAAAATTTGAATGTGAAAAAAATGTCTAAGCCATATGAGACTTTTTGTTATTGTTATTAAATATGACCAAACAGGTCAACCTTTAAACCTCTTGATCCGATTTGTTGTCTAGCTCGAGTTTAAAATTAACCTGTGTTGGAGTTGTTTTGACATGACCTAGTTGACTTGATGAGTCCAAAAGAATACAAATAATCGGTAAAAAAACATGGTTTGACTTTAAAAGAAAATCAAAGATGACGTATTTTGTATTTTAATATTGAAATGACAACATATGAAATCGATCTGGGCTTCACGACTAAACTCACCAGATCCACAACCTGGATCATGGATTCCACCAAGTTTAACAACTTTTTTTAAGCTATTTTTATTTAATAATATGATAACAAAAATAGATACTTGTAAAATTAAGCATCAATTAAATATCAAGATATTTTTTTGAGACTGTAATAACCTCATAGGAAGCAAATCAAAATAAATTATGAAAAAAATTCCAAATAAACTAAATGTTGAAGGATGAAATTGAAAGAAAAGCCAAAAAGAATTTATCAAAAGAAAAAAAATTGAAAGATGGACTTAAAAAAAAAGAAAAAAAGAGTTCAACCGAGTGGGTTAACCTTGTAACCTTTCGATCATATTCCTTGCCTAGTATGGGTTTAGTATTAACCCGCGTAAGAGTTGTCTCGCTATGAGTCAGTTGACTCGGTGGGTTCAACAGTAACCCGAACAATAGGTAAAAAGCGTGATTTGACTTTGAAAAAATTTCAAGATGACATTTTTTTTTTTAATATTGAGATGATAATTTATTGGATTGATCTGTGCTTTGCAACTTATCCCATCAAATCCACAATCTGGATCATGAATACAACTTTATTTTTTTAAACTATTTTTCACTTAATAGTATAATAACACAAATAAACGCTCATAAAATTGAGTATCAATTAAATATTAGAATGTTTATTTGAGATTGTAATAACCTCATATAAAATATACCAGAATAAATTATAAAAGAAAATTTAAAATCAATAAAATATTAAAAGATGAAATTAAAAAAAAATTAAAAAGAATTTAATTAAAATAGATGTTTGAAAATTAAGCATCAACCAAATATCAAGATATTTGTTTGAGACATTAATTACATCATAGAAATCAAGCCGAAATAAATTATGAATAATAATTCAGAATTAATAAAATATTGAAGATTAAAATTAAAATAAATAAATAAAAGAATTTAATTGGAAAAAAACCTAGAGGATAGATTTTTTTAAAAGTACTTCTTTATTGTTAATATCATCCTTTTACGTACCTGTACTTTTATCCATCGTTGACTTTCCCAATCCTTCTTGAAAAACACTTGACCAGCGAGAGCTTGCTCAAGTGTTTTGGGGCTCAATGGGCTACTATAGTTTAGATTGGGTCACAATATTATAGGCCTTGAGGCCCGCTGTTTATATTTTCTTCTCTGGCAAAAGCAAAACAACAAAAACAAACAAACAAATAAATAAATAAAAAAGCTTACGCGCTCTGTTTAGCTTTAGCTAGCCCAGAGTTTAAACCCTAAACCCTAAGAAAGCAAAGGGAAACTGAGCTGGCTTTCTTCTCCACTTAACAAACACAGAAGATGAATTACAGATTTCATAACCTTCTCGGAGCCCCCTACAGGGGAGGCAACGTTGTGATTACCCAAAACACCCAACTTATCTCACCTGTCGGTAACCGAGTCTCCATCACCGACCTCCTCAAATCCCAAACCATAACCCTTCCACTCCAATCCTCATCCAACATCCGCCGCATCGCCGCCTCCCCCGATGGCACTTTCCTCCTCACAGTCGACGAGAACCACCGCTGCCACTTTATCAACATCCCCCGCCGCGTCATCCTCCACCGCATTAACTTCAAGAATGCAGTCAATGCCCTCAAGTTCAGCCCTGATGGTAAGTTTATTGCTGTTGCGGCTGGAAAGTTGGTTCAAATCTGGCGGTCTCCGGGGTTCAAGAAGGAATTTTTCGCTTTCGAGTTAGTTAGGACCATAGCAGATTGCGAGGATACAGTTACCGCGATTGATTGGAGCTTGGACTGTAAGTATTTGCTTGTTGGCTCGAAGGATTTAGTGGCACGCCTCTTTTGCGTTGAGAAATTGAAAGATGGGATTTTGAATAAGCCCTTTTTGTTTTTAGGCCATAGAGATAATGTCGTTGGTTGTTTCTTTGGTTATGATAAGAAAAATACTGATCAGGTTAATAAAGTTTATACAATTACGCGTGATTGTTACATTTTTAGTTGGGGTTATAGTGGTAATAATGATGGTAATTTTGATGAAAACGATGAGGGAAATTCAGAGCCTGCGTCTCCAGGGACGCCTAAGAGGAATGGGGAAGGGAATGTGAATGGTGAGAGCTTGGGTAATGTTAAAAAAAGGAAGGATTTTGATGGGAAAGATCTGGGAGAAGAGGGGTATTTGCATAAGAGGAAATGGGAGCTGTTAAGGAAAGATGGGTTTATGCAATCACCGGCGAAGTTAACTGCATGTACTTACCATAGGGGGCTTGATATGGTGGTGGTGGGGTTTTCTAATGGTGTTTTTGGGTTATATCAAATGCCAGATTTTGTTTGCATGCACTTGTTGTCAATTTCCAGGGAGAAGATTACTGCTGCAGTGTTCAATGAGAGTGGGAATTGGTTGGTGTTTGGTTGTGCAAAGCTGGGGCAGTTGCTTGTGTGGGAATGGCGGTCAGAGAGTTATGTGTTGAAGCAACAAGGGCATTACTTTGATGTGAATTGCTTGACTTACTCGCCAGATTCACAATTGCTGGCTACTGGGGCGGATGATAATAAAGTAAAGGTACAAAATGAGCATACAGAGATGTTTTATGTTTTTCGGAAGCTGTAGTTACTTAGCATGCTGTTCTTAGATCGAATTTGTTATGGAAATGTCTGCATGATGAAATAGGCTAGGTTATTCAAGGATATTTAGGTGCTCTTACTGTGTATATATGGATTGTCTGAAAGAAATGTGTTGCTATGTGCATGTGTGGACGTGATTGGTAGCAAAAATTTTATGCTTATTTGTTTGATATGCAATTGCTAATCTATATTCTGGAGAGTATGTTGGAAAAATGTTATTGATGCATTTGCAAAAATGTTATGATTTTTGTTTATTGTCTATATGTTATATTCATAGGTTGTGAATTTGTTTGTGTGCATGTACACGTCTTTGTTAAATGCAATTAGTTGGACACTGTATTTGTTCTATGTATTCTGTTCATGGTCCTTTAAATTTTCAATTTGTTTATATGGCTTTGGTCCTATAGCCCATCTGCTGTTGCAGTTGTTGCAGTGTTGGCCTTTTCTAAGGTAACAGATTTTATTTAAAATGATGAGGTGGCAC
>Ga0307510_10008320_pt1 | contig 12363 bp, 10 predicted proteins | sample 12_EM_MG_FD_207224 | JGI IMG/M metagenome (GOLD analysis project Ga0307510, IMG submission 207224) | Populus trichocarpa ectomycorrhiza microbial communities from riparian zone in the Pacific Northwest, United States - 12_EM | ecosystem: Host-associated > Plants > Roots > Unclassified | place...
CGCGCCGCCGTCTCCATGGCGTGCTGCCCGGTTCCGCATCCGGCGACCAGGATGTCCGCGCCGGGGACAGGTTCGATCCTGACCCGGGGGAACGCCGCGATCAGCCCGGCCTGCAACGGCTGCGGGTCCTGACGCACCGCCCTCGCCCAGCGGGGATAGGGGCTCTCTTCATACAGGGTCCGGACGACCTCGGAGATGCCGGCGCGCATCGGCGTCAGGACCGGGATGTCGCCGACCTCGACTTTGGGACCGGGGTCTTCGTAGAGCGCCCGCAGCGGGTGGCTAGGCTCCAGGCCAGCCAGCGCCTGGGCCTCCTCGTTCGACACCGCCCAGCAGTATTCATTGATGTAGGCCTGGCTTGCCAATCGCTGGAGGAAGTCGGGCGGCCCGCCGCCCTCCAGCAGGTATCGACGCCGGGCCTGCGTCAGTTCGCGCTCAAGCGCCTCATCCCGGACCTGGGCGGCGGCCAGCAATTCGGCCAGGAGATCGTCCTCATCCAGCGGAAGCCCGGCAGCCCGCACGGCGGACAGCGCCGGTCGAAACAGCTTATGGCCCCTGGCCCAGCCTTCCGCGATCGCCCGCTTCAGCAACGCCTTCGCCTCGGGCCCGACGCTGTCCGCTGCGCTCAACGCCTCTGCGAAAACCCGATGTGCTGCGGCGCTGTCTTCCAGCGCAATCGCCGCGACCGCGGTCTCCAGCGCCTTTTCGGGCGCCTCGGCTTCGAGCTGCGCGACGGCCAGGTGCAGGCCGATGGCCGCGGCGCCCGGCGCCAGCTTCCAGGCTCGCTCCAGGGCCTCGACCTCGCCCGCGCAATCCCCTCGCTGTTGGCGCAATGCGGCCAGCACGCGCCAGTGGCCGGCTTCCCCCACCCCGGTGGACAGCAACCCGCCGAGCAGCTGTTCGGCTTCGGCATGCTGGCCGTTGGCCGAACAGATCACGCCGAGCAGGAGCCCGGTCTCCGGCAACGCCGGATCGTAGGCCTGTCGCGCAGCTTCCAGCGCCTCGGCCCGGCGGCCTTCTTTCAGCAGTTGTCGCGCCTGTTCGATCATCCTGCGGATGTAGCAGCCCCGCCGAGACGGTGGCTAGAGCGGTTTCCGCCGAAGTGGCCGCCGGTTCGGCGTCAGAAAGCGTGACAAAACAAAGATTTAGAGCGCCGTTCCGATTCAATCGGAGCGAATAGCGCTCTAAGCGTCGCCTGCTCACGGTCTTGGCGCCGAAGTTGGCCGCCGCGATTGCGCCGGCGCCGGCTTCAGTCATAGCCTCGCGCCGCGCGCCCGACCGTGAGCGGCGCCTGGGGAGGGGCGACCATGGGATTCCTGCGGCATTTCCGAGTGCTCTATGTGCAGGTCCTGCTCGGGGTCGCGCTCGGCGTCCTGGTGGGTGCGCTGTGGCCGCAGTTCGGGGCCTCGCTGAAGCCGCTGGGCGACGCCTTCATCAAGCTGATCAAGATGGCCATCGCGCCGGTGATCTTCTGCACCGTGGCCGGCGGCATCGCGCGCATGGGCGACCTGAAGGCCTTCGGCCGGCTGGGCGCGCGCACGCTGATCTATTTCGAGGCAGTCTCGACCCTGGCGCTGGCCGTCGGCCTGATCGTCGGCAAGGTCGTCCACCCCGGCCAGGGCTTCAACATCGATCCGGCCACCCTCGATCCGAAGGTGGGCGCCGAGTACCTGGCCAAGGCCGAACACAGCGACACCGTCGTCGCCTACCTGCTGAACCTGATCCCCGACACCTTCGTGGGCGCCTTCGCCGGTGGCCAGCTGCTGCAGGTGCTGGTGGTGGCGATCCTGGCGGGCTTCGCCTGCACCCGCCTGGGCGCGTTCGGCGACAAGGTGGCGAGCGTGCTGGACGACGTCGCCAAGCTCTTCTTCGGCATCATTGGCGTGATCGTGCGCCTGGCGCCCATCGGCGCCTTCGGGGCCATGGCCTTCACCATCGGCAAATACGGCGTGGGCTCGCTGGTGCAGCTGGGCTCGCTGATCGGCGCCTTCTACCTGACCAGCATCCTCTTCGTGCTGGTCGTGCTGGGCGCGATCGCCCGGCTGTCGGGGTTCTCGATCCTGAAGTTCATCGCCTACATCCGCGAGGAGCTCCTGATCGTGCTGGGCACCTCGTCGTCGGAATCGGTGCTGCCGCAGATGATGGCCAAGATGCAGCGGCTGGGCGCGGGCAAGGGCACGGTGGGGCTGGTGATCCCCACGGGCTACAGCTTCAACCTCGACGGCACCAACATCTACATGACGCTCGCGACGCTGTTCCTGGCGCAGGCGACCAACACCCCGCTGACCCTTGGGCAGGAGCTCGGCCTGCTGGGCGTGGCCATGCTGACGTCGAAGGGGGCCAGCGGCGTGACCGGGGCCGGCTTCATTACGCTGGCCGCCACGATCGCAGTCGTGCCGCAGCTGCCCATCGCGTCGCTGGCGCTGCTGGTCGGCATCGACCGGTTCATGAGCGAGTGCCGCGCACTCACCAACCTCGTCGGCAACGGCGTCGCGACCGTGGTGATGGCCCGCTGGGAAGGCGACCTCGACCGCGAGACGCTGAAGCGCGAACTCGACCGCGGGCCGCTCGCGGTGGGTGATCCGCTGCTGGTCGGCGCCGAGGCGGACTAAGCCCGCAAACGAAAACGCCCGGCGGTGAGGCCGGGCGTCTCGAGGTCCTGAAGGTCGGTCCGCTTAGGCGGCGACGGCCTTGATCAGCGACTTGTTGAGGATGCCGATGGCCGCGTCGCGGTCGATGCGCTCGATGGCGGCGACTTCGCGGGCCATGCGGTCCAGGGCGCTCTCATAGAGCTGGCGTTCGGAATAGGACTGCTCCGGCTGATTCTCGGCGCGGTGCAGGTCGCGGACCACCTCGGCGATGGAGATCAGGTCGCCGGAGTTGATCTTGGCTTCGTATTCCTGGGCTCTACGCGACCACATGGTGCGCTTCACGCGGGCGCGGCCCTTCAGCGTCGTCAGCGCCTGGGTGACCACATTGGTCTCGGCGAGCGCGCGCAGGCCGGCGGTGCGGGCCTTGGCGGTGGGGACCCGAAGGGTCATCTTCTCGTGGTCGAAGGTGATGACATAGACTTCGAGCTTCAGACCGGCGACTTCCTGGGTTTCGATCCCCTGCACCTGACCCACGCCGTGGGCCGGATAGACGACGTGATCGCCAACCGTGAAATCGTGACCGCTCTTGCTCATGGAGATACCCTTCTCAAATCCTTGTCCGGCGCTGATCGGACCGCTGACTCACGCAACCGCCAAACGACAAGACCACCCACTCCGCGGAAGAGGTCGCGGCGGCATCGTCGTTTGAAGCGGAAGTAGACCTCTTAAGACACCCTTCGCCCTGTTCCTGGCCCGACCCGCATCGCGGTCCCGGCCGGAACGGCGCTTCTCTAGAATGACGGGCAAGGCGAAGAGCCCGATCACCACGTCACAAAGGTGACCATAGCACAAAATTAAGCCAGATGAAAGGCTTGCCCCGGCGGACCTACCGCCGCGCTGTTACACTGTAGCGCCGACTTTAGGAGCCGCGACCGGGCTTCTCGGAGAAGTATTTCTCAAGCTTGCCGGTTTCACGCTCGAAAGCTTCGGCGTCGGCGGGCGCCTCGCCCTTGACCGTGATGTTCGGCCAGACCCGCGAATATTCGGAGTTGATTCGCAGCCACTTGCCGTCGGCGTCGTCCTCGGTGTCGGGCTTGATGGCGTCCACCGGGCACTCGGGTTCGCAGACGCCGCAGTCGATGCATTCGTCCGGATTGATCGCCAGGAAGTTCTCGCCCTCGTAGAAGCAGTCGACCGGGCACACTTCCACGCAGTCCATGAACTTACATTTGATGCAGGCGTCCATCACGATGTAGGTCATGGCGGGGGCGGAACTCCGGCGAATTGCCTGACTAGAGGCGGGCGGTTTTTCACGGTCGAGCCGCCTATTGTCAATGCGGCGCGCCTTTCGCCGCTACGAAGAAATCTCCAAGGGCGAATAGAGGGTGCGCGCTTCGGCCGGCGGGCCGCGACGTTCGCCGATGGCCTCGATGCGCACGGCGGTGAGGCGTCCGCCGAGTGCGAAGACCAGCGCATCGCCGACCTTGACGGGGCGGGCGGGCTTGTCGAGGCGGTTCTCCTGGCCGGCCCGGGTGAGGCGCACCCGGCCTTCCTCGCAGACCTTGGCCGCCAGCGAACGGGTCTTGAAGAAGCGCGCGCGCCACAGCCAGACGTCGGCGCGGCAGGCCTCCTCGCTCATGCGCGGCGGCGCCGGCGCTTGCGGCGCACGGGCGCGGGCTCGCCTTGCAGGGCCGCCAGCGCGGCGAAGGGCGAGTGCGGGACGATGACCCGGTGCTCGACGGCGAACTCGCGCTCGAACCGGCGACGCCACGCGACGGGCCCGCCCGCCCGCTTGATGGCCGCGAAGCCGAGGCCGCGCAGGATCGCCTGGGCCTCGGCCTCGCTCCAGCCCAGGGCCTCGCGGGCCTGGTCGGAGAAGAGTATGCCGCCGCCCTGTTTGACGCCGGCGCGCAACAGCTCGTCGAGCTGTTCGAGCTGCTCCACCGGTGCGGCCAGGCCGCCGACGGCGCGGACGCCGAAGGCCGCAAGCGCGCGCGGGCCGGGCGTTGGCTCGGGGAGGCGGCCGAGCTTGTCTGGCGTTGGACGCCATCCGCCGGCCTCCCGGGACGCCAGCGCCTGGGTCAGAGCCTGGGCGTCGGGGCGCAGCAGGCTCGGCATGTAGATCGAGAAGGCGCCCAGCTTCACGCCCAGGCCGCGCAGGGTGCGACGCTCCACCTGGCTCAACGCGCGGGCCTCGTTGCGGACCAGGGCCCGGTCCAGCACCCCGCCGGCCTCGATCAGTCGGAAGGCGAGGCCGCGGGCCAGGCCCTTGATCTTGCCGTCGGCCACCGCCGCTTCGAGTTTGCGCAGGGCGGCGAGCCGCCGGGTCGCCTCGCCGGCCACGAAGGCCTCCAGGCGCTGGGCGGCGCGCTGGCGCGCGGCGTCGTGGCCCAGCTCACCCAGCAGGCGCACCCGGGGGCTGAACGGCTGGCCGCCGGCCAGCGCGCCCGCCGCCTCACCGCGCCACAGCACCGCGCCATCGGGGGTGAGCGTGAAGGCCTCGTCAGGTTCAGCGGCCAGGGCGCCGAGCCGCCGTGCGATCTCGGGCGACACCGCATGGGTCGCCGCGGCCCTGAGCGCCTTTTCCTCCAGCACCGAGGCACCCTGGGCGGCCTCGAACTGCACGCCGGTGAGCTTGCCGACATAGTGGCCCTCGACGGTGACCGCGCCGTCGGCGGCGACGCCGGCCAGCATGTCCTCGCGGACCCGAAGGCCCCGCATCAGCGCGCTGGTCCGCCGGTCGACGAACCGGGCCATCAGCTTTTCGTGCAGGGTGTCGGAGAGCCGGTCTTCGAGGCCGCGCGTCTGGGTCTGCCAAGCCCCCGGATCGGCCAGCCAGTCGGGGCGGTTGGCGACATAGGCCAGGGTCCGGACATTGGCGAGCCGCGCGGCCAGGGTGTCGATCTCGCCGTCGGTGCGGTCCAGGCCCTTGTACTGGTGGGCGATCCAGTCCTCCGGGATGCGGTGGCGGCTGGTGGTCAGGTGCAGGAAGAATTCGCGACTCAGCCGCAGGTGCTCCTCCATCCCGGTCTTGCGGAAATCCGGCGTCTGGCAGACGTCCCACAGCCGCTCGATCGCGGCGCGGCCCCGGGCGCGGTCGGCGACGTCGGGATCGGAGACGAGCTGGCGCAGGGTGATCTCGTCCAGCGCCTCTGCAGAGAGCTTCAGTCCCTCACGATCGGGCAGCTTCGAAAGCGATTTCAGCAGGTTGGGCACGGAACCGAACTCGAGCGTGGAAGAGCGCCATTCCGCCGCGGCGACCGGCTCGAAGCGGTGCTCCTCCACCGCCTCGACCAGGTCCTCGTCCATGTCCTCGGCCTCGCCGGTGACCCCGAAGGTCCCGTCGCGCTGGTAGCGCCCGGCGCGGCCGGCGATCTGGCCCACCTCCTGCGGATAGAGCCAGCGGGTGCGCTTGCCGTCGAACTTGCGCAGGCCTGCGAAGGCCACGTGGTCGACGTCCATGTTCAGGCCCATGCCGATGGCGTCGGTGGCCACCAGGAAGTCGACCTCGCCGGACTGGTAGAGGGCCACCTGGGCGTTGCGGGTGCGGGGCGAAAGCGAGCCCATCACCACCGCCGCGCCGCCGCGCTGGCGGCGGATCAGCTCGGCGATGGCGTAGACTTGGTCGGCCGAGAAGGCGACGACGGCCGAGCGGCGCGGCAGGCGGGTCAGCTTCTTGGGCCCGGCGTAGGTCAGGCTGGAGAACCGCTCGCGCGTCACGATCTCGGCGTGGGGGAGCAGGCGGCGGACCAGCGGCGCCATGGTCCCGGCGCCCAGCAGCATGGTCTCGGCCGTGCCGCGCGCGTGCAGCAGGCGGTGGGTGAAGACGTGGCCCCGCTCGGGGTCGGCGCAGAGCTGGATCTCGTCCACCGCAAGGAACTCGACCTCGCGCGACAGCGGCATGGCCTCGACGGTGCAGACGAAATAGTGCGGCCGGGGCGGGACGATCTTCTCTTCGCCGGTGATCAGGGCGACGGCCCGGGGCCCGCGCAGCTTGACGATGCGGTCGTAGATCTCGCGGGCCAGGAGCCTGAGCGGCAGGCCGATCATGCCGGACGCGTGGCCCAGCATCCGCTCCACCGCCAGATGGGTCTTACCCGTGTTGGTGGGACCCAGCACCGCCACCAGTCTCGGCGGCGCCGCGCCCGTGGGGCGGTGGCTCATAATCTGAACTTGGGGACTGAAAGGGAGTCGGGCAAGCGCGACTATTCCGGATGCACCTGCGTCCTATTGAGGCGGAAGCCCAGGGGCAGCAGTTGCTCGATCGTTTGGCGCCCGACCTCGCCCTCGGGACCCAGCGCCACGACCTCGCAGCCGTCCTGGGCGAACTCGAAGATCTTCTGCCGGCAGCCCCCGCAGGGCCAGACCAGGCCCGGCAGCGACGAGGTGACGAACACCCGCGCAATCGCCTTGCCGCCGTTCGTCACCGCCGCGGAGATGGCGCTCGCCTCGGCGCAGACGCCTTGTGGATAGGCGGCGTTCTCGACGTTGACGCCGTAGTGCACCGCCCCGTCCGGCCCCTCGACCGCCGCGGCCACGTGTACGCCGGAATAGGGCGCATGGGCCTTGGCCAGCAGGCGCCGCAGCTCCCGGGCGATGGTGGCGGTGTCGGTCATCGGGGGATGCGTCCCGGGCCAGCTCAAGGGACGACGAAGTCTAAGGCCGAGCTACGCCCGCGTCCACCTTACCCGGTCGCGCGCACCTTACCGGAATGTAATCCGCCGCCGATTGCCCTCGCCGCGCGAGCCGCTAGGGTCTCGCCACAACCTTTCAGGGAATCCCCACATATGATCGCCAATCGCCGCCAGATGCTGCTGAGCGCAGCCGCCGCGGGCGTGGCCGCCAGCGCGCCCGCGCTGGCTCTCGCCGCCGCCGGACCCATCGAAAATCCTAAACTTTCCGCCCTCTTCGACGCCTTCGTGGACGAGATGCTGCGCGACTCTCCGGAGACCGCCACGGGCCTCGGCCTCGACGTCGGCAAGTACGCCGCCGAGCGTAGCCAGCTGGACGACCGCTCAGCCGCCGGTCGGCGAAAGGCCGTCGCCGACTACGCCAGCCGCGCCAAGCGCCTGGCCGCTGTGCCGCGCGCCGGGCTCTCCGGTCACGATCTGACGGTCTATGACACCGTGCTCTACGCCATGCAGGCGGGCGCCGACGGCGGCCGGTTCTCCTACGGCAAGGATTCCGCGACGCCCTATGTGGTCAGCCAGCAGGACGGCGTGGTGGCCAACCTGCCGGAGTTCCTGAACGCCCAGCACCAGATCAACGCCAAGGCCGACGCCGACAGCTATCTCGACCGCCTGGGCCTGATGGGTGCGGCGCTGGACCAGGAGACCGCGCGCATCCAGGCCGACGCCGCCGCAGGCGTCATCCTGCCCGACTTCATCCTGGCCAAGGCGCTGACCCAGCTGGGCGACCTGCGCAAGAACCCGGCCGCCCAGACCGGCCTCGTCGGCTCGGTGGCCGAGCGCGCCAAGGCCAAGGGGATCGCGGGCGACTACGCCGGCCAGGCCAGCGCCATCGTCGACCAAAAGGTGTTCCCCGCCCTCGACCGGCAGATCGCGGCCCTGAAGGCTCTGCAGCCCAAGGCCAAGCACGAGGCCGGCGCCTGGACGCTCCCGGACGGGGCCGCCTACTACGCCTGGGCGTTGAAACTCGGCACCACGACGAAGATGACTCCCGCCGAGATTCACCAGATGGGCCTCGACCAGGGCGCGGCCATCGACGCGGAGATGGACCAGGTCCTGAAGGCCCAGGGCTTCACCCAGGGCACGGTAGGCGAGCGGATGAGCGCGCTGACCAAGGACCCGCGCTTCCTCTATCCCAACACCGACGAGGGCCGGGGCCAGGTGATCGCCTACCTGGAAGGCGCCATCTCCAAGATCCGGCCGCACATGGCCGAGCTTTCCCGGCTGGGTCTGAAGGCTCCGGTGCAGGTCAAGCGCGTGCCGCCGTCGATCGAGGCCGGCGCGGGCCTGGGCTACATGAACTTCGCATCCCTCGATGGGACCCGCCCGGCGATCTACTACGTCAACCTCGCCGACACCGGGAACTGGCCGCGCTACACGCTGACCAGCCTGACCATGCACGAGGCGCTCCCGGGCCACGCCTGGCAGGGCGCCTACCTCTCCGAGCGCCAGAACGAGGTGCACAAGATCAGCTCGTTCGTGGGCTTCAACGCCTTCGTCGAAGGCTGGGCGCTCTACGCCGAGCAGCTGGCCAACGAGGTCGGGATGTACAAGGACGATCCCCTCGGTCAGCTCGGCTACTACCAGGCCCAGCGGTTCCGCGCCGCGCGGCTGGTGGTGGATTCCGGCCTGCACGACAAGCGCTGGAGTCGCGAGAAGGCCATCGAATGGATGGTCGCCGCCACCGGCCGCTCGACGGGGGCGATCACCAGCGAGGTGGACCGCTACTGCGTCGGCCCGGGCCAGGCCTGCGGCTACAAGGTCGGCCACACCGAGATCGTGCGCCTGCGCGAGAAGGCCAAGGCGGCGCTGGGGCCGAAGTTCGACATCCGCGGTTACAACGACGCCGTGGTCTCCACCGGCGGCACGCCGCTGAGCGTGCTGGAATCGGTGATCGACAGATACACGGCGGCGGCGAAGGCCGCTTAGTCGAGGGTGCGCCGGTAGCGGGCCATGGCCAGGGCGGTGACGACGCAGACGAAGGCGGTCAGCGCCAGAAGCTCGCGCCACATGTCGCCGATCCCCTGGCCCTTCAGCAGCGCGCCCCTGACCACGCGCAGGAAGTGGGTGACCGGGATCGCCTCGCCGAGCCACTGCGCCCAGACCGGCATGCCGCGGAACGGGAACATGAAACCCGAGAGCAGGATCGAGGGCAGCAGGTAGAAGACCGTCATCTGCATGGCCTGCAGCTGCGATCGCGCGAGGGTCGAGATCAGGAACCCCAGCGCCAGGGAGCCCACGATGAAGAGGGCGACGCCCAGCGACAGGCCGACCCAGCCGCCCTGCATCGGCACATCGAACAGGAAGCGCGCCAGGGTGAGGATGATGACGGTCTGGACGAGGCCGATGATCACATAGGGCGCCAGCTTGCCGGTCATCACCTCCAGCGGCTCGACGGGCGTCGCCAGCAGCGACTCCATGGTGCCGCGCTCGGTCTCGCGGGTGACGCTGAGCGCGGTCATCATCACCAGGGTGAGGGTGAGGATCACCCCCAGCAGGCCCGGCACGATGTTGTAGGCGGTGACGGCCTCGGGATTGTAGCGGCGGTGGACGACCACCTCGAACGCCGGAACCGCCTGGCCGCGGGCCGCGACGGCGCCTTTCAGGTCGTGCGCCAGCGCCTCCTGCGGCAGGGCCGCAAGGGCCGCGACCGCGCCCCCGGTGGCCGAGGGATCGGTGGCGTCGGCCTCCACGAGGATCTGGGCCTTGTCGCCGCGCGCCACGCGGCGGGTGAAATCGCCGGGGATGGTGACGGCGAACTGCACGTCGCCGCGGCGGACCATCTCGTCCAGCTCGGCCGGCGAGCGGGCCTGGGCGACCAGGTCGAAGAAGGCGCTGTGGTCGAGCGCGCCCACGATGGAGCGGGCGAAGACGCTGTTCTCCTGCACCAGCACCGCGGTGGGCAGGTGGCGCGGCTCCGAATTGATCGCATAGCCGAAGAGCAGGAGCTGGATGACCGGTATGCCCAGCATCATGGCGTAGGTGACCCGGTCGCGGGTGAGCTGCTTGATCTCCTTGATCATCACCGCCAGCACGCGGATTCCAGAGAAGCCATTCATGCGAAGTTGTCCTCCGCCTGGCCCATCAGCTGGATGAAGACGTCCTCCAGCGTGGGCTCGACCTCGGTCCAGCGGTAGGGCGGCCTGCGCCAGGGCGCGATGGCGGCCTCAAGCGCCTTGCGGTCGGTCCCGCTGACGTGCAGGGCCGCGCCGAACGGCGCGACGGTCTCGACGCCGGGCTTGCCGGCGATCTCCCGGCTGAGCTTGCCGACCTCAGGGCCTTCGCCGTGGAAGGTGACCAGGTGCGAGCCCTCGACCACCTCCTCCGCCGTGCCGCGGGCGATCAGCTTGCCGTAGCTGATGTAGGCGATCTCGTGGCAGCGCTCGGCCTCGTCCATGTAGTGGGTGGAGACCAGCACGGTCAGGCCTTCGGCCGCCAGCACGTGGATCTCGTCCCAGAACGTGCGGCGCGCCTTCGGATCGACACCGGCGGTGGGCTCGTCGAGCAGCAGCAGCTTGGGTTCGTGCAGGGTGGCGGAGGCCAGCGCCAGCCGCTGCTTCCAGCCGCCCGAGAGCGAGCCCGCCAGCTGGTCCTTGCGGCCGGCGAGGCCCAGGCGCTCCAGAGCCGCGTCCACCCGCTCGGCCCGGCGGTCGAGGCCGTAGACCCGGGCGGTGAACTGCAGGTTCTCGGCGATGGTCAGGTCCTCGTAGAGCGAGAACCGCTGGGTCATGTAGCCCGTCCGCCGCTTGATCTGGTCGGCCTGGCGGATGATGTCGAAGCCCAGGCATTTGCCCGTGCCGCTGTCGGGGGTCAGCAGGCCGCAGAGCATCCTCAGCGTCGTGGTCTTGCCCGAGCCGTTGGGGCCCAGGAACCCGCAGATGCGGCCCCCCGCGACCTGGATCGAGAAGTCCTGGACCACATGCTTGCCGCCGAAGCTCTTGTTCAGCCCGGCCACGTCGATGGCGAGGGTCACTTGAGCGGCTCCACGTCGACGGGCTGGCCGGGATTGAGCCGGGCCGACGGGCGGGCCTCGACCAGATAGACCAGCCGGTCGCGGGCCTCGCGGCTGTAGATCACCGGCGGAGTGAACTCAGGCCGCGGCGAGACATAGGCGATGCGCGCCGTCAGGCCCTTAGCGCAGCCGTCGCAGCTGAAGCTGACCGTGCGGCCCACGCGGTAGGCGGCGAGCGCCTTCTCCGGCACGAAGAAGCGCACCTTGATCCGTTCGTCCGGGAGCAGCGAGAGGATCGGCTGGTTGGCCGGCGCCCATTCGCCGCGCTGGAAGAACACGTCCTCGACCCGGGCGGCGGAGGGCGCGATGGGGGCCACGTCGTTCAGGCGGGCGTTGGCGCCGGACAGGCCGGCCGCGGCCTGGCTCACCCGCGCGTCGGCGGCGCGGACCTGGTCTTCGCGGGCTCCAAGCGTCGCCGCGTCGCGCTGCTTGCGTGCGGCCTTCACTGCGGCGTGGGCGGCCTGGGCGTTCGCGCGGGCGTCGTCGAGGGCGGCCTTGGACTCGAAGCCCTTGGCGGCCAGCGTCGAGACCCGGCGGAACATGGCCTCGGCGTCGCGGGCGCGGGCCTCGGCGGCGGCGGTGTTGGCGTCGAGCACGGCGAGCTCCACCGGACGCTGGCCCTTGCGGGCGTCCAGCGCCTGCGCCTGGGCGGCGGCGACCTCGGCGGCGGCCTGGTCGCGGGCGGAGACCACCTGCTGCGGGTCGACAACGAAGAGCCGTGCGCCGGCCTTCACCGTGTCGCCGCGAGCGACATACATCGAGGTCACCGTGCCGGCGACCGGCGCAGCCAGGTAGAGCGGCTCGCCCTCGATGTAGCCGGTGAGCGTCGCGGAGCGGCCGAGGCGCGGGATCAGCACCACGAGTGCGATGACGACCAGCCCCGTCAGCAGCAGGGCCGCGACCAGGAGCCTCTGGCGGTTCATGGCAGGATCTCCGGGACCAGGAGGCCGCCCAGCAAGGTCTCCGCATGTTGGCGCATCAGCGCGGGCAGGTTGAAGGGCTCGGCCCCCACCGGCACGAAGGTCTCGCGCCAGATCAGGCCCGCCAGCATGGGGGCGATGACCTGCAGGGC
>Ga0307510_10008322_pt1 | contig 12362 bp, 11 predicted proteins | sample 12_EM_MG_FD_207224 | JGI IMG/M metagenome (GOLD analysis project Ga0307510, IMG submission 207224) | Populus trichocarpa ectomycorrhiza microbial communities from riparian zone in the Pacific Northwest, United States - 12_EM | ecosystem: Host-associated > Plants > Roots > Unclassified | place...
AAACGAAAAAAACGCTTACACATAAAAATCTTGTTTTTCTCTTCTTCCCTAGATTCCATCCCTGACCTGTCTTCTTCACATAAACTCACTCTCACTGCACCGTCCAATTCTAAGTTAAACAAAAAAAATCCTGTCCGGTCCATTCAATCGTATGAGAAAACTCTGTTCAGGTTTGGATTGGATTTGTTTTTTCAATAGTTAGATTCCACCATTTTAAATTAATAACTTCTATTCAGCTCAATTTGCAGGTTTCTTTTGTGTCTCCTGCGAAACCTAGCTCGAATGTTAAATTTAGTAGTAGCTGCTATGAAACTACGAAATGTTGAATTAGCGTAGCTGAAGAATGCCGGGGATTCCTTTAGTCACTCGTGAAACTTCCTCGTATGTTGTTTGTTATAATTAATTCGTCATTTTTCTTTTTTAAATATTTTTTTATTCGGTGAAGTTTTTAAATTTTTATTGTTATTGGAAGGTATAGTCGAAGCACGATAGATCAGATGTGCCGTGAAGATGCACGTGGTGGTGGTGTTTTGCATTTAACTGAAGAAGAAGAAATTGCTGCCGAAGAAAGTCTTTCGATTTATTGCAAGCCTGTTGAGCTTTATAATATTCTTCAGCGTCGCTCGATTGGAAATGTAATTTAATTTACATTTTAGCTTCGTTGTTTTTTTTAAAAAAAATTTAAATTGTTATTCGTTTTGTGTTTGATTGAATATTTCTTTCCTTTTGTTTATGAGGTAGCCGTCATTTTTGCAAAGATGTTTGCTGTATAAAATACAGGCCAAGAATAAAAGAAGGTAATGATGTTCCATTCTAATGTTCTTAATTTTTGGAGTGATTAGCAGCAGTGAATTAGTCTTGTTGAAACTTTTGTATTTGGAGTATTGGTGTGTGGATTTATTTATATGTACTGTAGTTGGTTGTTTGGGACTTCAAGGATACGGACCAGGTCATAGTTGTTTAAGGATGCTGGCATATTTTTGTTGATTAAATTTTGAGGATGTAAACAAGTTTTGAGGTGCTAACTATGTCTCTTTTGATTGAACATGTAGAATACAAATGACGATTTCCATGCTTGTGACACTAAATGGAGTTGTACAATCGCATAATATATTTCCCTTGTATGTTTTGTTGGCAAGGCTTGTATCCAACATTGGGGTTTTAGAGGTAAGAATGCATCTGTTTCTTTTTCCTAGCCAGATTGACATATACTAATGCTATTGGAGATAGTATATGCGGTCATTAACTATTCTTAATGATTCGGCTTTGCTTTTTGTATCCCACAATGAAGTATTCTGCAGTATATCGCTTTAGTCAACCATGTGTTTTGACCGGCTTTGCTGGAGTTGAGGGTAGTGCTCAAGTACAAGCGAATTTCGTTCTCCCGGAGATGAATAAGCTAGCATCAGAGGTCAAATCTGGCTCACTGCATGTCTTGCTTGTCAGCTTTGGTATGCATTCATACGTTTTGATTAATACTTGAGATTATCTGCCACATAATTTTTTTTTTATCTCATTATCTCTATTATTTTTGGCAGCTGGGGCCCAAAGTTCTATGCATGGAATCGATTTAACCAAGGGTCATTTGGGTATGGAATTTTTCCATGTGAGATATGCTTTGGTTCCTTAACTAATTCATATATGATGTCACGTGGAAAGTGTTGCTAATGCATGCTATGGTACTTGCTGGTAATTGGTCTATTTGTAATTTTTCATTGCCAAGAAATTACAAAAGATGTTGTTTTCAAGGTTCAATTTTTTGTTTTCTATTTTGCATGGAGAAAAGAAGCAATAAACCAAACAATGTGATGACAACATGTTATGTCAAACAACTCATTGTTGCAAGTGAATTTGGCCTTATTAAAGGGGTTCTAATTGCTTTTTCCTTTTGTTTAATGGTTGTTTATTTGCATTTTCAAATCCAGCTTTATATTTAAATTTTGCTTGTACATGGCAGAAAATGTTGGAGGATGCTGTCTATTGGGGAAGATACCATTAGACTCGCTATGTAATTTCTGGGAGAAGTCACCAAATTTGGGTTTGGGACAAAGAGCGGAGGTGACATCTCCTGTTGACATGAATGCTTGTTTCTTGAAGGTAAAGCACTGATAGCTTCTGGATAACTATTTATTTTTCATCTTTTACTTGAACCCATGATGTTATAATAAGGACACTAAATGCTAACTGACTCCACATTAATACCCATCATAGAGGCTGGAACCTGATTCATCGTAGTAAACAAATGCCTTCACAATGTAGGCTAATCATTGCATAAAGTACAATGTCATTGGTTAAGCGAGATTATTTTGACTTGATTGCATTATTCAAAGAACTGAATTAGCCATGGGTCTAATGATCACTAATCACTACATCACTCTGACAAGCCACGTGGTGTTACTTCTTTGTCCTCTGCCAAATTGTCTGTGTAAAGAAGCTTCTGCTCACTCCTGGTATTCCTGCATGCTTTCAAGAAGTTTGACATAGACCTGCAGACTTGCCATTTTCCATGGCCCATGCTGTTCTGTAGAAATGCTGTATACTTTCTGTTGTATGATTTAATAGCGATGGTTGGAAGCTGACATTGGCACCTTCATAAGCAGCCTCATGACTGGGAACATTTATGCCCGTTAACTTGCTTTTCATCAAAATTTGATTTTTTTTCTTTGCTTCAAATGATATGTTTTTTTTTGGTGTTTTTTGATCGTTTTGATGTGCTGATATCAAATATAAAATTTAAAAAATAAAAAAAACATTATTTTAATGCATTTTCAAGCGAAAAGTACTTTGAAAAGCAACCTCTACCACACTTCCAAACATCATAACCTGAATAATTTAACTGTGAGAATTATTTGTTTTTTGCAGTCTGATCATCAGGGTTTCATAAGATTACATTTGTATTTGGAAATTTAAGAGTGCTCTTTTGTGTTTCTTCTTGCAGTTGAATTGTTTGACCGAGGACAACTGTGTTTTAATTCAAATTCCATTTAATTCTGAAACTGTGGTTTGTTCTGCTCTCAAAGGTCTTCTAGTTGGACAAAATCAAATTCATTTATCAAATCTTCTTCTAGATGTTTATTTGCTGACAGAAGTAAGCCATTTTTATTGTTTGTGTTTTCCAAAGAATACATCACAGCTGCAAGTCAACATTTCTGCAGAAGAGGTTGGAGCTAAGGAAAAATCTTCATACACATGTAGTGACATGTCTTCTTCATCTTCGTCTCATGTTATTCGGTAATCTCTTATACATCCAAGCATCAAACACTTGTCGATTATTATTGCTGTTCTTTATTGCTCTGCACCTGATCTGGGAATTCTTTTGTTTTCCTAAATGAGTATGATAAAGCATTTTGACTCCTTGTATTATGTAGGTTGAGGGCGGGAAATGTCATTTTCAACTATAGATATTATAATAATAAGTTGCAAAAAACTGAAGGTAATATTAATCTTCTTCTTCTTCTTCTTCTTCTTCTTCTTCTTTTGTTATAATGCATTTAAATGTGACATGGGTTCACAATTTGATTTAGATGGAAGAACTTATAACTTCTTCAATCTTGAACAAGACAGATTATGTTGTTTGAACTTTCAATCCCTTGATAGTGAATATTTTCATCAATTGTCATTGATGGGTGTCTGCAACTTTTAAGTCTTTTCCTTGGCTTCTGGTTCTTTCTATCAGCATGATCTGCAAGGTCCTTTTCCTCGTCTTTTATGATGTGTTGGATGTCTAACTTGCAGTAACTGAAGACTTTTCCTGCCCATTTTGCTTGGTAAAATGTGCAAGCTTCAAGGTTGGAAGTTTTCCTGATATCCTTTTGTTCCTTGTGATGAAAACAAAATGATAATTGTCTTTTCTTCAAGCTGAGTTTTTATGTTGAGTTTCATATATATATATAATTTTGTTTTTTTTTTTTTGCTCCTTAGGGTCTGAGATATCACTTGCCCTCGTCACATGACCTCTTCGACTTTGAATTTTGGGTTGGTAAACTACAGGAATCTCGAGTGAATGTTTTTCTTTACATATTTTGTACTCCAATGACTTCTGATTTATGTCTTGCAGATAACTCAAGAATTTCAAGCTGTTAATATATCTGTGAAAACTGATATTTGGAGATCCAAGGTTAGGGTGTTTCCTCCATTTATAAATTCTTCATGACACTTTATTTGTTTTGATTTTTAAATATTACTCCAACTCTGCCATCACAACAGTTCATATTTGATTTTTTGCTTTTCCTATATATGTTATTTATTCAAGTTACAAAGTCAACAAATATTTACTATATGCAGTTGTTCTTTTCGCTCCTATGATGCGCTTTCCATGTTAAATAAAATAAAACAACAAAGTAAGGGTAATATCTCTTGTTTAACAGCAAAATTAAAAGTACATGACAAACTGCATTGCTTTGTTTACAGTTATTGTGTGCTTTGGAATATTGTTTAGTTTAGTGTCTTGTAAACATATAAATATCAGGAATTTTATGATTCGCTGGAAGGTGATTCTCGTGATGCTTAATAGAATGATGTGTTAAACAAAACACTAAAACTAAAAGAGAACACACATGTACATATTGCTTTGTTTACATTACCTTGAGAGCTTTAGAGTAGTTTAAATGAGCACATAAATATTGGGAATTATATGAATTGCTGGATGATAGGTGGGTTCCTGAGTTTATCACTTTTAGCACTGATTGAAAAAAAGAATGCTGTCATTATTGAATTTCTTCCATATACTTACAAGGTCAAGAAAAAACTACGGGAAAAATCAAGTGGTCTATGTGAACTGCTAAATATACAATTTGGGGAAAATGTTTGGCATCCATGCAAAGTATAAAGTATAATATATATCCTATTTATTGTTCTTGGAATTCATATGCCAATATGTTTTATTCAGACTGTTGCAGATGGTATTGATCCAAAACAACAGACCTTCTTTTGGTAAGTCTTGGATTTGTCTTGCTTGAACTAATAAATTTATTCATCTTCTGTCAATTTTGTTGATATTTTACAATACCATGGACTGAAATGGGTTTGTCCATGTTTACCCACAGTTCAAAGAAACCAAAGCGCAAAAGACCCAAGAACCTTATTCCAAATGCAAAGAATGCACATGACAAGACTCTGAGCAGGCAACGGGGAGCCGGTGAGCTTCTTGACAAGATTGGTGGTATGTGCTTTCTACTTGTTCCCATGATCCACGTATGATGGATGGCATCCTTGTAACGAAATCTATGGGAATTTTTAGGGAATGGTTTGATGCATAATCTACTAGATTTTCAAGTCTTTTTTCTTGTGATTAGGAATGATGATGAACAAGAAATGCATAAAAATGACAGCTCCCAACACCTGGCCCAGGCAGAAAAAAATTGTTTTCTGTTTTTCTTTACTTAAAAAATTGTCACATCCCTTTCTTCCATAAGAGACAACATCTCAAAGTATTATTCTTTGGGCCAAAACCACAATTTTTGAAAGCACAAGGTTGGCATAATAAAACAGAGCCATTTGATTCATTGAAGGACTTCATTATCAACTTCTTTTTCCTGCTGCAAGGCTTTGGTTTCAGAAGTAAATGAAAGAATAAGTGGCATTTTTTGCATGCTTGTCAGAGTGATGTAGCTAATGGAGCACCTACTAATTGGTTGGTCTATTGTAACGAAACTATGAGATATTTCCAACAGATTTATCAAATGCGTTGCAATGTAATTATGGTGCCTAATTTTACAAATCAGTTTGCTTTGTAGTGGGTTCATATGCTTGCTTGCTTCTCTTCTTATTTTATGTTTGTTAGTTGAGAATCATTATTCTGATGTCTCAGGTGGGAAGGATTTGCCAACAACTAGCATGTGTGGCACAGAGTATGGCGAACACAATCTTTCCAGATTTTATGTTTCAGGGGTATCAGGGTCTGCAGCACAAGCATATCCTGATGCTGAATGTGTTCAAATGGTACCTGGAAATAATCTTGCACCCCCTGCCATGCTACAGTTCGCAAAGACTAGAAAATTATCAATTGAAAGGTCTGACATGAGAAAGTAGGTCTTGATCCATCTCTATTTTTTTAGCTGATCTTTTTTTTAAAACAAAAATTCTATAGGTAATTAAAAAATGCATGACTTGTAATTTGTCAGGCCTGGTCAACAAGGATGAAGAGTTGCATGTTCTATTTATGTACTATACGTTTTAGGTTGTGAGGCTCAAGTTAAAATGTTTTTGAGTTAATGTATCCATGAAGTAGCCTACTAACTTGTCGAAAATGCGATAAATATCAGATTATTAAGGCCTGGAACTCCAATTACGTGGAGTATTGTTGCTGGTTGTAATAGTTCTATATGTTGCAGCTCTAACGTTGCTTATTGTTTAGTAATATGCAGTGTGAAATACTTTTTTTTTTTTAATCTGAGTTAGTCACTTTATTCATTGTTGCTTCAAGCTTATAATTTCAGATTGGTAAATATTTTTCAAAGCTTGAATATGGGTTTAATCTTAATATTTTCTTTTTTGCAGCCGTATGCTCCTTCACAAACGACAATTTTTTCACTCACATAGAGCTCAGGTGAGTAATGACTGTCTTTCAATAAATGATTCCAGTTTATCATTTCCTTTCCTCGTAATATGTGGAAATTTTTTATTCAATTCACTGTTAGTCTTCTTTTTGAAGTATGTTTCTGGCATTTATTATTTGAAGGTCGCATGTCATGGAAAACCATACTTTAGTGAGAGTGAGCATACCGCATATACATGTATTTGTGTGTTAATGCATGTGACACCTATGAAGATTCCAGGCCTGCACTTGTATTGGAAGGAGAATTTATTTAAAATTTCTAGTTCTAAATCAGTTAAAACGTACATTGTCATGGTAGTATAAAATCATTAAAATGAAGTGGTTTATCTTGATGCGGATGATTAAAAATAGAGGTGGATTCTTAGGGAATCATAAAAATCTGACAGCTTTTTTTAATTTGTTTTTTAAAAAATGTTAAGCTTGCTGCTGTATCCTTTTGATGAATATCAATATCATGCATGTTTGAGTTTGTCACAAGTGTGTGTATGATGTTCTGTTTGCAACTCCCAGATTAGTTTTCTTTTGAAGCCCTCACCAACTCCAACGGGACTAGTTTTTATAATGTCACAAGTGTGTGTATGATGCTCTGTTTGCAACTCACAGATTAGTTTTTTTTTTCTCGAAGCCCTCACCGACTCCAATGGGACTAGTTTTTATAATTTAATTTCAACTCTCCATTCAAAAAAAAAAATCTATGAATTAATTGGATTCTGTGGACATAAATTTTTGAAATTGTTCTTTTTGTTTTTTAAGTCAATGGAAATTGAGCAAGTTATGTCAGATCGGGATAGTGAGGATGAAGTTGATGATGATGTTGCGGATTTTGAAGACCGAAGGGTATGTTTAATGATCACATTGCCTAATTCTTCTAGTTTGCTACTCTATGATGCCATTTTGAATCATGTTTGTGCTTACTTTATACATGTTACCTTTCTCCATTGGATTGATTTTCTGAGCTAAAGTCAGTCCCTTTTAAGTAGTCACATTGTGGAGCTTTAGTCAGCATGCTAAGAAAATAATTTGGTTAGCCATCAATAAGATGGTCCCTAATAGGTGTGCTTGCTATGGTTATAGTGCCTTCGAAACATCATAATAAGATAAGATTACAGCTACATAAATATAAATACTTATTTGCTCATATTCATTTAAAAAGTTTATATTTATGTACTCGTGATCATTTAAAAATAATTTTTTTACAAAATAAATAGTTAAATGGCCATTAACAATTTTTTTCTCTAAGATAAGAAGGTTTCATTTGTAAATATCACAGTTATGGTGAAATTAGCTCAATAATGAAATAATAAGATAGAGAATTACAGTACAATGAGTAAATATACATACAGATACTTATTGAATTGTAATTGCACTATAGCATTTGCATGTAGCACAATTTTGGAGCAATTAGTTTAACGTACAAAATGATGAAATAATTGTAATGCCTTCAAGCAACCATTGAAAAAGCCATCAGTAATATTCTATCATGCTGCAGATGCTTGATGATTTTGTAGATGTGACTAAAGATGAGAAGCAAATGATGCACTTATGGAACTCATTTGTGAGGAAGCAGCGGTAATCTTCTCTTTACAGATGCTTTGGATTGTTTATTTTGTTTCTCATAAAGATCTTTGTACTGAGAATCATATTGAATTATTGTTGTCATGGATATCAATAGTTTCGAAACTAACTATGATGCCTGCTGCATGAGTTTCACATAAATATAAAGTTTGTGGCTGTTGGGTGCATATTGTCTTGTTTTGAACTTATTTGCTTTTCATGCTGGCAGGGTGCTTGCAGATGGACATATCCCATGGGCATGTGAGGCCTTCACAAGATTGCATGGACACGACCTTTTCCTAGCCCCAGCTCTAATGTGGTAACTCGTCTACTAATTTTAATTTTAAATGTCATCATATTCCACTGTAGTTGTTTCTTTTCTTCCTGTTCAGCTTCTGCTCTTATTTGTACTTACAAGCAGATCATGTTGTATTTAGAGCACTTGGAGATATTTTCTCATGTTTCACTGTCTTTCAGAGTCAACAATTTTAAATAATCACTTGTTCTCATGGGATTGGCAGGTGTTGGAGATTATTTATGATCAAACTGTGGAATCATGGTCTACTTGATGCACGTACGATGAACTTGTGTAATATGATTCTCGAACAATACCAAAAGCAGGACTTGGATCCTATGAAAAACTAGAGACACGTGGTGTTTTTGCATGGACAAGGAGGAATAAAATTTTCTTTCCCATCTATTAATTTGTTCTTGCATTTAATTGTGGGGCTCAATTGCATACCTTGCCTTTTGTCTCTGTTATTTCGTATAATGTTCTTGTTGATCAACTAAGAGGGTGTTTAGGAGGGTGGTGGCTTGTGCGGTTTCTCCCAAACTCCCTCTTATCAATGTTTAATTTAAAAATTGAACTGGGGTTATGCTTGTGGACCCCATGATAAAGCTGATCAACTCAAAGATGCTTAACATGTGAACAAGCGGGTCATGAGGTAAATCAAACAGTGTAATTGTGGTTGCTTGTTACCTTTGAGATTCTTGGACAAAACTAGTCTCCCCATCAAAGCACATCGAAACACTGCAACCCATCTCTCCTTCAATTTTTTTTGCTGCTTTGTCTCCTCCAACCTTGCATAAGCCACCACTCTCCCTGCTGATTTGATGCAGATCTGATTTTCTTGTTTGCTGATCTACAAATCCTTTAAAATTTGGTAGCAAAAGGTGGGAGAATCTGATTGAGCCATCATTATCCCAAACCCACTCTATACCTCGCTATACTTCTGGTAATTTTTTTATTCTTTAATTTTCATTTATGTAGACTTCGTGCTTTATTTTTGGGGGTAGAAGTTTAAGAAATTGTAGGTTTTTCTTTTCTGCTGGGGTTATTTCCTTGCCCCTGTTCTGCATGTGCAATGAAGTGTTAAGGATTGCTTAGAATCAATTTTGATTTCATGGGATTAGACTCAAAATCAGAATTGGACTGCCTTTCATATATAGTTTTTTATTTGTTATTCTATTATCGACTAATGTGGATCATTCAGTTAGAAACTTAAAGGTAAAATTTGTTTTGTTTTATATTTCCTAGGAAATTGAGTGGCAATTCTTGCTGGTTATTTTTTGAGCATTGAAATTGATGGCAATGCTTTGATCATGAAATTAAGTAATATAAGAGGTTCAGAAAATAGCAATGGCCTATTCATGGTCTTCACAACTTTGTCGCTGTTTTTTTTTTTTTTTTCCTTAGGGGTGGGTGGGGGGTGGGATTGGCAGTAGAGGAGGTCAAAATTATAGTTAAAACATTAGTTGATATTTATTTGTAAGCTTAGGGTTTAATAAAGCAGTTTAAACTTTAATTTTGAACCTTGTGCTTTTTCATTGTATTTATGTCTAGTGGTGTTCCTGGTGCACAGTTGTCTGGTTCCCAGATTTTAGGACAAGGCAGTATCATTGATTTATTAAGCATTATAGTCTGTTTCTTAAGTTATAATAATTTGTGCTGATGGGAACAATTGTAGCCTAAAAACTTTCAAGTGGCAACATAGCATTAACAAGTCGTGTGTTCTGGTTCTGATGGGAACAATTGATGTGTGTTCTGGTTTGGCTGGCACCAGTAGAACTGGTACAGTTATTGATTGTTTGGTCCTCGTGATTTGATTGGTTTCTGTAAAGGGTTGTTTGGACACGTGGACTCCCCAGGTCATGAACCTATCTTAGTGCCATCTCCATTTTGAGCATTAATATCTGCTTGTTTACATCAATTTGTGTGTTTTTGATTCTGGATGATTCTCAGATTTGGTTTCTGTTTGAGGTTGTTTTGTTCTCAATGTGAGGTTTTGAAGCTAAATGCTTGAAATGGATATGTTTTTCTAGTACTTGAAGTATAAATGCTTATACTAGCCACGAGGCCCATGACATACATGATTTGTGGAGGGTTTATGGCTAGTCAGAGTTAAAAAGGACTGGTGTGAGAATCATGTGTTGGTAATACTTTGTGCCAGTAAATTTTGAGGTTGATTTGTTGTAAAACAAATAGCTCGGTTAATGCTTGTATTATTTTAGATTTTCATGGAATGATATGCAAGCGCCATGATATTGCGCTTCTGGTAATTTTTGTTGGAACATCGTGTGTTGTCATGTCAGGTCCAGTTTCATGAAAGCAACCTTGCTTTGGTTTGCGTCTTTGTTTTAAAGAAAATAGACAGTTTTATTAAGATAACAGGCTATTCTGTTTAAATTCTTCTTGTTTGTTTGATTTTAATTTTCGATTCTTGAGTGTGTTATCAGCGAAGGAGGGAGAAGAAGATTTCTGATTTAAATTCAAATTAATTACTTTCCATTACCCACCGTTTTTACTTAATTCCCCAAGACGCACCGTTTTACTTATTTCCTTATGGTGCCAGTGTTAAGAACATTCCACACGTCTGTAGGTGTGGGAATATTATAGAATTGTAATTCAGTTATAAATGGGTGTAACAGAATGCATGCAGTACAAATGCAATTGAAATGAAAAACGAATGCATTCCTTGAAGTCAGGAATTCTATATTCTCTTCACTCTCTGCTATCTACACCTCACAGCCACCATGGCTAAACACTGAAGCGCACAGTCCCAGTCTATACTTTCCACACTCCGTTCAGTCTCCTCCTCCACTGGATCCAATACAGATATAGGCATCGTAAGTATTTCACCCATAACAGAGTGTGCGCTTTTGATTTCTTGTTTTTGTGTGCTTGTTTGCATTTGTGAAACCTCGAGGGGTGAATTAATATTGGCCAATGAGGACGCCAACTTGCCTTTCAGTTTCCCATACTTTCAGTGAAAGGTTGTGGCTGATGCCATTCTTCTGTTGTGCTTTCACTAAAAGATGTGTCATCAAGTTCTAGATCCTACCAAGATCAAAAGGTAGGTGAGGGGTAGAAGTTTTGTGTTCATGGGGCCATTTGGTTTCTGCAGAAAAAATGGATTTCTTACTGTGTTGTTGAGATTTGCTTGGTCCTCATGTATCAACTGTGTTTGGAAGGCCCGGATTCATAGCGCTTGGTCCTCGTGTATCAAAATAGGAGATATCACTTGAAATATATATATATATATATATCTTTTGTGTACTAAAATGAAAATTAATTTTGAAATTAATAAAAACAATTTAAACTTTAACTTTAAAAAATATGAAATTATTTTTTCTCATAATAATAAGGTAACAACCTTTTTGTGTAATATGATATTTTTAAAGTTCAAATTCCCTTTTTTTTATAAAAAAAAAACAACTCAACCTCTGTACGGATGCATTTTTGTCCAACTAGATTAGAACGATGACAATGATATAATATAAGTTAGTTTGGAGGTTTTGTCATTTTATTACCAAATTGTTGGTTATTGGGATAGGCCTGGTCCGTCCATGATGGATGGGCCTGGTCCAAGTTATTAGAAGAGTTACTAAAAGAAGTAACCGTCTTCTCTAATCATATATAAAGGGACATAACCCATATGAAATGATAACTTTTCATTATTTGAAAGAACATAGTTCTTTCTTTCTCTTCTCCCATCTTGACTCTTTGTATTGACTTGACAAGATTTACAAAGACGTTCGTACTATGGAATATCACTTTGGTTCTAGTAATTAAAGTGACATTAAAGTAATTGATCCAAGAATAAGAAAGCGAATTCTCACAAATAAGTTTTCCTTTCTAATCTACATATATTACTTTACCAGTCACCGACAAGATAAAGTTTGTTTTGTAAGCTGCCAAAAATTTGTCTTCATATATAAGCTGCTTACTTATCAACCAACCACTTGTGTG
>Ga0307510_10008323_pt1 | contig 12362 bp, 17 predicted proteins | sample 12_EM_MG_FD_207224 | JGI IMG/M metagenome (GOLD analysis project Ga0307510, IMG submission 207224) | Populus trichocarpa ectomycorrhiza microbial communities from riparian zone in the Pacific Northwest, United States - 12_EM | ecosystem: Host-associated > Plants > Roots > Unclassified | place...
TGAATAACCCCCAGATATGGTATAAAGGTTGTCATGAGCGGACAAGATTGAAGATAGGTGAGATTGTAAATCAAGGATTTAATGATAAAGTGGAGGTTGATATATAGTAGCGTGACACGCTACTGTTGCCCACGACAAACGCTTTAAACTGCAAACCGTTCCCCCTCTCCCTTCCCTTTCCCTGTCTCCCCTCACCCTCTCTCACCATGTCTCGCCCCCCCCTCTCTCCTCTCCATCTCCCTCTCTCCAACCTCCCCCCATTGACTTAATCCTTCTCCTCCACCCCGTAGCCGGCGGGCGGAATATAAGGACTCAATTCACCTATCGCCCCTAAATTAGCCATCCCCCATGCAAAAATTCATTCCAAGAACAACCAAAAAGAGACTCACATGCCGCGCAAAGATCATTCTCCTTCTTGACAGGGACACTCTGACAGGCTAGGCATAGGTAGACATCATCGTCGGTAAATTCGACAGGCTTTTGGATAGGCATTGCGGTTATTTGTGAGGAAAGAAACAAAAAGGTAGTGATGATAGAGCAATGTGGTGTGGTTGTATGTAGTTATTGGTTGGGGTGTTGTGGCTTTGGATGATGTGCTGAGGGAAGAGGGAGGAGGGATGGTGTTGGGGAAAGGGCTTTTATAGGGGTGGGGGGCTGTGGGTAAGAAGGGATTCTATGGAGAGGCTTTGAATTGAAAGGTGAAAACGAGGCTTTATATCATAGTGGGCTGTTAGTATGCATGCAAAGGAGAGGGTATTGGATGAATATACAAAAGACGATTGGTTCAGGTTGGTATTTTGTATAGATGCACTCAAGGAGGATGTGATTGCCCAATGGAAAGTGTGTCCCCATCGGTCGACCTGCAGAGCGAAATTTATGTTCCGTCTGGGTGGATCGTCGGTGGTGTCGTTGTATTCCTGCCAGGATGTTCCAAACGACTATTCAGTTAATCATGGTTCACTTTTTTCTACTTCCGTAATAACATTATCTGCCTTCTGCTGTGTCCCCATTGGATGCACGGACTTCTCTCTGTATTCCGCAATCACCAAGACCTATAGTATGTCTAGTGGCTGTATCTACCTCCCACCAACGTTGACCACCCGGGCTCCCCTCTCGGAACTTCTGTCCCCACTGAATTTAGGCAACGGCAGGTTTGCATGCATCCGGCCCAGTGCTTATCAGTGTGCTCTAGCAGTGGTCGGTTATGCTATTGCGGAGAAACCTAGCAATACTTGGAATTTCCTACGTCAAATCTTCAAATTCCTCTCACAATGTTTCTTTCTAGTGTTAACATGCTCACGTATGGGCCTGCCTAGCCCGATTAAAAGCCTCTCCGTGTACCTTCTTATACGAACAGATCTGTGAAAGATAGAAATCTCTTTATCAGCATTGGAATCATGAGAAACCACCTGTAGGCGAGCACTCTACTCATTAGGAAGTAGAACAACACATAATCTAAGTTCCCAGCACGCCTCATGACCCCTCCCTGTTAGTCGCATGCATGGCAAGCTTTCATTATTGCCCAATAGTGCCCCCCCCCAGCTAGCTTCCCGTGCACTCTAGTCAAATGCAGGGAGCAAAATTCTTGCCGGAGCTGGTTAATTGATTCATAGCCTATCCGCACCTAAGATTGGGAGGACATGCTTCCCCTCTTGCGAACACTATCTAGAAGTTTTCATGGAGCTCTACGAACTGAACCTACAGACCCTATTGTTGGCACTGGGCCGGGGCCTTCTAGGACGATATATATGCTACATTGATCATCCGGAAAGGGTTTCAAATTCAAGAAGTTTGAAAGCGCGCTCCGGGTCAAGCAGTAAACTAATCTGTGAGAATTTGCTTACAGCAAGGACTGTCTGTCTTGACTAGGTTTTATGGTATGGTGCCGGCACCTTAGAACTTAACCCTCATACAACCAACTTACAACCACAGTACCTACAGATGGAATTTTTGTATCAAGACTTCATAAATCATGATAGGTGTGGTGAACTACCGTATTAGGACTAGCGTTCTCTGTTTGGTGTGTGAGACCAGTGTTGGTTCTAAGGTGCCGGAACCATACTGAGACCAGAGAGCCCAACACGCTCCCAGCCTTTCTCTAGGAATTAGAAGATACTTTAGAGTATATCGGCTACTATCTGAATTCTCCTAGCTATTGTAAGACTGGAATATAAGAAGAGTGGCGTGCTAGGACGTAAATAATTGCCTCGCGTAGTAAGGCGCTGTGTATTTTTCTTTTCTCTTGGAATGTAACACAGGCGGTGTTGGAGACCACCAGTTGGCAGCTCCAGGCGGGCTCGGGAGCAGCGGTGGCGGGGCTCGCACAACGTGACTGATTATCATATAATCTCACTCGTCCGGCGATTACGCTTACCACTTTAATCACATGGATGGCAATCGCGGTGGGCATAGCGAGATTCAGTTAAGAGAATAAAATGCCGCACTTTTTTGGATCTACCATAAACTTCTCCTACCGAACTGGCACAGGCCTAGAGTACCGTATTATAAAAACACCCAAACCTCAGGATAGAAAAGTCTCTTCTAGGACAGTGCCGGAAACATCCGTTGAAGGAACAGCCAAGTTTTAAATATAAATGGTAATTTTCGAAGAGGAGAATACAAAACAAGAATCATAGCAACAACATCATAGCATGATACAAGCCGGCGGCCTACGTGCCCAACTTTAAGCCCTTGCCCATTCTCCCTCACACTATTGGCTCCACTGCTCTACCAACTGCCTCCCTTCCCCTTCCGCCTTCTCCCCCAGCCACTGGGCGAACCTAAGCTCCCAACTGACCTATATCGCAATTAGTGCCGCCACCCCTAACATTCCAGGACCAGGAACACTCACAAGCAATGCACATCCCCCCCTCCACAGGGACAAAGATCTTGTGACAGGCGCTGCATAAGTGGACGGCGCATTTCCCCTTAGCGGCTGGACGAGGAGCATAGAGTGGATTAAGAGGCTGCGCCAGGGTAACGGTGGGAGTGGTGGTGGTGGGTTTATTCTCGATGGGTTTTAGGAGGAGCATTTTTGTTGTGTAGTTGAATGGGTATGTCGTGTATCGAGGTTGGAATATGTGGTTTCGGATTTGAGGTGTGGGGTGTTTTTTGAGAGAGAATTGGTGACGGGGGGAGAGAAGTGGGGGCGATCGGGCTAAAGGAAAGGGGTATTTATGGCGTTCGGGGGAGAGATTGCATGGCGGCATGGGATCGAGGTTAGTATTGAGTGTGGGGTAGGGTTTCGTATTGTGGGAGAATGCATAGGTTGTGGGCTACGCATGCATTCCTGCATATGCCCGCATTGCTGCTTGGATGTCAATTCACGGCCACTATGTGCTTTCCTTGGATAGTGAGGTTTCTTCTCCTTTCTTTGGTTTCGTAGCTTCATACTCTGTTTCGGAGGTCTGTCGAGGAGAGAAACATGGTTCGTTCGGTATTCCGTTTAGAGGGATATATATGATAAATTAGGCAAAGGTTCTGAACACCAAAGATAGCCTGAGATGAGCAGGCTATCTTCGGTGAAGAGTAGCCCAGAGTATTTAACTCACGTAAGTATTTCCCTCCTAGATACGACGACTGCACAAGATGGACATCCTTTCCACACTGCCTCACATCCTCTTTCCTAACCCCCGGATTGGTAGTAGGTAGGCCGCCACGAGGAGTAGAACTAGGGTGTTGAGAGGCCAAGTGCGGTGAGGGGGGAGGTTATTTATGCGGAATTCCGAGGCCGTGGATGTTTGGTGTCCTTAGCATTAAGCCAGAGGGCAGGCTTTCTTCAAAGTTACGGTACTACTGAGAGACTATCTTAGTAGATTTCTATGATATAAACACCATTGACGGGGGCTTGTGCAGTGCGCTCTACATTTCCCAACACTGTTGCACTATCTCAAATAATCGAATCGTGTGCTATGTAGTTGGAGTTGCCTCCTCTGATAAGGTATGGTGTTTTTTCATTGTTGTTTATGCCTCTCGGGGGGCCTCGGCAGCTCTTTTCTTGCGGTAGCTTTTGTCCCTTTTCTAAAGTAAGTAGTTCCCAACTTCACAGCACACGGTTCAAATATTTGAGATTATGCTGTACCTATGTGGATAATGTGTAGTAATCGAGCAAGGAATAAGAGCCACTCCCATTTCCTCGAGCAAGCATAATCCTCCTGGCGGACTGCAAGTTTTAACTGGCGTGCTGGCATCAATCTTATGAAGCTTCATCGAAACAGACCCACAGCGCAGCACCTGCCTAAGATCCATCGAAACAACATCTGTAGCTCCTCTTAGGGCCGGGGTATCTAGCCTGAAGGTAGAAGTCAGGGAGCTAGGAAACATGCATGGCGGAGACGCCAGACACGTATGATAAGTAAACTCATTAGAAAGAACCCTTACCCAGGAAACGGAACCTGGAACCAGTGGGCTTCCAAAAGCCACCAGAAGCTTGGCGCTTGGCAGAAACACTATCGCAACCTCGATTCACAGTAGCATGTCCATGAAATTCTCATTCCACATCTTCTACCACTCTATAAGAAAGCTGGTGGAGCCGAAGCTAGCGTTCAAACTATAGAGGGTAGTGCCAGCTATCATACTTCTAATTATACGGAGAAATACCGTAAGCGCCTTGGTGTAGCAAGGGTGGACTGGCCTTCCTACTCACCTGATTTCAATCCAATCGAGAATGTTTGGCTTTTATTCAAACCCAACTATAGGAAAGCAGTCTAGGAGAGGAGGAGGAGAATACCCCGTAATGAGAAGGAGTTGATTGGACTAGCATAGAGGCATGGGAGGTATTGCCGTGAGAGAGAATTTATGGTTTCATTGATAGTATGCCGAGGCGTGTAGCTAATTGTCTTGAGCGAGGAGGTGGCCCTACCCGCTGGTAGGAGGCTAGAGCCCTTCTTGTATCTCTATATATTCTTGGTTTTGCAAACTCTTATTCTATTGCGCTGTATTGCAATGTGAAAGTTGCGAGGTCAGCCGTTGCCGTTGCCGCCGCTGGTGGCTTTTGGAAGCCTACTGGAACCAAAGCGCGAGTGATAGTATATGATTAGAGCCGGAATGTACGATAGTGCCTTGTGAGGAAATGAAAAAAAAACTTTAGCGTCCCAGGCAAGCAAGCAAATAGCAACCCCTTCTATGCGCTAGAATAATCTGCTATCATAATAATACACCTCGGCAACCGCTGTATCCGCGGTCGCACGTATTTGACAAAGGGAAAAAAGCACCACTACCGATTTACAACGCCCACCCTACCCCGCCGTAACTCTGCAGGCCCATCTTCCGTCAACTCCGGTATCAGCTTACCAACAATCAAATCCAACAGGTTATACAATAAATGCTTATTAATCTCCTTATCCTGCACCACCTTTAGTAGCATTTCGCCCACTACTGCCAAACCCTCCTCCTTATCATCCGTCCCGAAATAAACCCTTCGTATTGTCGAAGGGATAGCTTCCCATATTGCCTCCTCTGCTGTAAGTTTCATATGCGCTTTTTCTTTTGGTGTTGGGTGGGTCCGGACTAGCTCGGGCGAGGGAGGGAACAATGCTGATCTGGCGGAACGGAGAATCCGCACAAATAAGCTGGGTGACTCGATGTATGAGTGGAAAGAAGAGGATAGGAGGTTGTCGAGGGTGAGGCCAAGACGGGTTGAGCGGGATGTGAAAGGTTTGGTGAAAAAGAGGAGGCTGCTGAGTGTCCAAGGTTGGAGCGTGGGGAGATGTAGGTAAGAAGGTATTAGGCGAAAGAGAGACATGCGGAGTAGGGGCTTCTTGGGCCGGGGTGGAGGGGGCGGAGGTGAATGCAGGTTGGTAATGAAGGAGGAGAGATAAGTGCGTAGTATGGAGAGCACTTTGAAAGTGATGGTAAGAAGATTGTCCACGGCAAGGGGTATGCGAATTAGCGTATAGTTTGCTGGCGGAGTGGGTGTTCCTGAGATGTAGAATCTTTCTTTTACTGAGCCATTAGGTTCATGTTGAGGTGGTACGGGTGGCATCTTTTCACTATAGCTCCTCTTTCTCCGCGTATGTGTTATCAATGGCTTCCTCTCATTTTCCGGTGGTGGTTCTGGAGCACTGGGAGGGCTCATCGGAGCGCGCAAAAGTTCCAGGATGTTTGTAATCATCTCATGAATAATATGAGGCTCGCTGAGATTGTCCACCACATTCCATAATACCATTCCGGATAAGACCTCTCTCACTAGTGACCTCTCACAATCAGATTCTAGGTCCTCGGTGGGCAAAAGGACCGCCAAGATTCCCGAGGAGACGAGTTTCAGGTAAAGCCTTTCGCTGTCTGGTGAGGCTGAAAGGGCGGGGTGAGGCTGAAAATTGTGGAATATCTCGCGGACGGTAAGGTGCGGGGATATTGGTGTGCTATGACGTGAGAGAGCCAAACGGTAATCTGCCGTGTGTTAGAGGGGTGTCGCGGGCAGAGGGGAATCGAGGTGGGGATCACCTTTGATATGATTTTCTATGAAGGAAGGGATTTCGTCTAGTAAAAAGGCTTCCAGGTCAACCTTTCAGGTCCTCCCTTCCGCGTCAGCTTATAGCATTGGAGGGGTAAATGATTAATTCACAATACCTTTCGGACTCGCTCTTCGATAGCCCTCGAACAATGGGCCACCACAGCAATGATTTCATCGGCAAAGGCATTGTCGGCCGTGATTTTAGAATACCAGGAGTAGATAAAGTCCCTAAAAATGATAGCAAGAAAGGCGTAAAGCTCCAAATCAACCTCCGGGGAAGAGGTCAAGGCTGGTAGGAGTTGTTCGAGGGGGGTAGACGGAGGGGCGTGATAGCAGAGAACACGGCGGATGAGCGCAATAGTCGGCTTATCGACAGCGGGCACGGGGGAGGAGCGGAAAGGTTTCATCGTTTTCGATACATTTCGTTGGAGGGGAAGGGGTGGTGGCGGTGGGGGGTCAAGGGAGCAGAGATGCCGAGAAACTGATTGTGATGGGCAAGACCAATCAAGGGTTAGGGTTTAGTTTTTTGCCCGCACCGTTGACAAGGGGCTCCCGTAATCCCATTCCTGGAGATATTCACATTTCAAAGGCTGGGTCAAAGGGCCGTCTGTGCGAGCACTCACAATATTCAAAACATCATAATCTCGGTTCAACACCGCAGGCAAATCACAGCAAGGGACGAGACTCCAGAGATTATTATTATGATTATTATTATTATCGTTATTATTATTATTATTATTATTATTATTATTATTATTATTATTTTCTTTGATGAGTGTGCCTTGGGTGCGCGTGCCAGGTGCCTTCAGACGAATATGCAGCATTGCAGCTGACAGGGTTGAGGCTCACGAGGAAAGAAGGGCACAAAAGTGATGATGATCCCCATGATGATGATGATGGTGGTGGTGGTGGTGTCCTCGCTTTTTCTGGGCCCGCCAAATCGGATCACCAAAAGGAATAAAGAGGCCCCGTTTATTTCCTACCGGTATCATACTGGGACTCTTTGGTAAGTCACCCTAAGAGCAGATTTTGGGTCACATAAGTTCCGCCCTTCACCAAATAAAAAAGGGGTGAGTCACGACATTTTTTCTCACAAGTCACTCCTTCCTCATTCCATCACTCATATTATGTTATACAGGTATTTTGATCATCCTTCCTCCTTGTCCTTGTCCATCCGTTCCGTCCTCACTTGTATGATATGAGTACTCGAGTACAGTACGGGTACGGCGCTCTCTGGTCTTACTCAGGCTCCGAGTTGTCTGCTGCTCATCATGGTTTGGCGCCCTAATCAGACCCTGCATTGTCCCGGTCACCGAAGGTCGTTGTTCCTTCCCACCCCGCTGCTCACCAGACCATAAGCTCTCCTTTAGGCTAGACTGGGAATCTTGATGCGAGGGGAATGCCAAACTTATAATAGAACTCGAGAAATCTACGGTAGCCCGGGTACTTGTAGCGGCATATATAACCCCTCACTCTTCCATCAGTGCAGTCCAAATTCAGGAGTAGTGCGTGAGAAATGAGGGGAAAGTGTACTCGAGTACAGTACGAGTAGTTATGATGGAAGAAAAGATAAATGTTCCATATGCTTTACTCGATTATCCTAATCAAAATGCCCAGATAACACGCAAGACGGTGGTGCATGAGAAACGGGAACCCCATCTCAAAGTCTGTGTGGGACTTGGATGCACGGGCACAGCACCAGTCCGTTCCCCCTTGTACCCCACCATAAACACCAACCCAACCACTAACACCACCCGAGCTCACAGAAATCCAACACCACCACGGCCTAACCACAAATTTGTTTTTTTTTGTTTTTTTTTGTGGCTGGCTAGGACCCCCGCTACTGCCAAAAATCTCAAACATATTTTCTCTCCATTCACCACGCGGTGCTCTGCTGACTTGCATGCCTTTTGTTTGGACCCATCATATGCCCTACTAACAAAACCATCCCCTTGAGAGATCCGGCTCCTCCTCTTTCCTCCCCTTTAATCTTCCCCTAACCACCACATCTCCTCTCTCGCCCCGCCCTCCTAAAGACCTCTCCCTCTATTTGCTTGGTGTCTTTGTCAATAGGCCCTTTTGCACCTTCCAGTGGATTTTGCCCCTCGGTTTAAGTCGCATCCCAACAACTTTGTCGCACCTTGTTGCATAAATTCTGGAGCCCACAAACAGAGACGGCTTCCTCCCGGCCACTTTTTTCCCTCTAGTGAGATCACCATTTGTGGTTTGTTGGTCATTTTCAGGCCTTGGTTGAGATATCCCGACAAAGTCCTTCCCGAAACCTTCTCCAAGTTTTTCCCAAAGGTTCGACGGATTTCCAGCTACCTGGACAACTGATGTTGACATCGCCCTAGGTTTCGGGAAAGCCTTAGGGTAGCTCTACCTCTCCGGATTATTATCTGGTTTTCTTCACCCTTTTCATCCATATTCCCCGCTTAGTTATAACTCTGTTCCCACCCCTTCTACCATTTAAAAAATGGTCCTGGTGAATGACCAAGCTGTGGGCACTCGTCTTACTAAAGCACCGCGCACTTCTCGTTGCCAGAGATTCTTCGCTCGCATCACCCGCAATCCATCTTCCCCGCAGCTTTCAAAGCTCAATTCGGAACCACCGTCATCGGTTAAAGACCAGTACTCAAAGAAGCATTCCGTCTCGTGTATCTCTCTCTACCTAACACGCCCCACGACCCCCGCAGCAGAACACCCGCTCGGATTTCGGGTTGCGGAGACGCACCAAGGCGAGAACATGAGCGTTGGGATTCCTAATTCGGTAAGGAGGAAACCGGTACTTACCGATATGTGGGGTCGCCTCCCCGGGGAGGTACAGGTTCAGATACTCAGCTATTTGGGACCCAAGGAGCTTGTGCGCTGCTCAGCGGTTAGTGTCCATAGTCTTGTTTATGATGTTTACTTTGTCTGCCATCTGGATTTTTCATTATTTTTAAAACTGGGAAATTTAAGTGACTGAGTAAATTATGGGGTTGGTACTACAGGTCAGCAAGAAGTGGCATTTGTTATGCTTCGACGGGCAACTATGGAGTAACTTGGATGCTACAGGATATTACAACAAGATCCCTGTGGATCAGCTTTCGAGGATCATTAAAACTGCAGGCCCTTTCGTGAGGAACCTGAACCTTCGGTAAGTTCCGCTTAGCCGTTGCCCCCAACCGCATGCTTGTATGGCGCTCACTCGGGAGTAGAGGGTGCGTCCAATTGCAGAACGACTGGAGGCTGGAGGCGGTAGCCAATGCATGTAGGAACCTTCTCACGGCATCTCTAGAAGGTTGTAAATTTGAGCAAACAACCATTCACTTTATCATCTCGCGCAACCCTCGGCTGGCTCAGCTCAATATTTCTGGACTCAAAACAGCTGGCAATCGTACTTGCAGACTTATTTCAAAATCTTGCCTATTATTAGAGAGCCTAAATGTGTCGTGGTGTTCTGGCATGGACGCAAGGGGTGTCAAGAAAATTATTGAGGAGTGTAAGAACTTGCGAGAGTTGAGAGCCTGCGAGGTCACTAGGTTCAACGAACCTGGCCCAATGCAGGCCATCTTCAAATCCAATAAGCTCCAAGTTCTTCACCTTGGCGCGTGCGAGAGTATTGATGATGCGGCAATTGCAATCATGGTGGAGGGAGTAGACCCCGAAGTGGATCCCTTCACGAACAAACCGAAGGCCCCACCAAGAAAGCTTGTGGACCTGGATCTTAGCAGATGTTCCAACCTAACGGACCAGGCGTTGCGGAGCCTGGCTGGTAATGCACCCAACTTGGAAGCATTGCAATTAGGAGGTTGTGTGTCCTTGACCGATTCAGGATTAACTACACTCCTTCCTACCTTGGGAAAGTTGACACATTTAGACTTGGAGGAGTGCTCGGAATTAACCGACACAACTCTGTTGGCTTTGGCCCGGGGCCCAGCGGCAAAGAAACTAGAGCATGTGCAATGCAGCTACTGCGAGAATATGGGTGACCAGGGGATGACAGAGATCATCCGTAAATGCCCCGGGTTGAGGAATCTGGAAATGGATAATAGTGACTCCCCAAACGATCTTTATGGAGGGTTGGAGGCTAATTTTGGGATAACAGCTCGGGTGTCAGATCAGGTGTTGGGCGAGGCAGCGCATGCCGTTCGACATCGCCTCTCGCCCCCCAATTCTCCACCAGTTCCGGGGTCTTGCTCCCCTCGGGTTGCCCTTAGGCTCGTGGTCTATGATTGTGCGGGCATAACCTGGCCTGGTGTCCGTGACATCCTCGCCCGCAATGCCGATTCCACACCCAGCACCTTTAAACCGGAATTGATTCAATTGAAGTGCTTCTATGGGTGGCAGCAGACGGTCGACGAACACATGAAGAGAGTTCTTAGGGGTGACCGAGACAGCGCAAACAGGCTCGAGTCTAAATGGGCTGAGCACATGATGTTGAGCGAAGATACCACCCTCGGGAGGCGTAGAAGGAGGAGGCAAGCTTTGTGGGATGATGGGGATCAATTCATCGGGAGGAGGAGGGGCCGGAGTGGTTGTGTAATCTGCTAAGCAGTCTGCCAAATTCTCTCGCCATTCCACTACCTCCTCCCTTGCTTGTGTGTTTTGTCATTTTTTCCTCTTCTACTGTATATTTTCAAAGAGATAGTAGGGTTGAGGGGAGCACAGTGGCGCGAAGGGACCGGTATCTTGGGCGGAGTCTTGACATTATCTTTGCTTGGGTTTCTTTGCTTTGTTTTTTCTTTTTCTTTTTCTACTAGGGAGGCTACTTTTTTCTCCTCTTTTCTTCCATTACGTGGGCAGGGCATATGTCGTTTTTTCTTTACTCTCTTACTTTCTTTTTCATTTCTTGTCCTTGATTAGCGTGCATGCCGGATGAGCTACCGGAAGGAAGCCGCATGGCCATATGCGTGTTGAGGACGGGTGGATACTACCGCATGACTTGGCGAAATGGACCCGACTCGGCAGCCTGCAGCCTGCACCGCGTTCTTAGGAGAGATACAGGAGAGGAAACTCGTGGTCATGGAAGGTCACTCGAGGGTCATCATTCTTGGCGATGTTCATGTTTGAAGGATCAATTGGCTTAGAAGGGGATATTCGTTTTGGTGTATGTCTGGGGTAGTCGGGAGAGAGAGATATTCTGCAAATATTGTACTGTACATGGCTGGACTTTGGGCAGAGGAACTATCCCTGTACGAGGGAATTTTGGAGAGATATAGTGTGTGGAGCGTGCTGTACAGTGCCAGTCGGCTTTATTGCTGCGATATGAGATTGTGTGCAAGTTTGGATTTTCATCTTCATCAAACATGGGATATGGTGCTCTCCTTAGCTTTCCTACACCAGTGCTGTAGTACTTGCGCTTACCCCGAAGTTTCCGGTACTTCCGCTTAAGTTTGACATGCGCGAGATATGTGGGCAAGACTTTTGCATCCTACCCTGTACAGTGCGGCCTCCCAGCACCTGTGCATCATATGATGTGCGAACCGCGTAGTGCTAGCCCTGGTAGCGTATTATTTTTTCATTTTGTTTTTGGTTTCGAAGGCGAGGTTTGTTTACTACTACACACTCCTAATAGAGTGCGGTCCTGTCGAGATTTGGAGCCGATGCGGAGGATTACCGGCGCAGAAGGTAATGAACATAATGAAAATATGGGGGGGAAGAACTCGAGAGGAAGCGAGTACCAATGGTGGAAGTAATTCAAAAGGACCACAGTACAGTAGAGAAGAGCGAACAACATTGCCACTCAGCGGTCCTGAACTGCCAGACCGGGGTGTGATAAAGCGGGTTCAAGATGTCGGGACTAAGGCCGGGCGCGGGGTGGCCCCCACCGACCAGCTTTGGGTTTATGTGTAATAGTTGTGTGTGGCTGGGGGGAAAGACGGGGGGGGCTTGGTTATCCGCTTCCTACAAACGTAAAAGTAGG
>Ga0307510_10008325_pt1 | contig 12360 bp, 11 predicted proteins | sample 12_EM_MG_FD_207224 | JGI IMG/M metagenome (GOLD analysis project Ga0307510, IMG submission 207224) | Populus trichocarpa ectomycorrhiza microbial communities from riparian zone in the Pacific Northwest, United States - 12_EM | ecosystem: Host-associated > Plants > Roots > Unclassified | place...
GTAGTAGTGGACTCTTTGGCGAACCAGGCCGGTCAGCAGCTAGGGGACTCAGATTAAGCTCCCCATCGCGTGTGTCCAGTTCAACCTTAATGCCAGCATCCATTGCCCGCACCTAGTAGGCCACCTTCCGCTAGGGTTCTGGACTTTCATCTGAACTGTATAGCTCATTAGCCTCTTGCATGACTGCCAGGTTGCGTTTACCACTCGTATTGGCTGGTGTCTGAGGTGCTTTCTTTTGGTCAGTCCAGCAGCAAAACAAATACCTTACGTTCTGTCTCTCCCCGATCACTCTGTGCGCTGAACGTTTTATGTGCTTATAATGTAAACCCGAGTTCTGGGTGCATCTGACTGTGCTCATTCCATCTGGAAGTGAAACGGCCGCATCAGGACGCATCAGATGCGGTCCTTTTTTTGTGTCCTGAGGCATTGGATGCCCCCTAGGGCAGCCTGGTTCTCCGGAAGCAACCAGATACCATAGTAGAATAGGGGAAGTACTTAGATGCCACGAGTGATGATCTGATACCTCCTAAGTAACCAACCAACCTTGGAGGACTTTGAACAAGTTGGAGAAAACTGTGGGGAATACAGTAATAGTGGGGGAGATTGTCATGATTGGGAAAGGTCCTTCTAGTATTATTCATGTTTACTGATTTGAGTTATTTGGATACTACTGGTAGAATAAAAATATATTTATTAAATCTAAGCTAGAAAACATGAAAGTACTTGCCCGAGGAACTAAAGTACAAAGGAATGGATAACTCTTCAACTAGTGGTCGGACAGCGTCGGGACAGGATGTGTCGGATTCCGCTCAGCGAGGGGAATCCAATCGTATAGGTCCCGAAGCGTCCGGATGTCTGTCCCACTCAGTAGCCAACAATTTCAAAATTCTAGCAGGGGGAACTAAAGTACAAAGATATGGATAATGGTTCAGCTAGTGGTCGGACAGCATCCGGACAGAGTGCGTTGAAATCCGCTTGGTGAGGGTAATTCAATGGTATACGTTTCAAAGAATCTGCAAGGCTATAGAGGTCACCAGGGAGAAAAAGTAAGATACCTCAGCAGGCAGATGTCCACTCAGGTCGGGAAGGGACTCTTTGGAATTGGCTCGCGGAGAGGGATTCAATAGTATAGGCTTCGTATAATCCGCACGCCTGTAGCACTCAGAAGCCACTAATTTGAAAATGCTTACCCGGGAAACTAAAGCACAAAAGTATAGATAACTCTGCAACTAGTGTTCAGATAGAGTCAGGACGGAGCGCAATGGAATCCGCTGGGTGAGGCGAATCGAATGGTGTTGGTTTAGAAGTGTCCGCATGCCTATAGAAGTCAGCAGTGAGAAAAGCGCTGATACCTCAGCAGGCAGAGGTCCACTAGGGTCAGGAAGGATCTTATTTGAATCTGCTGAGTGTGATGGATTGAACAGTGGAGGCGCGCTGCGTCTGGACATGCCTTGTCGGAATCCACTTGCCTAGGGAGATTGAATAGGGTCTAGCGGAATGGAAAATCATGCATGTACCTGGCTGTGTGTGCATAATGCTAGATAGTTCTAGGGAGTTAATGAAAACGTGATGTAAAAGAACTTAGGAAGTTTTGCGCAATTAAATAAGAGGTATGTTGTGGGTGGTTACTGGAACAATAGCTGATTAATCATCCTATATTAAGATCCTTTTCGTCTGAAAAACCATTACCCGATAGTAAAGTAGTCTGTCGTGAGTAGAGGCCATCAGGGGCAAGGATAGGCACCAAATGCAGCTGCACATGAGTGACTACTCTGGGTATGGTTCTGGGGATGAATGTAAGATCTTGCCCATCCAGGTGCACAAGGCCAACAGGATGTGTGTTGGGTTACAGCAAATTGACAGGGATGTAACAGCTGTGCTGGGGCCCCCAGTGGGCGGACTAGGGGGACGGGATGATCTGGCTGGATTACCTGCGTCCGGATGCAATGCCTATCCGTCAGGAGTACATGTTGTTTTTGCTGATGGATGGGAAGGTAGGCTTTGCCCCAGAGGGGGGTAATTCCGGTAATGATCAGGTACGTTTTCTGCCTGTACACCTTGTACCGGAGGGAGGTAATGCCGATGATGAGCAGGTACTTTTGGCGCCTGAGGGGGGTAAGCCAGTGGAACGTTTTGGGGAACCAGACCTGGCTTTGGTACAGTCGTTGCAAGACCCCACTGGTCTGGGGCGTTGGGAGGTAGTAACCGATCGGTTAGCATGATCTGATCATAGAAGACTCCATTCTGGCCCAGTGGTGCCACGCCTGTAGAACAATTCTTCACTGTGGTTCTCAACTGCACCCCATAGTGGTTAACAAGCTGAACTAGAGCCTCATCCATCTGGAGCATAACAGCCCTGTTATTCGCAGCCACCGCTGTGACAAGGCTGTCGCAGGCAGGGTACAGTGTCCCCATACAAGCGAGTATTTTCTGGAAATGGTAGTCAGAGAAGGTATGGATTTTCCTAAAGCCCCTTGCAAGTATCTGGTCCTTCACCGCCTCCCTCCATTCCCCTTACAAGTGGTTGTCGTCAGGTATACCCATTGATAACTTGTGATCAACAATCTTTCAATAATTGGAGCATCTTGACGTTATATATCCTCTCAGAGATACCTGGGGAAAGTGCTGATCTTTCTCGTCCACTCCACCTCCAGCGATTGAAATCTCAACACCATGAGAAACCTTCGTGAGAGTGTCTCCCACCTCTGAAATCCTGTGATGGCTTCTGCCTAGGAGTATCACCGACCAGTCTCTCCGTTCCTCTCGCCAGGGCCTCTGGCCTCCCCTCCCACCGGCTTCTTCATTCTGTCTTCGTTTAAGCACTCTTGCGTTGATGTTTTTGCCTCTTACCCTGCCCTTTGCCATGTGCCTCGATTAGTGATTTGCACAGTTGGCAACCCTCTTTCCATCGGTAACACACAGTCGCTGGTTTCGGGCTATCGGTAAAGTAGTTGCCCTGGTAGCCCGGCCCTCTCGTATTGCACTCCCTCCTGAGTTGCTCGGTCAGTACGGTCGGCGTTCGAAAGGTTGTGACCTCGTCTCCGCCTTCCGTGTTCATACTTCTTGGTTACTGGCAAGCCTGTCTTCTCCCGCTTCCCATGGTTAGATCTGCTGGCACCGTGCTGCCTCACCCTCGCTAGCACCTTACTGCCTCCTCCTTCTCCATCTCCTTGCGCCTGTCTCCCAGTCTGGGATCCCCTCCAGTAGTCACGCTCTCTCTCCTGTAATAAGGGACCACATGAGAGAAGCGGTAATTTGTTTCGATCGGCAAGGGTTCTATGCATTGTGGCTGGCATCCCCGGTGCTGCGTGGCTTGCATTGCTGTGTTGCTCCCCTCGCCCTCCTCATCCGCTCCCACAATTTACTCTACGGTCGCAACTACGATCTCGGTTCCCGTGATCCATTGTATGGCACTACCTCCTTGGGCTATCTCAATGCAGGGAAGGTCGCCGGCTTCTGAGCGGGTTCACACAGGGTCTTGCACAATCCGCTATGGAGCATAGGGCCCAGGCAATAGTCGTTTATCTTTCCTCTTTTTGTGGCCCAGGGGTGCCCAAATGCTTTCTTTTGTTTAGGGGAGCCTGCTGAACTGTTTCTTTACTCCAGTACATTCTTTGGTTGGTTGTCTTTATGGTTTTACTTTCCTATACTTTCCTCCCCTTTAGTTTAGGCTGGTGGCTGGTGTAGGGTTAGGCCCATACTATAGGGTCTTGGAGGTATGCTGTGTTGGTCATGTCTGATTGCTTTGATTTGGGTGGGGGGTTTTAGTTTGTCCCATGATGAGGTGAAGCTGGCCGTTGGATTGTTTTATGGGTTTGTTTACATCATAGCTAGTGCTCCACACAGGTTCTTGAACCTTAACAATGAATACATGATATAAAAAAAAGAAAAAGAAACAAAATACCGGCGGAAGGTGATTTTCGCCAGCCGGAGCCTACAGGTTTTCTGCATTTGGCATATAGACGTACTCTACGTTATTATGTACCATATCGCTAGACCTTTGGGTGTATAGGTTGCCGCCGGGTGTAAAATAGCCATTGGTGTCAACTCGGAGGATATCATGGACATTGTGAGTATGACTTAGTTCTGGGTAGCAATTGTGTGGATTTCGTGGAAGTTGTAAAGGTGAGTTGATTCCGGGTATGAATTCATTCGATCAGGATCAATGCTGATTATATATACAACCCTCAGTTATTTGACGCTTGAATGCCTCTTGATTTTTTTCAAGAATTGGTAGTTCTGACACTAACATAGCCAGGGCTTTATTGATTCATGTTTATGTTAGAAATAAAAAATCCCCTTTGGAATGTGACCATTGTGAAACATGAGGTTCGCCGAGCCTGTTCATGAAAGAAACCATAGCTGATACCACGTGACGTCTACATCTAGGGCGGTCAACCGACTTGACCTCTATTTACAGTTTAAGGTTTAAAGCGTGCACGCCTCTTGAATCTGTATGTGATCCACAAGTGTTAGGATCAATACTAAGCACTCCTGCGATGTCTAGCAAATGTCTATTCTGTCGACAAAAATAGACCCAAGTAGCATCACATGAGAAATATTTATGAACTACCCACACCAATTTGAACATTATCCTTGCCTCCACTACAATACGATATCCATCAGCGGCCAGTCATATTCTTGACACGCAAACCGACATCGTAGGGCAACGCGCAGATTCCCACCATGAATCCGAGCTCCGGGGCTACTGGAGGTGAGCACGACGTATTGAGTGGTGATGTTGTGTACGAGTCTGATACTGAAGTGCTTAACAACGCTGCCTCTTTTTCCTGCAGCCAACAAATGCATTTTCCAGGTGCTGGAGAAGCAATTGGGGACGTGAACGGGTTCGGGCAAGAAATCTGTAATCTGTGCGACAACCCATGGGCACCATTCCCCAGCAGGCCAGGGTTTAGGCTTGCCTCTTCGTTTCTTGAGAGTAAAGTACTAAAGTCACGAATCAACGAATACTTCCCAAGTGGCCTAGGCAATTCTGAGTCTGTCGGCTATGCCTCAGCAAAAAAAACTCGATTTTGCATCCACACGCATCTGAACGCGCCCTGTAGTGTAGTTTGCATCTGGTCAGCATCCTGTGCATCCCATGAATGCAGTTTTAAACTTCAAAAGCAAAATGGACATGTAAATGTTGTCCGTTAGGGCTGAAAATTCATCTTTGTCTACGTAATTGTTAGATTAATCTTAAAATGAAACGGGTTTTTTGATTACATAACTTCAAAAAAATTGTCCCACAGAACGCAGCCAGAAGATGCAGGGTGCGCTGAAATGTAAATAACGCAAACTGATTTTTTTTGCTGATGTGGCTCTATGCACACGCTTGCGAAGCACCTCCAGGAATTGGATCTGTGGGGTCGATATCTCCAATTGTTTGAAGGACAGGTAGAGAACGGAGACAGAACTTTATCATTCTTCTATCACAACGTCCTATCTTGTGTCAGATATCTCCTTTGCAAGATTGCCTACCCAGATGACTTTGTTTACATGCCACCACGTGAATCCAATCATACAGGACAACTGGGATATGCAGAGATGCATACAGCAGACTAATGGTGGGACATTCAAGTAGAGTTTCCGATCGCTTTCCTGGAAGTGGTAACTCAGTGAATATAGGCGACACTTCGGTCTGGCGCAACCCTTGTTCCAATCATTGCGATGTCAGAACAGACTCATCTGAGCAGCCATTTGGGTGACAAGAAGGCATGGCCAGTCAATTTGACTCTCGGAAAACTTCCAGCAACCCAGTGTAATAGGCCCCGATCCTTTGAAGTCCTGCTTCTTGCACTATTGCCAGTTCCCTCCAAACTTACAAAGTCCTCCGCAGACCACTTGCAGAGGCAAATTAACTGTGACACACTGCGAGGCATCTTTAAACTCCTGTTTGAGCCCTTGCAGAATGTAGCACTGGAGGGCATCAATATTGACTCTGCTGAGGGGAAAGTCGGAAGATGCATTCTAATATTGTCTGCATGGATTGCTAACCATATAGAAAATGTTGAGCTTCACGGGATAAAATCGAATGTTTGTCCTAAATGCGAGGTGCTTCCAGGAGAATTAGGAACCGATGCCAACAGCTACCGGGCCTGAGATTATGCAAGATATGAACATTGTGAGGGTGAATCTGATGACTTCCGCACTATGTTTGAAACTCTTGGTATCGATCTTGAGAAAAAGGTGTTTGACGGGCTTCGTTGGGTTTCAGCCCCTAGTCTGCACAAGCCAGATTTGCTTCATACAGTTTACTTGAATTATTGAAGCACTTGATGGACTGGATCTCGGGCTTTCTCTAGAAACCTGCCCGGCTCCAGGCCTTTGACGACAGCTGGAAGGCCGTACCACCATACCCAGAGTTTTTTGTGACAAAAAAGGCCTATTGCGAGGTCACGCAGTGGCGAGAAAAAGAGATGAGGAAGCTTGCGGGGTGTTTTTGGGGGGTTCGTGCCCTAGTACTGCGCCAGCCCGGCAGGCGTCAAGTTATACCTTTCAAACATGCTCTAGACTGGGTCCAGGCACTGGTCGACTTGAATAAGATGGCCCAATACCCAAGCTAGACCCCTGTGATGATCGCTGATATGGGGGAATCTCTCGACCCGTTTCACAGGATGAAGGATATCCTCTTGGAGTTTCAAGTTTCTAAACAAACACTGGCCAATGTTGACAAGGAGCAAAAGGAGCTATACCATCAGCGAGCTCAGAGCAATATGCGACAGGCACCGTCCCAGTGGCGCTTGCACCTCGAAGACGATCGGGATGAGGAGAACGACCTCCGTATGGCCATGATCCATACGGAATCTCATTTCAACTTTGTTAAGATACATCTGCTAAGTCACTTCACTGATCATCTACGCTAGTGTGTCAATATCCCAATGTATTCTACCGAGTTCAGGGAGCTCGCGCATAAGAAACAGATTAAGGACGGATGAAGATGCTCGAATAAGAACCATGTCAAGCGACAAATTCTTCACAGGTATGGTCGTCCGCATGCAATCTGAATAAGACTTTTAAACCTGAATTCGCTACGACGTCGCGGAGCCAATCTCTGTGACAACCTCCTAGGCTATTTAGATAAAACAATGAGTACGGTATGCACACTGGCCCCTCATGGAAGGATCTTGAAAGGTCGGCTTGTCGACGTGTCCGCCCCCCCTGATTTTTGCAAGGTGTTAGGAATCTCGCTTGACTGGATCTGTTTGGAATTGATTCGATACACCCTACACAACCTGCCCACTGAACGCCGTGTTCTGGAAGAACCAGCAATACTCCAACAACTTCCTGTTGAACTTCTAATTCAACTCGAAATCCCAGTTTTGGCATTCCAGGAAACCAATGATTATGACATCCATCGGGCACCATGCACCAAAACTCACCAATTTGGTAATCAAGAAAGTCAGAATGATTGGCTTTGGGTAGAGGCTGGAAGTGAGGAGATGTATGGTCCACAGAGGGGTCATCTCCCGGCCAAGCTCATAGCTCTCTTTAAAATCCTGGACTGCAGCCAAGACTCTGTACGGCGGTTGGCAGGAGTTCAGATCTTGAGCTCTGTAAACTCAGGCCGGCCTTCTGATATACCCAGTCTTGTTACGGTTCGGCTGAGTGAAGATTCGCGAGAGTTTACATTGGTTGACATAGGGACAATTCTGGGCCTGACTCATCTCATTCCAGAGGGAGACCAGTGCTGGCTCGTCAACAGCCGTATCAACTGGAGAACGTTTAACGAGATTTATTAGTTATACAAACGGGAGTATGATGGATATGTGCGAAGGCGTGTATTGGGTGCCATGGCAAGCTGGATATATATATTGTGTACTAGTATGAAGAAAGTATATAATTAATACATGAGTTAAACGTGCCAGTGATGACTACGCTCGAGAGACACCACAGGACGTTGGGGGGGGTCGGGCTGGCACAGGGTTCATGCCAGGGGACTAGGGGTAGGAGTATGATAATCCTGAGGGCTTCCCGAAGGAGCTGATGAATTGAAGCAGTCAGGAAGCTCAGATATGGACAACAGGGGGGATGTCAGGTCCAGATGCAAGGGATGGTTGCTAAGCAACTCAGGACGCCATAGTGGTGTGCGGGCGTTGGGAACCGATTCAGGATGCACGGGACGCACTGGACGCAGTGAGGGCGCATCAGATACATGTGTTTTTCGCTGATGATCCTCCTGAGTCACAAATATCATAACTGACAACAAATGCATTGTATTGTTGAATATGTCTAGACTTGCTACCACTTGATGAAGAGGGGAAAAGCAGCCGATGAATTCCTGGGCAAAAGGCAAATCAATCAATTCAGACTTGGAGATTCCTACCCACTTCATTCGTCCCACTTGTTTGACAAGATTTCTGAACTGACATATTCAGAGCAAATCATGCAACATCACTCGTCCGATCTTCATCATACAGGTGGAAACAGGTGGAAACAGGTGGAACTCAAGAATGGTGGTGAAAATTTGAAGGCCTGCTCCCTGATACCCGTCCCATGATCCTTCCTCCTTCACTGACAAGTTTTCGCCTCTTAAATAATCCGACCACAGCCACCTAAACCGCCCACTCTCTCTACCCAAGCGCTACTCAATGCCTAAAGAAAATACGCAAAGTGGCTAAAGCTATTCACGCATCTAGGGATATTATTCTATGATCTGAACCAGGACGGTCGAGAAACAGCCCCTATTATGCTCGCCGTATGTTACTGTTCGAGCCTATCAAGACGCGGGATAGATCCCACAAACCGGGTGTCACTGCTATGCGATTAGTACTCATACAGGACATAACGGGCCGGAATACTCACCCGCAGGGTCTCCGAAAGCCATATTTTGGAGTATGGTACGGTAGTGATAATCTTAGGTTCTAATGGTCTCGCAAGAGAGAATCTCAGAAAAGTGTTCCCAAAGTCTTGGGAAGTCACCAAGGTCTCATGGTTTCCACTTACAGTCCACTGCCTCCATTGAGTATGCGAGGGCGGGGACCCTCGAGGATCAATAGATCACCAGTCACATCGACACAGTGTTGCAATGAAGGGGGGGGGCGAGATGAAAAATGATCGAAGGACTTGAATGGGCCTTTTCGGGCCGGGGGGATAGGACAGAACCTCTTCTAAAAAACAGGAAACACTGATATTAAACTTGGAGGTAGCGGAAGCAAAATAAATGATGGGAAAAGGAAATAAATAGAGTACAGGGAGCAAATAAGCTAGTACCGTGCTCCTTGTCCCTTCTTCTGAGTAATGAAGACTCACACAGCCGAACTGAGGGTGGAAATCCCCATAGAGGGTTTCTGCTATTTCGCTTACTAAGACATTAAAGCGCCCTACTGATTCAGTGCATGACCTAGTATAAACGTGCTGGATTATTTGCGCTGGTAGACTTGTTCAACGAGGTTTGTATTTGGGCAAGAGCTTATAGTGGCAGGAGTTAACGAGTGTCAAGAGATCACTGATCAGGGTTCCGAATCGTCGGCAGAAGACTGGACTGGACTAGCTAGTCCGGTGGAAAGTCAAGGCTACTCTAATATAGTGCAAATGGCCTCAAACCGGGTCCTCTGAACAGGCCGAACGCGATTCTGAACTAGTCAATCCAAATAAGGAATTTTTGCAAAAGAAAAGCGCTGAGCTGAAGATAATCAAAAGGAGAAGAGGCCAGCGCTTTTTTCTTTTGGATTGAAGGTTGTAAGAAAAAGTAGCTCATGATTAAAAAGTGAAGATTTTGGTGAGAGCGGAACAAGTGACAGAATATACATAGTGACATGCCAGAAAATACTGAGGAGTGTGGATGACTAAGACATGGTGATAACAGAGAAAAACAAGGTGATGAGCACAAGAATTTGTTTTTTTGGCTTAAAGCCAATTGCACAGTACATAAAGTAGATGTTTAAATGATTTTCACCTCAATCACTATACTGCTCGCTGTCTGGAGGTGCCATTTCACTTTCTTGGGGTGTCTTGGCAAATATTGGCTCAACTCCGATCGGTTGCCACTGAATTCCCGTTCCACCGGAGGGCCCACCTTTAGGCACTTTGCACCGTAGTAGAAATCAGACCAACTGAACTGTCAGGAGTATCGGAACCAACTCGGCCCAGTGTTCGCAAGCGTCCAGTCCGCCCGTCTTTTGGCCCGGACGGGACGGACGGCAGTACCCGAAAGTGCTCCCGGGACGGACCGGCGGGGCCTGTAGGTGTCTTAGGTGGCGCAACTTTCCGTGTAACTCCGGATGACGGGCGGGCCCTGTAGGTGACTAGCGGGCCCGACAGGTAAATGGCGAAGACTGCAGATCACGGGTGAGGACTGCAGAAGACGGGCAAGGACTGCAGAAGCAAGCAGGGCCTGGCATGGATGCAGAAGACGGGTGAGGACTGTAGGACCCTACAGTCACCCTCTTAGACGGTAGTCTTTCCCAAAGGACGGACGCCCTTGCCCTACAGCTTCAGACAGACGCCCGGGACTGCGGTCTTGGCGGTGCCTACAGGGCGGACGGGACGCTTGGGAACACTGACCCGGCCAGGACTAGTCTGACCAGGCCCTCCAAGAGATATTCTATGCAGTGCCCTTTGACAGATTTACTATTTTTATCAGAATACATTACGTTCAAATAAAGCTTTTCTTTATTAAACTTATTGTTCCCATCAATTATACAGTGGAGATGGTGCCCCACTCAGATTAGGGGTGGGGGAAAATATGTTCTCAGGCATGGAACTTTTTTTCAGTGCACAAAGTGAGTGATATTACGTGACCACAGACCAAAATACCAGTATTCTATGCAACTTATGCATTCTGTAATCGCATTTTCACCATCTGCTCTCCGCTCCAGGATGCTCAATTAACTTGTATTGAGGAGCTGTTGATTTATAATATGGTAAGTGCCCTAAGATCCTACTAGAGCTATAGTTCTATTCTTAGGGAGTGTTAGCCTAAGTGCCATCCCGACTCGCGTGGGATCTTTTAAAAAGACTAGTCTAGGACCAGTCCAAACCTGACCAGACCACCTGAGTTAATTGGGTCTGGTCATCGACATCGACCAGGACTGGCCAGTCTGGTCCTGCCTCCCGGACTTCACCGGTCCGACTATTTGGAATCCTGTCACTGATAATAATTGTCGATGCCATGAATGGGGTTATTACCCTGTTGATAGAAAGTATCCATTGCCGGCACCGGATCAAAAAACAGAAGATGCAACTTTCAAGCAGCCGGTTAATGATGTCAGGGATGACAAGGAAGACACTGTTACTAATTGCTCGACAACTGGAAGTACGAACTTGTGTAGAAGACTGAGTTGAGGTGGAGATTAGTGCCCCGCCAGGCGTGAGGCTACTTATACCTGGTGTGGGGAACATTTTATTTATATGATTAGGCTATACTGTGGCTCTCAAGTTTTAGAAAGGATAGGTTTTTAATTGATATGAAGTCACGAGCATAAGCGAGGAGAATATGTTAGGAAAGTATGTTTCTGCCAACGGGACACGAGTAGATCTGGTAGGGGTAGCCTCAATGAGTCTATGGGTGGGATAACTACAGTAGGAACTTGAATATTGAACCGTGTGCTACATATGTCGTTGGACATCCCTCTCTCAGTAAGGTCAAGAATTTTTTTTTTCCCTCTCTCGGAAGAGGGAAAAGGCGCTGTGTTTTTGCTATGTTTTTTGCCCCCGTTCCAGAGGAGGAAATTTTGGACTTAATTTCAATTATCCAAGCTTTTACAGTAAGCAAGCATAAGAGATGACATAAGCCAAGGGAATAATCTCGAAATCAAAAAATCAAGATCCTGTTTGGATATCGAAATAATTGAGCGATTCTTGGCGATTGACGCAAATCTTGCATCTCTTTTCAATCTCTCAAAATCACAATATTTGTAGTATTAATATGATACTTGTATGTTATTTTTCAGAGATTGTAATACCTGTCGCATCCCTACAATCTTGCCAATTTGATTTTGGTCAAAATTCCAGAGATTGCACCGTACTCAGGGCAGGGATAAAATCCGTGAACACCGGGGTAGTGATTGGAGCTCAATAACGAAAAATTCAAGCTTAGCCAGTTAGCACCTTGGAAAATCAAAATTGACCAATTATTGCCTTTAAAGTGTTCAAGGAATTTATTCTCTTTTAACATGTCTCGTTGACTGGTGAGAAGATGGAAAATGTTATACCTCCCCTGTGTTGTCTGAACGGTTCTCACGAGTTATGCGGTAAAGTTAGTTGAACGCTGTTTTCTGTCTTCCACGGAAGGCGTCCTTTTGTGGGTATTGGCAATTTTGACTATCAACGGTACTGGCGAAGATCACCAGCAAGAGAAAAGAAGAGAAACTACAACTGATAATTGAAGATGAAAGACAAACACCGGCGGTTTCAATA
>Ga0307510_10008326_pt1 | contig 12359 bp, 20 predicted proteins | sample 12_EM_MG_FD_207224 | JGI IMG/M metagenome (GOLD analysis project Ga0307510, IMG submission 207224) | Populus trichocarpa ectomycorrhiza microbial communities from riparian zone in the Pacific Northwest, United States - 12_EM | ecosystem: Host-associated > Plants > Roots > Unclassified | place...
GCTGGGCCGGTGCTCACTTTGTTATTGGATGCATTGCAGTGGTTCATGAATGCATGAACATTCATGCCTGGCTGGCTGGGGTTGAATACTGGTTGAAATTGGGGTTTTGCCTTGGTGACGTGGCAGCGGCATTACAGTGATGTGGTGGGAGACTTTGTATGACTGCACTGCAGGTGTGTGGTGGCTTCTGCTTGGTTCTTTTCTCATGTATTTATGGATTAAGGATGTGCTTGTGCACTACAGTTACGTGGTTTACTGGGGGGACGATGGTATTTGTGGTTTTAACACCTCTCCTTGCCCGGTTTTACTTGTGGGAAAATCGCGCCTGGTGTTGGTCGCGGTTCAAGGAGCCCCCCTTGCCACTTGGCTTCCTGCTTTACCCAAGCTGAGACAAGAGGCTGCTTGATTCTGAGGTTCAGATATTTTTTGTTGAAATGCTTGGCTGTTTTGGACTGGTTTTTACCATTGTTATGATACCAGTTCAAAATTTTGATGCACTGTGCAAGTGTCACATTTTCCTTCTTGGTGAAAACCGGAACTGGGCTGTCCTTCTTCTTAACAGGTCCCTTGTGTGTGTTTTCCAGGCCTTTGGTTGCTTAGCACTCAGTTCCAGCCATAAACTAGGGAAATACCAGACGTATGTTTTCATTTCTTTTCTGCTGCCTTGCTAATATCACCTGCAGCCTCACGCAACTTCTCCACAAGCCCCCTTTGTCCATCATCCAGCCTTGCAAAGCCTTGTTCATAGTCTGGGGCACTCTCCAAGACCTCCAGGACCCGCTGTTCATCAATCAAATTGGCATCATGGTCAAGCCAATCCTTGTCTTCTGCTGAAATTGGCTTCCTCTCTGCAAGTCTAGCCTGAAGTTCCTCTGTCTTTGTTTTGACCTGATCGGTGAGGGTTTTCAGCCCTTTTCGGAGGACCTCCAGTGATGTCAACACCATGGATTTTGCGAAAAAAATGTGTAAAATTTATGTATTTTTATTCATGTGTGGTCTATAATTTACATTTGAAGATGTCCTAACTGAAAATGTACTAGTGACAGGTATGGGTTTTGGTGCTACAATGGCTATGGGTTACGGAGTATCAGGGGTGTATGGGTTTTTTGCTTGCTTACCCCGCATACCAGGTTGGTGACTAAAAATGTGTATGGAATTTGAGGGGTTATGGGCTATCAGAGGTATGGTTTAAGAGGGGTTTGATTGTATTAGGATTTGAGTTTCCTCCCAGGTGGTGCCAGACCCATCCAGAGTTTTGCTTTTGTTGAGAGTTTTGTCCAGTGCTTTGAGTAGGATTACAAGTTCCATATTCTGAGTGTAGTGCCTTCTTTTTCAGGTAGATCACCTGTTGTCGTTGAGCTGCTCTGCCCTCCACTGTTCATAGGTGTCAGGGTTCTCCATTGCAAGACAGGCATCTGCCAGGGGTCAAGGAAGTCCTTGGGCAAAGGTTCGTAAGTTGGAAGGGTTGTTGGGATTGAGCTCTGTGCGGTTGCCCAATGTCTCAAATGCTGCCAAGTATTCATTGAGGTTATCTCCAGTCATCCTTAATTTCCTGAGTTGGTCTTGGGCATGCTCTCTTTCTGTGTAGTCAGTGAAGGATACCTTGAATTTATTCTCCATCATTTTCCAGGGGTTGGAGAAGTTATTGATGAGACTGGGGTTGGCTTCTATCTCTTCGAGCCAGTTGAAGGCCATGTCAACCCATCCATTGACCTTTTCTCCATCAAGGAGGGACATGAAATAGATGCATTTGGAGATAGGATCTTTAGCGATGTCAGCTTTGCGATTCATGAGCATGAACCTATTGAATTGGTTCAGGAATTGTCTGGTCTTGGATCGATCGCCTTCAAATTTGTCTGGGTGAATGCCTTCCAGACAGCGTCCTTTGTCATTTGTCCTTTCAGGTTCATTGAGGAGATCTTCGAATCTGAAGGGGTTGTCTCCCATTCCTCAAGGACAACGTGGGGGAGGCCTGGACAGTTGACAAGCTGTCTGTGAAGACCTCATCCTCCAGGATCTGAAGCCAGTGAATGACTTTCGCTCTGGTCATTCTTCTGGTTTGGGTGTGCTGCTTCAACTAGTGTTATTACTAGGTGGTACCTCCCTATCGTCAGGATTGGTTTCATAGAATACATCTCTGTCATGTGGTATAACCATTGAGGTGTCAAGTGGGGGGAGTTGGACAGGGGACAGTACTCTAGATGGGGCTTGTGTAATTGGTTCTCCAGTTAGTTGAAGTCGGTTGTAGTTGATTCCCTTTAGGGGGGAGTCCTTCATCTGCAGGCTTGGTCGCACTAGGCAAAAGCATTTGTATTTATTTCCTGCTCAGAGACAGACTTCGAACCAGACTCCATAGACGTTGGTGAGTGCGAGAAGAGCTTCTTTAAAGCAAGCGTAGTAACCAGTAAATGGCGCTTTCTTGTTGACTTCTTTGCCGTCAACAATGACTGCAATAGATTGTCCGCCAACCAGATGGTGGACTCTAGCAGTAAACACAGCAGGTACAGTGTCTTTTTCTTCTGGGATTGTTTCGAATGGGAGGTCAAGTACTGCAAGTGACTCTTCAGTAGGTGGGTTGATTGCGCGGACACACCAGTTGGTGGGAATGCCTAGACCCTCAGGGATCTTCTGTTTTTCTTTTGATCTGGAGGGAGTCGAAGTCATTGTCAGTTTATGTGAGAAAGAAGCTCGTTCTAATGTCACAGTCAGACCACTGTGTCAGGTCGAGTCAGGGATCTCGGGGACTGGGGACCTTGGGCAAGATTGCAAAGGTGGATTTCGGAGAGGGGTCATTCCCAAAAGGGAAATCAGTCATGTGAGGCGTCACGTGACAAAGGCGATTATGAGTGAAGATTTACACAAGTCAGGTGTGACTTGGAATCGAGCAAGACACTAGCACATGATCTCAAGACATAGAGAGTCAAAGGCAATTAGCAGCAAAAGCTGACTAATGCAAAGGGAAATCGTTTGATGGAAGCTGCATGTGTTCAATAGTGAAGAGACTAGTCAATAGTCTGATTGCATGAATAGAACAAGCTTAGGAAAGCCGTTCTATGCTACTTGGTACAGTATATATACATGTACAGAGAGAAGCTACTGGAAGATGGGAGAAAGCCTTAGAAGGCTATGGAACAAGACAGAAGCATGTGGAAAGGTATGGAAGTCTCTGGAAAACACAAGAACAGTCCATAGATAGATACATAAGCGATGGGCAAGGCAGCCTGGAGTCATGGACGAAACGGGAAGGAGAAACAAAATAGGAAGGTAGAGGTTAGGTAAGCAGGGCAGTCCATGACAAGTATGGTGTTGCAGTTTAACCGCGGTACTATAACTGCAGTAAATGTTTTATTACTGCTATGCAATTTCTACTACTATGGTGGTATGGTAGTTCTACTGTACTAGCTAGTGTCCAAAAATCCCATGAGCTAAGCCATCTGCATACTATGCAACGCAAACACTTTTCACTCTCCTTGGCAGAGCTTGCATGGTTTGATATCGTTGGTCTTGCATGTAGCCAGGTTGCAGTGATGCTTGCCAGAGATTATGCCCCTGCAAGAGGGGCAAGCAAGAGCTCAATGTGCCGCCACCAGAGGGTGGCACAAACCGGTGGAGTTGCCATGAGAGGGCTCTGTTCCTTGAAGGCAGCTCAACTGACAATAATGGTGCCACCCTTGAGTTTGAGTACACAGTACCATTTTGCTTCTGTTGGTCCTTTGTCAGATAAGAGGGGTGCGAATAGTTGAGAGGTACAACGATGACAAGACAGCAAGGGGAGTGGAAGAGTATGAGAGGGGGCAAGGTGAAGGGCCTGCTGGCGAAGGTGATAGATAATCAGAAGAAAAAGGGGCCGACATACTTATAGAAGCACTCTATGGATCGCAGTACATGGCTGTCTTGACTCGATAGATCTATGCTGTGAGAGTGCCAGTGATGCAGTGAATCAAGTTGGTAGAGGGCACAGGTGAGGTTGAAAGTGTTGCTGGGGTGTTAACTGCAAGTCATGACAGATATTGTGACCAAGAGAGAAATGTCTGCAAGCCCATGCAGAGAAGAGGTAACGACAGTAGAGTTGGGATGTCAGGTGAGGGGGGCGACTGCTGGCCCATGAGGATGTGGTGTGGGGGGATTGGTTAGAGTACAGATTGATAGGGCATGCCTGTCTCCAAGTGTTGTTCTGACTGCTGCTATGAAAAATAGGATGGAGTCACCAATGACAAGGAAGAAGGGGCCACCTGTTTTCAGCGCTCAATCTCTGGTATCTCTGAGTGGGGCTTCAAGAAGCACAAGACAAAGCCTTTTAGGCCTGGACCAGTCATGGCAGCTAGGGCTGGGGGTGTGGTGATGGCAACCTTGGGTCGTGTGGGCTTGGTCACACTAAACAGTGGAGGTCTATCGGGTGTACCAGCTAGCGAACAATTACCACCATTGGCCGAAGGAGAGTCAGCAGAATACTGTGGCAAACTGTCACTTCTGAGTAAAGTCTGAGGGACCCATGGAACCTTTTGAAGCGCGTTCCAAGCTTGGATGAACCCGAGAGCTGGTTTTGTGCTGGAGTCAGCTGTCCAGAGGCCACAGACAGGGAGCACACAGGGATGGTATTGACGCTGGTAAACGCAGAGACTAGCTTTAGCCTGGAAATCCAGCTTGGTTCGATGCACTTTTGTTGAGAGGCATCATTGATCTTTGCATTGGAGGATGCCCTATTTAGGTCTGCCATTGCTGTATCTGTCCTACATCACACCTCCTTCACAAGGAGTTCCTGCTGCTTATTGACCAGATCCATTGCAGAAGATGATGAAGTAAGAATATCAGCATTTACAGAGCATGATAATGGCGAAAGGGTCTCTTGGAGGGAGTCGGAACAAGCAGATGGCTCAATAAGAGGAGGCCTCTCCGCAGGTAACATAGCAGAGCCAGTAGTAGGCTCATCTGTTGGTAGTGGGGAAGGTGAGGTGAAAGACTGTTCAGAATCTGAGGAGCCCCATAAAGCCTGCATGAGTGCATTCTTCCTACGTGTTGCACTAGATGGTTCAGGCTCAGTAGCAGAGTTGGCGACGACATCCATGTCCATCCTCAATTTGATCAGGTACTGAGATCTTTGTTGGCAGCGCCTGGATGCTGTTCACCAGAGTCTAGGAGGGCATTGGCCTTCGACGCATTATCCTGGGACATTGGCTGCAATGACCCTTGCTGAATGGTATCAGCCGCCTATACACCATTCAGATCAGTGACCACAGCCAATAATGGGTCCCAACTTACAGCTGTCTTTTGTGCAGAGTGACATCCTACGTTCGCAGGGTTTGGGCACCTGTGCCTTGTGGCAAATACAAGTTGCTCTTGTATCAAGTTTATTGAAGACAGGTAGTCCATATGAGAGTTCGAATAATAATAAAAATACGCATTCTGAAATACTTGAGAACGCCAAAATAAGATGGATTGAGGAGTGAAGCACAAGGCAAAGTCACGTTTTCATTGTTGGGTATGAATCGGTGCAGTAATGCAGAATGGACCTAAATGGTCAGATCTCACAGATAGTAGGATAACGCACAAGTCAGATATCGACAAAGAGTCTAAAACAGAAATAAATAAACATACAGAAAAGGAGTGAATAAAACTGAAACAAGCCATATGCGGATCCCGCTCCGATTAAGAATCCTTGGGCGAAATGGTTGAGCTCAACGCACATAGCATTGGCCAACTGGTGTCAAGGGGGCACGCTCTTGTGCATTCACCCACAAATGAAGCAAAGCGGGTGACATTGGCTGCAGCATGAGGTGAGGCAAGGAGAGATTTCCATGGTGACAGACAAGGAAGCAACAAGGGATGAAAGAGATGAGATGTGAGGAGGGTGAGGTGGCGATATCAATGGTATCAATGGTTGACGAGTGGCGGTGGTGTGGCAACAACCAAGACAATCACGCATGGTGCGTAAGGCAGAGAGCAAGGTCAAACTTGTGATTGCATTTGTTTTGGAAGTTGGGTGGTGTCGCATTGCCCTTGTTGTCCCTGCTGCTGCCACTGCAAGGGGCACCATTGGCACCCTCCTTTATGCCTGCATTGCAATCACACAATGCAGAAATGCATCTGTGGGACCGGGACAACAATGATGGTGATGTGATGGATTAGTTGCTGACCATGACCCCTGTGTGGCCCAAGCAGGCCTCACACAGTCCTTTGCCTGGGTGGAAGGCAATGGGCATGATGACAGGCCTGGAGGCATCGTTTGAGCAGACAAAAATCATCAACCCATCAGAGCCAGGTATATCTTCATGGGACAGGCGAAGGGGAGGGGTGACGCGGCGCCAGCAGTAAAGCCAGTAAAGTTGTGGTCAGGTATAGGGGAGAGGCCATGACAAGCATTATACGCACCACCGCTGTTACTCTGGGAGAGGCCCATCATATTGTTGTGACCCAGCAAGTATGATAAGCATTGTTGAGGTAGTGTGAGAGAGGCTGGATGCACCAAGTTGTGAATTGTTTGCAGCAGAGGACGAAGTGGCTGCGACATGGCTTGTAAGGGTGACCAAATCAACTAGACAAGTTGATCGTTGCTGGTTGCCATCATGGTGTCTTTCTGCGTCGTTGGTGTCAGTGTGTCTGAGGTAGATGGGGCAGAAAGAGTGGGGAGTCATGTAGAGGGTCACAGAATGTTTCCTTGGAGATGGATGGAGAGTTTGATAACATTCGATCCTGACCCTACCTTGGCCCATACATTAATATTTGTCATCGTCATCCTACTATAAGCAACTTCAAACCAATACTGATCTGAAACATTTGCATGCCCGTACTGTTATGATCCACCCCAATTTTTCTCATCCTTGTTGGACCCCCTCCTTGTCACCCTATCCATGGCCAAGCGACCATTACCATTGAACCCATCACCCCTACCAGACCTGCCACCGCTACCATCCAGTGAACCATCCAAACCACCGTCACCCCTTGATCAGCCACCAGTCGAGCCCCTCGTCCCTGTCCCATGGAACATCCATCATTGGGAATACTCCTCAATGGAGATGTACCAAGAGCCACCCCCAGTAGAGAACCCACTGGAAGATCCAGACAGTCCCATGGAGGACGCGCTGCCCTTAGAACCACAACCAGTCACTCGCTATGAACCTGACATCTCTGGAGGACAGACACACACCTTGTCCCCAGAAGAGTCCCCCATCGAACCCTGGGAAGAGTACCTCACCCAACCTAGCAGTCCTGTGTCCCACAAGCACTCCCTGTCACCCACAAGTCCCTTATCAGCACCTATACACCAACGTACCAGTAGAGAAGGCAGTTACCAGTCAATCATGCCTGCTGCCTCGTCGCCCATAGCTGGCACCTCGCCCCAGAGTCAGGGCTACCAGTCGACCTCTCCCAGAGGACCCGCAGACAATCCCTCATCCACGCAGAGCTCCGCAGATGATGTGGATAGTGACATGGCCCTTAATTGGGTCACTATCAATACCGACTACCTTAAAGGGTAGTTGCTTACACTAGACGCCCATTAGACCAAAATGGGCATGCAGAGATCAAATCTCCTCGGATCAACCTCAAACCTCATGGTCGTCATTGCATCATGACAACGCTTCTCTTTTCGGAGTGCCCGCCACCATTGTCTAGGATCGATTAGGCAACTTGTCCAATTTCCCATTGTCCTCATCTACTTCTCCATTGTTCGACTCATACAGACCACAGCACTTATCCGCGGATTACCATACAATACAGACAGCCCCCCTCTTGACCAGAAGTACCTATTCTAGTGACCATGGCCTGTGCGCGGCCGTGCCTGTATATAAGCACCCTGTATTTCAACAGTCAAGCCCTAAGCTTGACTTGATTCTCAATATCAACATTCTTGAAAGCTCCCCTTGTGCCTCCCCTTTTCCTCATCTCTTACATAAGCCACTCAGAGTTGTCTCTAGCAACACTAGAGACTTCTACTCCTTCAAAATACTTGCCACCAGTTCACTCTTAGTACAAGTCGTACTATCAAGGCCCATTGAAGCCTTAACACATACCCTCGATATATCTCATCCTCAGAATCAAAGCTAGTTGTCTTTCCAAGTTCATACACACTTCAGGGCCCAGATTGAAACTTTGTTCGCAATACACCAAACTACGCAATACACCAAACTACAACAAGGTTGGTCTCTAAGTGTGGACATGAACCACTTTCCCTATGAGAACTCAAAACAAAGTATGAAGGGGAGGAAACTGCCACAGATTTAGGATGATTTCTTGAGCCTTCTTGAGGAACTGGATGTGCGATATGAGTATGGAGAGGATGGTTTGCCTGTTTGAGTTGATGAGCAAAGACTAAGTGAATATAGTAAGAATCGGTTACCCATTATTCGATATTTACTTACACCTGACCACAGACAACAGGTGTGCGCTCTGTGTTCACAGGGGCGTGAACAGAGAGAGGCACTTTGATAGGCTGGTCGATCTGAGTTTCCAAGCATAGTGAGAGGATCACATGGAGGTGCTGGTAATCTGGTTTCTTGTTGAAGTCAAGCTCTCAAACATAGATGACAAAGTCACAGAAGGGAGTGGGTAAGCCTTGGCACAGCTGTTTGAGGGGAGCTTCTAATTTCTTCTGAAGGACTGCCTTGGAGTTATGACAACCAGTCCAAGGTAATTCCCCAAGTGCTGAATAAATGAGAGTATAGGCGAACGACTCTAGGTTGTCGCGATGGGATTGGGTGCCTCTTTGCTGACTGTTAATGGAGGAGAATGCAAGAGTACCAACAATTGGGTCATGTGGGTTGTATGGGGTATGTAAATAGGTTGCAGGATCGCGGTATTGCTGTGCCAGACCGAAGTCAATGAGGAAGGGGACAGGAGAAGGGCCTTCAACCAAGATCATGAAGTTTCCTGGCTTGATGTCATAGTGGATATAGTGTCAAGTATGTAGCAACTCAATTGCTGCAAGCTGGGAATGCAAGAGGGTGTTCAGGAAGATCCTTTTATACATAGAACAAACATACCATCTGTGAGGCATACAAAAATGTCTTCCTGTGGTCAGACTGTTGCGCCCTGGTTAGATCATCAAGTGAGGTCCCAAGACACTCCAGGACAATGACATCATGCAGGCCTTCTTTGCTGTACCAGAGTACTTCAGGGATGCCCATGCTCCCAGAGATGGCTGCATACACATTGTACTCATGAGTGAGCTTTGAAGGTGAGCTCCCTCCATGCCCTATTTTCAGAGCGACACTAGCTTCATTCCTAATATCTTTTCCCAGATAAATGCTCCCTAGAGAGCTCAGAGAGATGAGGTGAACTTGATCAGAGTGGGGCTTACCAGATCTACCAGTACTGAGCAATTTTCCTATTCTGTATCAGCCACCAACACGTATGAAATCTAGTTGATGGGAAGCAGTTTGTTTCCTGGAAGCTTGTAGTGGTCTTTGAATGGGAATGCTGGCCATTGAGAGTGAAGTGAAAGAACAGCTACAAGCAAGCTCAGTTCAACACTCCAATGTTGATTTTATGTCACCTGACCTGAATGGGGTTTTTTTTTGAATTTGGTGTTATTGTCCACTGCTGGTAGGCAACAAGACACACTATCTAAATACAAGATGCAAGTAGACTACAGGTAAATATGTACCAGAGGGCAAGACATGACAGGCGAAAATAAGTAGGGGGGATATGGGCAATCCATCAACCTCCAAGGTGGAGGATGGAATGGATGGTTTTGTGCTGGGCTTGTGGTGATGTTGTGTACTCAGATATCAAGCTGGGAGGTCTCAGTCTGCCACGACTTGTGATTGGGACTCACCGTTCATTCCTGGGTCTTGAAACTCATCCATGAGTCATTCGAAGGAGTCTCAGTCTGCCCCGGTTTGTGACCGGGCCTTACCATTCGTCCCTCTCACAGAGCATGGGGGAGGGAGAATCAGGGGGCCTGCTATCTCAACTGAGTCGGATTCGACTGCAGTGACCATCGACTTGTCAACCTACTTACCTACTACGAAGTCAGCCTTGGTGGGGGCCTTGTCCAGCACACTGTGGATGGAGGGTGCCAGGAAGGGGCTGTGCACCCTAGAGATGCTGCAGGACAGATGACTGATAGGACCCATATGATGCCCTTTGCACCTGCTGTGGGGTTCAGATTTAAAAATGAGAACCACTCCCTTGGCTGCTTCCAGGTGGGCAGTCTTGTTCCATTCATTGGACTCAATGGTGAGGGCGTGTTTGCAGGCGGAGAGGTCGCAAAGGGCCACGGGCCTGCATCTTGGGCATCCTTGCATTTAGCGGTGAACCCTGTGGGTGTGGCAGATGCCAATGGAATTTTTTTCATACCTTGGGCACAAGAGGGTAAGTCGAACAAGACAACTGAGGATCCACCTAGGCCGTGAAATGGTCAGAGTCCCTTTCAGCATATGCGAGGGCCTCCACTTGAAGGTTACCAAAGGTGGCATGGTAATGGCAGCAGGTGCCTTCCTTGGTGCCTATGTGGGTTTCTTCCATAAGGGAGGTATGGCATGCATCAATGTAGGAGGTGATCGCAGGGGCAAGGATAATGGAGGCATCATCAAAGGGAGGCTGATGTTACAGCTCCTTCAATTTATCAAGCATTTACGCAGTTAAGTACCACTTAACGACGCGCATTCGCTTATATCAGCTCTCCTTCCTTATTAGTATGATACCCAGTCTGCGTTACCACTTTCCCGCATTCTTGGACTTATCCGTTATCTAGATACATAGCAGCTATCACTTAACACATACTAATTACATTACAGCCACAGTACCTTCCTATTCCGACCACTACTCCCATGCATTACATCAGCCATACTGTACAAGTCACTTCAACTCATTCAGAGTCATACCTCTTGGTATATCTCTAACGCGTGAAGCAGTTCTCTACTGCGGACTGTAATCTCTTTTGCATATGATAGTTTACCTTAGTAACTACTTACTCATCCATTACCAAGGCTTGCTACGCATCCCTTGACTCGTTAGATAGATGACTAGGTAGCTCATGTATATAAGGCCTCCTGAAGAGCCCCCAACTCTCCAGACTTGGTCTCTGCTTTACCTGCAGTAATCCCAGGACCTAAAGCTCCTTAGAGCGTTCACTCCCATTCCCATCACTCTAAGCAATCCTCTTGCACTCTAAGTCAAGCACCTAGAGTCTGCTATACTATCTAAGTTAGTCTTAACTTAGCTTTGCACTAATGTATCTGTGCGACCTTTATAACTAAAGGTAGACTCTAAACACTTACCCGTAAGTACTTGTCGCAGTCCTTACAAATACGCAGAGTCCGTGCATAACATTAGACCAAGTCTTATACTAGTCTAGTTACCACAAACGAAGGCAACTTCCCCTATAGTGAAGAACAATTGAAGGCATTCCCAAAGCAGCAGGGTACCTTCCATATACAAACGTCAAAGACCTAAAAATTGGTCATACCATATCAAGAATATCGAAGCGATATATCTTAAAGCCTAAATTGGCAATACATCTTATCAAGTCGGATCTTATCAAAGCGCGCATCACCTTATCTTATCAAAAGTGGTTAACGAGGCCCACCTCTTTGAAAGAATACATTCAAGTTCATCACATATCTTATTGAAAGTTGTTAACTAGGCCAACCTCTTCAAAAGAATATATTAAAAGCTCGACACACCGAAGCTTTATAGATCAAAAACAACTGATCTATACAAAAGGCCTTCAGCAGCTAAAGACCTTTACACATCGTCAGTATGGCTCAAATACTAGAACCGTTACCTGACCCAGAACTCGAATATCAACTTGTCGAAGTCCAACTTAGATCAAACCCAGATCTACCAGAACATGTTTTAGGCCAAATCCAGTGGCTTAATTTCTCTGAACACCCAGGTTACTACATTTGGGATCACGAGAGAAATACCAATTTACCAGTAGAATTTCTACTAAATCACTGGTACTATATTACAAGATTCGAAACAGTCGAAGGCTCATACATAAGCCGTAGCAATCGAATCAATCCTTACTCTTATAACACAGGTTATTGGAGAATCACCGATCCGGAACACCCAGATCATATCCCAGAAGAATTACCGCCTGTAGCAGGGCCATCATCCCTCACAGTACCAAGAAGACATGCAGAAACATTAGAGTCAGTAGAACTCTCTCCATTTGAATCCGCACCAAACCCAGAATACGATCAATCCGATCAAGAAGACGAATACTACGAACCACATCTTCCACAAGACACAGACGTATTAGCTGCACAATTTCAACACGTCTTAGATCTAGAAGATAGAGAGCCAGAAAACCCTCTCACTCCACAAGAACCAGCGTATCTGCACTTAATACAAGAAGCGGTAGAAGCAGGTTTCGACGTACCTCCTCCTCCTCCTTTAGCAGAACCAGAACAAGC
>Ga0307510_10008327_pt1 | contig 12356 bp, 5 predicted proteins | sample 12_EM_MG_FD_207224 | JGI IMG/M metagenome (GOLD analysis project Ga0307510, IMG submission 207224) | Populus trichocarpa ectomycorrhiza microbial communities from riparian zone in the Pacific Northwest, United States - 12_EM | ecosystem: Host-associated > Plants > Roots > Unclassified | place...
TGACCTTACTAGGAGAGGAAAGTCCAACGACATAGCACACCGTCCAATTATTCAAGTTTTTACGGTATTGGTTGTCGCTCTTTTCGAACCTTTAATTTGCGCCGGAGCAGTTTGGGTTTCCTTGTTTTGAAGAAGCTTGCTTCTGGACAGGGCTCATTGTTAGTAACACACCATTTCTGCAATAAATTTACCGGAAGTGGTGGAAGGTCGTGAAAAGAATTGTGCGAGGGGCCTGAGGTAGGATCAAGTTGGTATGACAGGAATAGGAAGGTAGTGGCTGTTGATCTTACCGGTAAGCGAAGTCTATCAGTATAAGCTTGTTGTTTTATTCTTATGTTCTGAGTGATTAACAATGAAAAACCACCAGGTCGTTCACAGATATCTGCAGGCCCAGGTTATGCAGCCTATGATAGTTAATGGGCGATCCATGGGGCTGCGGCTAGTGGAGGATTTTGCTGATGGGCTGTGGCTGGGTGATTACGTGCTTGTGAAACGTCAAAGCCTGATCCTGCTTCGACTTTTAAAGTTCGCGAGACTCCTTCTAACTGCTTGATCCAATCTTGACTACACCGTCAATGCTAAGCGAGAGCTTTTCAATCAACATGGCACAAAGGTCATCGCAAAACCTATGCATCGCCGACAATGTCAACTCTTTCAATAATTTCATCAACGTCAGCACAGTGATATCCGATGAGGACAATCAGATCCGGGAATGGCTATCGCCTCTAAAACCTCAGGAGCGGCACAAAAGCGTGAGAGCCGATCGGTTCGATGGTGTGGGGGATTGGTTTCTAGAAACCAACGAGTTTCGGAAATGGAGTAACGAAGAGGATGGGTCCTTTGAGCGGGTGTTATTTTGTTCCGGGGGTCCCGGTGTGGGAAAGACATATCTGTGGCAGGAACACCCTTCTTCCGCAATAGGAAAAGAAGGCAGATGTCACTGACGAGGATAAAATATTAGTTCCCTAGTAATTGATAGTCTATGTGACCAGGCTGGAGAGAAGGATCGGCTGTCGCTTGGCTTTATTACGATTTCCTTTCCCACCAAGCACAGTCAGCAACGGCCATGCTAGGCGCTATCCTAAAGCAGCTTGTGAGCGCAGGAGAGATGCCGGAGAATATGCGACAGTCATTTCGAAAGCGATTTTCTGACAGAGGTCTGCGATTACCCGATCTGGTGCAAATGCTGAAGACGACTATCTCATTGCTACCCCCGGTTTATATCTGCATTGACGCCCTGGATGAATCAACTCCGAGGAGTCGACAGGAGTTTCTTGAGTCACTGCGAGAGATTGTTCGGGAGTCACCAAGTACACGGGTGTTATTTACTGGGAGACCTCATGTGGAGGAGGAAGTGAAGAAATACTTCACCATGGTCATTACGGTACCTGTGAGTCCAACTGGAGGTGACATTAGGGTATATTTGGGTGTGAGGTTGGGCAGGGACTCGGAGCCCTATGCGATGGACGGTGATTTGCGGAAAGATATTATGAGAGTAATCCCTGAAATGATTTCCGAAGTGTGAGTAGCAATATCGGGCACTTCCACAATACATGCAAGGGCGATCCGCTGACACTATTAGCCAGATTCCTCCTAGTTTCACTAAATATTGACGCAATTCTGGGAGAGGTGACGATCAACAGGAGAAGGAGGAAGCTTGAAGAGATGACGAAAGGGAAGGGGCTGGGAGATGCGTACGCGGCAACCCTCACACGGATTAAGTCACAGGATGGAAGCAAATCAAGGCTCGGTATGGAAGCCCTTATGTGGATATCACATTCCGAGCGGCCATTGAAGGCTCTTGAGTTATGTCAAGCACTCGGGGTGGAGGCGGGGGATACAGACCAGAACGCTGGGGACATACCTGCAATCGAGACAGTGCTACGCTGTTCGCTGGGGCTTGTTACGATTGAGGAATCATCATCTATAGTCCGTCTTGTTCACTTCACACTCCAAGAACATCTATCTAAGGATTCCTCCCTATTCCCTAGTCCCCACTCGATGATGGCGGAAATTTGTTTGACATTCCTCAACTTCCGGTGTATCAGAGACCTGTCAACTGCTCTTGATTCGCCACCAGTAGGAGCTCCCTTTGTGGGCTATGCCTCTTGTTATTGGGGAGTGCATGCAAGAAAAGACCTCAGCGAAGGGGTGAAATTACTGGCATTGGAACTTCTTGATGGCTATGATAAGCACGTATCTTCTAAGCTACTCTTGATTCACGAAAGAGATTGGTGGTGGCACATTTCTCAACAAAGAGGTAGTAATTCCCTTGATGGATTCACGGGGCTTCACGGTGCAGCCTATCTCGGGATTGTGGAGATAGCACATGCTTTATTGGAGATGAGGGAATGGGATCTTAACGCGGTGGGCGTTGAGGGAAATACGGCATTTGCTTGGGCTACTCGAAAAGGTCATGAAGATGTAGTAAAGTTGCTACTGGCACGACAGGATGTTGATCCTGATGCGACGAACGTGGATGGCAGAACACCCCTCTTTTGGGCCGCTGCATGTGGGCATGTGGGCGTGGTGGGTATGCTCTTGGAACGGACAGATGTCAATCCTGATAGGAGGGATAAATATGGTCAAACACCACTTTTCAGAGCCGTTTGGGCTGGGAATGAGGGAGTCGCCAAGATCCTGCTGGAACAAGATGTCAACCCCAACACAGCGGATAATGGTGGTAAAACTCCTCTTTTCGGAGCTGTCTGCGAGGGACATGGTGGAGTGGTGAAGATGCTGCTGGAACGAAGGGATGTTAACCCTAATACTGCGGATGAATATGGTCAAACACCGCTCTTCACCGCCGCCCAGGAGGGACATGAGGGAGTTACGAAGATGCTGCTGGAACGAAGGGATGTCAACCCTAATACTGCGGATGAAAATGGTCAAACACCGCTCTTCATGGCCGCCTGGAAAGGACATGGGGGGGTTGCGAAGATACTGCTAGAACGAAGGGATGTCAACCCTAATACTGCGGATGAACATGGCCAAACACCGCTCTTCGTAGCCGCCTGGAAGGGACATGGGGGAGTCGCGAAGATACTGCTGGAACGAAGGGATGTCAACCCTAATACTGCGGATGAACATGGCCAAACACCGCTCTTCATCGCCGCCCGGGAGGGACATGAGGGAGTCGCGAAGATACTGCTGGAACGAAGGGATGTCAACCCTAATACTGCGGATGAATATGGTCAAACACCGCTCTTCACCGCCGCCCAGGAGGGACATGAGGGAGTTACGAAGATGCTGCTGGAACGAAGGGATGTCAACCCTAATACTGCGGATGAAAATGGTCAAACACCGCTCTTCATGGCCGCCTGGAAAGGACATGGGGGGGTTGCGAAGATACTGCTGGAACGAAGGGATGTCAACCCTAATACTGCGGATAGGCATGGTCAAACACCACTCTTCAAGGCCCTCTGGAAAGGGCATGCCGGGGTCGCGAAGATGCTGCTGGAACGAGGGGTCAACCCTAATACTGCGGATAAATATGGTCAAACACCGCTCTTCATCGCCTCCCGTGAGGGACATGAGGGAGTTGTCAAGATGCTGTCAGAGTGGCACGATGTCAACCCCAACACTGCGAACGAGGATGGCCTGGCACCGCTCTCCACAGCCGCTCAGGAGGGACATGAGAGAGTCGTGAATCCGCTGTTTGAGCGGAACGATGCCAACCCCAACAACGTGAACGAGGGTGGCCCAGCATCGCTCTCCACAGCTGTCCAGGAGGGACATGAGGGAGTGGCGAAGATGCTATTAAAACAAGGGGATGTCCGCCCTAATACTGCGGATAATTGTGGCCGGGCGCCACTCTTCGTAGCCGCCCAGGAGGGACATGAAGGAGCCGTAAAGATGCTGCTGGAAAGAGGGGATGCCAATCCTAATATTGCAGATAGATATGACCAAACACTGCTCTTCATAGCCGCCAAGAAAGGACATGAGGGAGTGGTGAAGATACTGCTGGAACGAAGGGATGTCAGCCCTAATATTGCGAACGAATATGGTCAAACACCTCTCTCCATCGCCGTCCGGCAGGGACATGGGGGAGTCGCAAGGATGCTACTGGAACGAGGGGATATCAGCCCTAATACTGCGGATAATTATGGTCAAACGCCGCTCTTCCTAGCTGCCTGGAAAGGAAATGAGGGAGTGGTGAAGATGCTGCTGGAACGAAGGGATGTCAACCCTAATACTGCGGATGTGGGTGGCCAAACACCGCTCTTCGTAGCTGCCTGGAAAGGATATGGGGGAGTCGTGAAGATGCTACTGGAACGAAGGGATATCAGCCCTAATACTGGAGATATATATGATCAAACGCCGCTCTTCATCGCCGCCCGGAAAGGACATGAGAGGGTCGCGAAGATACTGCTAGAACGAAGAGATGTCAACCCTAATGCTACGGATAGTACGGTCGAACGCCACTCTTCATCGCCGCCCAGGAGGGACATGAGGGGGTTACGAAGATACTGTTGGAACGAAGGGATGTCAACCCTAATACTCCGGATAGACGTGGTCGAACACCTCTCTTCCCAGCCGTCTTGATAGGACATGAGGGAGTCGTCAAGGCGCTGCTGGAACCGAACGGTGTCAACCCCAACACAATAAACGAGCATGGCCAAACGCCACTCTTCATAGCCGCTCGGGAGGGAAATGAGAGAGTCGTGAAAATGCTGCTAGAGCGAGTGGATGCCAACTCCGATGTGGCAGATCTCGCTGGCCAAACTTCACTTTCGCAAGCCCTGAAGCGCGGACATGATTCCGTTGTGAAATTGCTATCTGAAATTCCCTCGTTAAGTAGCGATAGACCTAAAGCGCTTCCCTTTCCCGAGTCGTCCGATCCCAATCACCACCCCTCCAAAACGATCCGCAAGTTTTGATGGCCAAGGCCATAGCCAGGCACACCTCCCTATTGCTCGGATTTCGGTCTGGTCAACCGCTGGCGATTGGACACTTAGCCTTTTACCACACTCACCACGTACCCTCCCTCCTTGCGCCGTCCGTTGATTTCGATATCATGCCTATTCTGTTCCCCTTTTTTCCGGGCCTCCCCTTTGATCTACTTGCGGCTCTGCTATCCCCGAAAAGTAGTTGGACAATTTTCCACAAACTTTCATACCGGTAATTGTGCATACTGTACGAGTAGTACGCGGGGGCAGTGACTAGTGACGCATTAGCGCAGGTTGTTTCCTTGTTCTACCTAGCAATCAAACCTGGCCACGATAGCCTTAGCCTTGTATCATACCTTTTCCTCCGAACTTTCTTTCTATAAACGCTTCTTCTCCCTCACCACTTGCTTCAATACATATGTCGCTTATTACTTTGGCTTTTCTTGTCAAATTAGATGCTTGGTTACCATTTTTTTTGTATCACATAATAGAAGTCCCCCCTTCCTCACGGCTTTCCGGTGCGAGGATGGGAAACAATCGTTGTCAAAAGAAACATCTTTTATGATTCACGGGCATATGTACCTTACCGGAAAAGGTCGGGATCGGAGTTTGCTTTCGTTCCTTTTCTCCTTTTCCCACCATGGCATCATGCCTCAGGTTATGATACAGTACTTATCCTGCTGTATACATTGCGGTAGCCGCCTCCCCCCGGCGCTATCGTGGTTTAAATCCGAGAAATGTCACGTTCGCATTTCGGGGGCTCAGTTAATGCGTACCCTAGATTTTCTGTCTTACCAAATCCCATAATACTGGTTATGGAATTGTGCTCAGTCCCCCCCTTCCCAAATACAATAAAGAAAAACCTCTAGTCCTGTCGTGTACTCCCTTGCCGGGGGACTAGCAGCGCATTGGAATTGTTGCTAATGTTGGGGGATCCAATCATTTCTCTACTGATAGATCGATAGATTGTATAATAGCTCCCGGGATTTATTTCGGTCACTTAACTTGTTTCACATGGGAAATGATCAAAGCCGGTAAACGAACACCTGCACTCAAATCAAAAGTAGCAAAGGATTGCTGATAGAGCTCCACAGTCGACTTTCCAAATATGATACCTCTGAAACTGAGCCACCACTCCGGCAAAAATGCCAGCTTCGCATCCTGTGACTCGGAATTTGTAATCATAGCTCTACAACCGAGCCATTAAAAAGTTACAGAACAAACTGTAAAAAGGATTTTCATATTACAGGGATAATAGCATGTCAATATACCTATCATAGCAGAATTACTATTTTCTTAAACGAAAAGTCGCTTGTTGCGGTATCCATTCTTCCTTCGGTTGGTGCCCCCGTGGAGTGGAAACCCCTCGGAAAAGGCTAAGTTAAGGGAGTGTCTCGGATGGATGACAAATCTGAGAATCTAAATGCCTGAGAAGCCTTGAGTTGTTTAAAGCTACGGTTCCCGACCTGCAGTCGTTTGAGATTAGTATGCTCGAGTGTGTGACCACTTATAGTGCAACTCTTTACTGGGAGATGTTGGAAATTAGTTGATGTCTCTCAGCACGCTTTAGCTATGGTCCATCTTACTTCTTGAGAGTTCTGAAGTCCGGAAAAATGTTTCCGCTAATTAACTTGTAGGAGTATGGGGGGTTGAAGGGAAGCATGAAATCTGTGGAGATAAAAGTACAACAAGGGCCACGTACGGTACAAAAGTTGTAGGGGAGCGGGAGTCTTTGTGAAGCATATCCTTTGTTAAGGAATTATACAGAATCTTTCTTTCTTTCGTCGCCATGAGGGCAAACAACTTGAAGAGATTCGGAACATGGGTGGAAGAAAGCGGACATGAGTGATCGATGGAAGGATGAGGACGACTTCGTTATGTTTTTCCATATATGCTCCTACCTTTACCGTTAGTGTAACAAGCAAGGGAAGCTGCTACGAGCTACCCATCCACATTAACATTTAAAGCCATATTTTCGCTCTGTCAAATGGGATATACTGGCACACATGAGTGAGGGGTCCTTTTTTCCCCTCTTCCAATCAGGCGGTTTATCTACCGGATGAGCTAAATGCCCCTAAGCTTGTTTCTAGTTTACCAACCTCGGGAGTTGAGCGGCTTTGCATCCAGAGGTAAGTAGGTCGCTGTCAGCGCCGCCTTTTAACCGGGTTTGAGATGATTTTGAGAAATTCGAAATCCAGTCACGTTCGGGCTGTTGGGAAAGCACAGCGCAAAGAGTACTGCACTTCATACTAGACAACTATCATAGTATGATATCATACCATGCGGCACACAAATGTGGGTATTATCATACCAGCAATGGTCGGGATGTGAGTTTAATTTTTCTCCCCCATCCCTCTATCCTGGTATCATACCCCAACGTGCCGCTGCACGTTACCCTCGTCATCTCCTTAACCGATACTAGCGTGTATCTAAACTTTGGGTGATGCCATGTGCGCACTCGGGGGTCCAATTAGTGCTCAATCAAGACTTTCTCTATCGCCAAATGTCATAATGCCTGTAACCGGGTGGTGCTCGGCTTCCCTAGTAGCACAAAAAAAACATGGGAAATCCAATCATTTCTCTTGATCGATGGGCTATAGCTCCCGGAATTCACACCGGTCGCTTGGTGTGTTTCACCTAGAAGCTAGTAAATTGTCACAGTGGGTAAACGGTGAGCCTAGTTGGGAGGCTAAGAGAGAGAAAAAGAATCCTGATTCGAGTTACATATACAATCCTGATACCCCAAATCAAGAGTGCGTTAATAGAGCTCTCCCGTCAGCTTTTAAAAAATCGATTCACCACTTGGTCGAAAATGACAGCTTCGTGTTATGTCTCTAAATTTACAATCACAGCTGCACTACCCAACCGTCCAAACGGCTGAAAAAAAAACCCGTAAAAAGGGCTTCTGTATGAAAGAGATGATATACCCGGTATCGGAATACACCTATCTTGATTATAATTTTCTTAAACGCAAAACTGCTTCGTATGATGCCCATTTCCTTTCCTGCTCCTGGCTCAATAAGTTGGGGGTTTGTCTTTAACAGGTAATAGGGGTGAATGTCTACATCCTTGCAAAGTCTTGCGTTGTTCGGTATAGTCACTCTGGCCCTATTATTAACTAACATGAAATCTGTCGGCACATTTGATCACTTATCGTGCTCCGTATGGTCCTTTCCTAGGCGACACAGATGAATGAGATGTCCCACTTTTTCTCCCCCCACTTTTTTTTTCTTCAACCAGGTATGTACTGTATTTTGTCCTTTTTATAGTACTGTCACTTTGGTTTTCATTTTTATTTTTTCCCCTTTACTTTAAACAAGTGCTCTTGTTTGACACACTACAGCCTCCTACTGTACAGTATTTTACTACGCGTGTTACTCTAGTAGTCTGTGAGCCTATAACCACATAAAAAGCCCAAAGTTGCGCGGACCACCGCTTGAACTACAAACTGGCCCGAATGTGTGAAAAAATTTACTGCGACAAAGTAGAGCCTCTCCCTTTGGAAACGCCCGGGCAATATTTTTCTCCCCCTTCTCCCCCATTTGCGTTCGTAGAACCCCGACCTCCCCCTTCTGGTAACCCTATCCAGAGCATGACCCTGACACATCACATCCTCCTATCGATAATCGTAGAATTAATCCTTTATTCTGTGTCACATTACTATCATGGAATTCCTCCTCAATTCTATCCTTTCTATTCTCTTAGTTGCTCAAAAAATTTTTAACCCAAACTAGCTTTATTATTTTCATTGGAATTTCCTTGGATTTTCATTCAGTTCGGTGGTGACTGGGTTCCGAGTCCACTAGCAGCTCGGCTGAGTGTCACAGGGCCCAGAGGCAACAAGCAGCCGAGAAAAAACATCGTCGATTTTTTTACTATATTTTTCAGCTCTGTTGAGTTGTCTCTAGGTCGTACGATATAGGAACTATGCTACACCGTTTGCTTTGGCCCCACCTTTTAAGCATCGTCATCTACGATCCAGCTTGTTCACTTGGCTCTCCAAGAGTATCTCTCCAATGCTTCCCCCCCTATCCCATGCCCACAGAATGACGACCTAGGCTGGTTTGAGCTTCAACTTTCAACATGTCCGAGATCTGCTATCCCCTCCCGATTACCACCAGTAGCGGCTCCTTTCGTCGGATATGCCTCATTTTATTCGGGAGTGCATGCGAAAGGAGAGCTCGGCTAGGAAGTGGAGTTACTGGGGTTGGGACTCTTGGCTGCCATCATAGCCATGAATTCTCTAAGCTACTCTTAATTCATGGGGGGGGATCGGTGGTGGCACCCTTGTCAAAGAAAAGGGTAGTAATGCCGTTGAGGGATTCACAGGGCTTTGGTGAGCCTCCTGCCTCAGGATCGTAGAGACGGTAGGTGCTTTATTGGATGAGGGCATTGGATCTTGATGAAATCGATGAGGGGGTAAATCTAGCATGTGCTGGGGCTGTTAGAAAGAGACAGTGATGCTATAAAAATTCTATTATACAAACGATGGACAGTCAAACCATGACCGGTTTTGATCAACTAGAAAATAGTAGATGACTTCATGTTAGACGTGGACGCTTATCGGATGCTCACCCCATATCTACTTATGATATTCCCTTACCAAGGATCATACTGCAACCCTAACCCTATTATGAGGTTCCCCTTGTAGACGGATATCTGTACCGTCTGGGGGCCAAAGTGCAGTACTCCCATCCTGACGCCCGACGGTAAGCCTTACAAGCGAGGCAGGAGTGTTCACGGACGGTGGGGGATTACAGAGGACAGTGGGGGACATCCTGGAAGGCACGAGTGATGCCTCATGATGCTAGAATCGGTAGTTTAGATAAGTACAATTTCTAATTGTGCTACTAGTAGTGCAGCGGTGAAGTGTCTGGTTTGTCCATATTCTGTGGGAGCGGCGGCAAACAGGACATGGTGAGAAGCATTTTGGATAAGGTGGACTCTTGGATGATTATCTCAACTACTTGGACGCCTTTTATAGCCAAGTTTTCTATTGCTTTCCATATTACCTCGGGATTGTAATGTCATTGGGTGCGCATATGCCTGGATTGGTGGTTGGTCCCATGTTTATATGAATAAAATTATTGAAAGATCTGCCTTAAATTTCAGAAAACTTCAATCTATCAATAATGTCAGAAGAAGGTACCTAGTCAAACCACATCGACTGGCGAAATCTGGAGTTTTGAAATCCAGGGTATTGAAAATGACATGTCTTTGGCCTTAACTATGCAAAGAATGGAGGAGAGTTTACGGGTGCAGATGGTCGTACAAGATGGCAGTGTGCCCGGTGTAGGTTTTTCCACACTCAATACTCGACTTTCAACCGATTTAATAGGTTTAATATGCGTATAGTGCTACTGCCACCTTTGTAGATACTGCTACCAGAAATATGATAGAACACCTCCGTGGCATCCGTAAAATCAGTAAACATGGTCCTATTAAAATCCAACTCAGGAAAAGTCCAATGCAGATCGAGAAGGCATTTCGTAGTTGGATAAGATATCTGAAGGAACAAGGCCGAGAGAAGCATATGTTATGGTTCAAAGAGTTTCTTCTTGTTTCCCTTTATCTTTGTTTCTTCAAGCTTTGATTTACTTTTACTCTTTCCCGGTTATCCAAGTCAACTAGCCTCTCCGAGCATTAAGGCAACCTCCCCAATAATGCACACCCTCGGTATTAGCCAAGCGATATATTCTGATAATATCATTTTAGTTCTTAAAACCAAGGCTATAGGACAGTAGCCCCCCACAGTCTTATGGCTGCCGCAGGTGGGCACCAAGGGATGGTGGGCTCGTTCTTGGAGCGGACTGGTACCAGGGTTCCGAATGGTCGACGGAAGACTGGACTGGACTAGCTAGTCAGGTCGAAAGTCAAGTCTAGTCCAATGGTGGAAATTAGACTGACTGGTCAGTCAGGATTATGGAAACCGACTTGACCAAGACTGGTCTGACCAGGTCTGCCAAGCAATACAATATGCTATTTTTATCACTATATATTACATTCAAATAAAGCTTTTCTTAATTAAACTTATTGTTTCCATGAATTATATGGTGGAGATAGTGCCTCGCTTAGATTAGGGGTAGCGAAAATAGGTTCCTGAGTATCGAACCATTTTTGGTTCACTAAGTGAGTGATATTACATGACCACATGCCACAATACCGGTATTGGATGCGACTTATCCATCAGGTAATCGTATTTCCACCGCATATCATCCTCTCCAGGACATTCTATCAACTTGTATTGAGGGGCTGTTGATTCATAGCGTGACAAGCGACTTTAAGATCCTAGTATAGCTTGGGCTTGGTGCCATTCAGACTCATGCGATCTTTTATAAAGACTGGTCTGGGACCAGTTCAAACCGGACCGGACCACCCAAGTTAGTCGGGTCCAGTCATCGCCATCACCAGGACTGGCCAGCCCGGTCCCGCCTCCAAGACTTGACCGGTCGGACTATTCGGAACCCTGACTGGTACTCGTCCTGACAGGAACCATAAATATGGGAAAATGCCTCTCTCGCCGGCTGCTGAGTATGGGCGCGAGGGAGTGGTCGCCACTCCTGAAAAATGAACGGATGTCAACCCCAATATGATGGAGAGATACAACCTCACCCAGCCGTCATGGGTCGTCTGGAATGGACATGGGGAGGTTGTAAAAATGCCCCTAGAACGGGTGGATATCTGATTCAACCCAAGAGATGTCAATTGTTTAACACGGTTGTTGCGGACCTCTCAGGGGAGGAATGGGTCAGTTGTGATGGTGCTACTAGAGCCAGTAGATGTCAACCTGATGTGGTAGATATATGTGGCCAGGCACTACTCTCTCTCGCGGGTGTGAGGGTACTGTGGAGTAGAGGTGGATTTATAGGGCTTAGTTCGTACCCGAATTTATACATGATAGGTTTTCGTTAGCATTCTATAGGGTTTGGTTAATACCCGAATTTGTGTATGGTAGTTTTTCGTTAGTATTCTATAGGGTTTGTATAGGTGACTGCCGTTGGGAGCATTCGTGGGGAAACAACTTTTCAGAGCGCGGCTTTCTCCACAGACTGCTTAAAAAAAACGACAGAAGCTACTAGGGAGACAACAACACCCTCCCGGACGAGAAAGGACGAACACCAACACGACGAGGATTAGTTTCTTTCTTACTCCCCTGTTTTATTCCCCTCTTTTGTGAACCTTTGCGAACCCCGAACTAGTGCCTATCCTATAGGTTCCTCAGTTAACCCTCGACTCAGAACAAAACACAAATTACTTTTTTGACCGCTTACAATTCCACTGTAAGCTTATCCAGCTGTTCGTTTCTGAGGGGTGATGTTCATCCTTTCTTTAGAGTCTGAGTTGATATGGGTTCTTTTAGTACGGTGAGGATGGTGCTAGATCGGGATGACCCTAATTCCAACAGGTGGGAAGGCTTAACACCCCTTTCATGGGCTGCCAAGGGTGGGCATGAGGCAGTGGTTGAGT
>Ga0307510_10008328_pt1 | contig 12355 bp, 14 predicted proteins | sample 12_EM_MG_FD_207224 | JGI IMG/M metagenome (GOLD analysis project Ga0307510, IMG submission 207224) | Populus trichocarpa ectomycorrhiza microbial communities from riparian zone in the Pacific Northwest, United States - 12_EM | ecosystem: Host-associated > Plants > Roots > Unclassified | place...
CTTCGGCGGAATGGATTTCTTCGCCCGTCCGCGTCCGGCAACGCGGGTGCATCTCGCGGCCGTTGAGCGCCGTGCGGCACAACTCGCTGGTGCACGCCTCAGCGCCCGCGCATTCCCCGAAGCCGAGCCGGAACCGGACTTGATCGACGCAGCCCGTGCTCAGCGTCCTCGTGACGGTGAACGGCGAAGAGGAACGGGTGCGCGCACTCGAGAAGAGTTGGAAGCGACCTGGCCCGCCTGCTTGTTCGCACGCTTCACAGATGACATGGATCTTCGACCCGAGCTTGCCTCGATCGGTCGGATTCGGTCCGGTCAGCGGCCCCCTTTGACCGCGCGGACGCTGACCGAGTCGATCGCGCACCGCGACCAGTCCAGATCGCCGTTCGCACCGAGCCGGTCCAGGACCACGCGGTGCAGCTTGGCCCACACCCGGGCTGCGGACCAGTCGGTGAAACGTCGATGGACCGTATGCCACGACGCGCCGAAGACCGGCGGCAGTTGCCGCCAGGTGCAGCCCGAGGTGGCGACGAACACGATCGCGGCCAGTACCGCGCGGTCATCGCACCGCCGCCGACCCCCACCTTGGGCGCGGCTCGGCGGCTCCGGCGCCACGTCCCGGAAGATATCCCACAGCCTGTCCGGCACCAGCCGTTCAACTATGTCCATGCTCAAAGCAACGAGCGACAGCCAATCAAGACATTGTCTTAGACCGTGTCCTACATGGTCAGTTTGAGGAACCGTTTGTAGCAGCAGAGGGCGGATGCCAGGCCGAGAAAGGCCAGGTAGTTTCCTGGTTTCCGTTCGTAGCGGTGGTTGAGCCGGCGGTAACCGGTCAGCCAGGACATGGTGCGCTCGATGACCCACCTGCGCCGGCCGAGTCGTTCGCTGGAGTCAATGCCCTTGCTGGCGATCCGGACGCCGATGCGCTTGCCCCATAATCATCGGCGCAGGTGAGGCACGTCGTACGCCGTGTCAGCATGCAGGCGTTGAGGCTTGGGATCGGCCGCGTGGGATTCGTGTCCCATGTGGAAATGGGACAGCATCGGCTTCAGGGCCTGGCTGTCGTGGGTGTTGGCCGCGGAGAGCCCGACGCGTAGGGGCAGTCCGTTCGCGTCCGGCAGGACGTGTAGCGCGGACATGAGCTGAGTCGAGGACTGCACGGGACAGGTCGATTAGGTCCTGCTCATCCAGGAGTTGGAGAACTCTCTGGTGCGGTCGGCCCCAGACCCCGGCCCGGGACCAGATGGCGAAGCGGCGGTGCACGGTCGACTTCGATGCCCCGAAGCACGGCGGCAACGCCCGCCATACGCAGCCGCTGACCAGGACGTAGACGATCGCGGCGAAGACCGCCTCGTCATTGATGTTCGCCACCCCGCCGCCCTGTGGACGAACCCGCGCCGGCGGCAGCAACGGCCTCGCCAACTCCCACAAGCCGTCTGGAACGATCCATCCCCACCGTCCACTCCCCATGCCCAGCACAACCACCAACTGACCATGTAGGACACGGTCTAACTGTGTCTCCGCATCTGGATGTGGTGCGGGTGGAACGGGTGTGGTCGACGGGCGGCGTGGTCCGTATCGCGGCTCGCACCCGCGAGTTGACGGTGGCGTGACCTGCGACTGCGCAGTGTCACTCGGACTTTGAAACAGACCTGCCCCGTCAACCCGCCCTGACCAGTTGATCAGCACCTCCCACACGCCGGGGGAACCTCAGAACGCAGGACACAGCCTTGACAATGAAGCTGGGCGTGGTGAGTGTCTTTGAAGCCGCACCAATCATCACCAGGGCCTACCGCGACGAGGTTTCTGCTCGATTCTTGTAAGGGGGAAGGTGCGTGACTTTCACGATTCTCGCGGCGGACCCGCAAACTGGTGAGTTAGGGGTTGCCTCGTTCAGCTTTGGGCTTGCCGTCGGAGCCGGCATTGTGCACCACTCCCACAAATACGGACTTGTCGCCGTGCAGGCGCTTGGCGATCCAGCGTGGGCGTCTCGTCTGCTTCCGAACCTTGCTTCGGACGCGTGGTCCGATGCCATTGCCGAGCTCAGTCAAACACCTGGTTTCGAATCCGGTCAGGTGGCTGGACTATCGACTGGCGGCGACACCTTCGCATTCACTGGCTCGGACACGGAGGCGTTCGCCGGGGCTGCTTGCGAGCAGAACATCTGCTGTGCCGCGAACCTCATGGCGGTTGACTCCCTTCCCGTCTTGGTGACCGATTACTTCCGGTCGCTCGACCCCCAGATGTCGTTGGCTTCCCGACTCGTCCAGTCGGCGCACCACGCAGACGTGTTGGGTGGCGATGTGCGTGGGCGCATGTCGGCCTTCGTCAGGACATTCCACAGCGATCCGGAATACAGGCCGGTGGACTTGCGTGTCGACTGCCATCCGGACGCTGTCTTGCAACTGGTGCACCTTGTGCGGATCGAGCGGGCTCACAGGTTCCTCACTTCGGCGCTCGACGAGCAAGGGAGGTACGCCAACGTTTCGGCTACCCAAGCTGCCTACCAGCTCGCTCCGGAAAGCGCGGTCACTGCGTCGGCGTACTTGCTCGCCCGACTCCGGACGGAGGACCTAACCGATCCGGAGCTGAGAGCCTTTACCGACGAGCTGGTTCGACAACAACCCTGTCTTCCTGAGCGTCTTCGGCGACTGGAGTCGGCGGGGCGCCTTCCGGCCGGAACAGTAGAGGGGCTCGACCTACTCGAGGCACCTCATCGGGATGCATGATGCGGTAGGAGGACCGCCGCCTGACACAGAGTCGGCTCCAACCTGACAGGTGGTTGGGTGGGTTGCCCCGGTGGCTTTGACCGTGAATGCTGACGTCGTTTGGCCGTGAAAGTTGACGGCGGTTCGTGGCCTCGGGCCGGCTGGATGTTGGTGAATTCCGACGGCAGTCCGGATGGTGTGGGGATGGCTTAGCGGGCGAGTTCGCGGCTGTGAGCGAGGCGGTAGGACTCGGTGCCGGTCTCACGAACAACTTCCCAGCTAACCAGCCGGTGACATCCACTCAGACGGACAACTGACAACCCACAAACACCGTCAGAGCCGTCCTTGCGAAAACCATTGGTGCCCGGCTTGCTCGGCTGACTGGCTGTTCTCTATCCGCTCGCGTGGTCGGCGGGGTTCGAACAGCACGCTGATTCGGGTGAGTTGGCCGGTCGGCAGGCATGGAAGAAGGGCCTCTTGGTAGCTCGCGGTTGTCGAGTCCAGCGAGAAGCAAGAGGCCCTGTTGTCGAAGTGTCGCGTGGTCAGCGTTGCCGGGTCCAGTCCGTCCACTCCTGGGTGTGACTGCCTCGCCCACAGGTTCGGGAACGCTGCCGACCGGCCGGATCGCCGGCCTCGATACGGCTCGGACATGAGCGATGCCGAGTGGTTCCTGATGCGGGATCTGCTGCCGGTTCCGGGATGGCTGGCGGGGTGGGGCGGCCGTCCGGAGGGCTACTGCCACCGGCAGATGATCGACGCAGTGCGCTACCTCGTCGACAACGGCATCAAGTGGCGGGCGATGCCGTCCGACTTCCCGCCCTGGCCGCGGGTGTATGCCTTCTTCGCCCGCTGGCGGGACACGGGGCTGGTGAGCGAACTGCATGAACGTCTGCACCGGGCGGTCCGCCGGGCGGAGGGACGTGCACCGGAGCCGAGTGCGGCGGTCATCGATTCCCAGTCGGTGAAGGCGGACGCCACCGTGGCTTACGACTCACGGGGATTCGACGCCGGGAAGAAGATCAACGGGCGCAAGCGGCACCTGCTCACCGACACCCTCGGACTCCTGCTGGACGTGTTGGTCACGCCGGCGTCCACGACCGACCGGGATGCAGCCCGCATCCTGCTGCCCGCGGCGAGGAGCCGTTTGCGACGGCTTTCGAAGATCTGGGCGGACGGCGGTTACCGCGGCCACCTCCAGGACTGGGCGGCCCAGCACCTCGGAGTCGTCCTCGACGTCGTCCGCCGCTGCGAAGACGTCCAGGGTTTTCAGGTCCTGCCCCGGCGCTGGGTCGTGGAAAGATCCTTCGCCTGGCTCCTGCGCAGCCGACGCCTGGTCCGGGACTACGAACGACGCACCGACACCAGCGAAGCCGTCATCCGGTGGTCGATGATCGCGCTCATGAACCGCCGCCTGGCCGCCCGACAGCACCAGCATCCTGGGTCTGTTCCGATGCCGGCAGCGTGAACCGTCCCGGCTTCATCTCCACCAGCCAGCCCCGTTCCACCAGTCTCTTCAGACGTGCTCTCGCACCCTCGACGCGGGAAGCGGACGCGCTGTCCCAGCCGAGCACCACCGCCGCCCGCCGGGCACCGAGCCCACCGGCTCCCGCGTCCAGGGCGGCGGCCATCACCGCCTGGTAGTCCACCGACAGGTCCTCGACCCCGGCCGCGTTCTCCCGATGAGGCACCGCCCGTCGCGGCCCGACCGGCCTCTTCCGCGACACCGCGGCCACCACCACGGGCGTCTCCTCCTCGGCCAGTGCCTCCAGATACTGCTCGAGACCGATCGCCCGGCGCCTGAGGACCTCTTCCGCGTCCGCCAAGTCCGCGCGCACCCGCTCCAGTTCGGCTTCGAGCTCCTCCACCCGCACCACGGCGGCCTTCCGCCCGACTTCCAACACCGCCCGCATCGACGGCATCCGCCACCCCCACAACATCTCGGCCAGCAACGAGCCGAGACTTCCGCGACACCTGCGATCCCATGCCTGACCAGCGGAATCCGCACACGGGGTTCGGAAAGAGAACGACCTCTAAGACAATGTCTTGATTGGCTGTCGCTCGTTGCTTTGAGCATGGACATAGTTGAACGGCTGGTGCCGGACAGGCTGTGGGATATCTTCCGGGCGCTGAGGCGTGCACCAGCGAGTTGTGCCGCACGGCGCTCAACGGCCGCGAGATGCACCCGCGTTGCCGGACGCGGACGGGCGAAGAAATCCATTCCGCCGAAGATCGAGTTAGGCCGGAGGCCGGACGCCCCGTCACTAAACTGTTGTTCCACGCAAAACGAGCCCTGTGTCCCCAACGGGTTCCTAAGCCTGTTCCAGAAGTCCGTGAGCGGGTATTTCCCTTGTATGGGTGGCGTGTTGAGGGCCAATCCGGTGTGGATCGAGGTGTTCACCGGGCTCCGGGCGGACCGGTTTGCCCGGCTGCTGCGGGCGGTGCGGGAGCGGGGCGGCGAGCATCCGCGGAGGGGGCGGCCGTGGCGGCTGCCGCTGGCCGAGCGGGTGCTGCTGGTGGCGGTTTACTACCGGACCAACCTGACCATGCGGCAGCTGGCGGTCCTGTTCGGGGTCTGTCCGGCGACGGTGTGCCGGACCATCCAGCAGGTGGGCCCGCTCCTCTCGCTCGAGCCGGCGCCCCGCCCCGAGGGCGCGGTGGAACGGTTGTGGATCGTGGACGGCACGCTGATCCCGGTGCGCGACCGCACCGTCTCCGCCTCCAGCCGCAACTACCGTTTCTCCGCGAACGTGCAGGTCGTCATCGATGCCGACACCCGGCTGGTGGTCGCCACCGCACCCCCGGTGGCGGGCAACGTCGCCGATGCCCATGCCTTCCGGGACACCGGCCTGGCCGAGGTCTGCTCCGGAATGACGGTGCTGGCCGACGGCGCCTACGGGGGCACCGGTCTGGTGATCCCGCATCGCCGCCGCGGCAAACGCCCGCTGCTGCCCATCCAGAACAAGTCGACGCGATGGAGGAACGCAGGCAGTGGTGCCATCAACTCTTACCACTGCCCGTTCCCTGGATTCCATCGGGGTGCCGGGCCGTGTCAGACCGGTGGGCGTCGGCCGGTCCAGACGGTGGTGAGACGGTCGAGTTCTGCTTCAGCCTGGCGCAGGCCGAGGGCATAGGCCTCAGCGCCCGCCTGCGGAGCCATGGCGTTGACCACCCGGCCGTCCTCCGAGCGGCCGAGCGGCTCGACCGTGGCAAGCCACCTGTCCGCGCCGACGGCGGCAAGTTCGCGGTCAGCGTTTTTGCCCATCGCGGGGGGCATGCCAGGCACGTCGACGCCCAACGGGACGGAGGAGATGGCGATCATGCGGTCGGTCCGGGGTGCAGCAGCCGGGTTGAGGTGGTTGGCAATCCCGCCGTCGATGTAGGGGCGCCCCTTGAGGGTGACGGTCGGATAGATCATCGGAACGGCGCAACTGGACGCCACCGCGTTCTGCAGCGGCACACCGGACTCGGGGCCCCACACCACTAGTTCACCGGTTTCGGCGTCGACGGCGGTGCAGTGGTATGCGCTGGGCCAGGGCAGGTTGGCAAACGCTTCGTACAGGCCCAGGTAAGCCCGCTCATCGATCGTCTTCGTTCCTTCGGCGGCCTTGGCGATCGAGTGCAGCCCCTGCTCGGGACTGGTCTCGAAATCGGCCTGCCAGACCGCGGTCATGAAGGTCGTGAAGCCCGCAGCCAATTGCTCGGCGCCCACGAGTTCGGCCACGGCGGCCATCCTGCCCTGCACGGCCGCGACGTCGGCGCGGGAGGCCACCAGGGCCCCGACCACCGAACCGGCCGAGGTGCCGAGAATTACCTCGGCGTCGGCCAGGTCGAGCCCTGCCTCACGCAGGCCCGTGAGCAAGCCCGTCTGCCAGGCGATGCCCACCAGGCCGCCGCCGCCCAGGACCAACGCACGCGTCGGTTCACCATTTTGTGTGGTCATGGCATTCTCCAGTTTCGCGATCAAGAGGCCAGTTCGGTTGTGGGGTAACAAGGTCATCCGGCCTCGCCAGCCGGTCGGCGGACGGCATCCGAAGACACGAGGACTCGCTCCGAATGTCCGGTCGCTGGGCGAAAGCCTTGAGAATCCAGCGCACCTCATGGGCCGTCGCGGAGTTCCACGGCCTGGTGGACATGGCGAGGCACCCCGCCGTGCAGATGCTCGGCTGTCCCCCGGGCAGGACTGCCGCGACTTCACCGGCTCCCGCCGGGCACGGGGGACAATCACCAGTCGGCCGGTCTGCTCAGCCCAGGGTGGTGATGCAGAACGGATGGCCGGCGGGGTCCAGCAGGACCCTCCAGAGATCAGGGCGAGGCTGAGTCGCCGCCTCGACAGCGCCGAGGGCGAGCAATCGTGCCTGGGCGGTGTCCAGGTCGTCGACGCCCAGTTCGAGATGGGCCTGCTTTTCCTGGACGGGGTCCGGCCAGGTGGGACGCTGGTAATTGGCCAACCGGTTGAAGCTAAGTCCGGTCTCGCCCTCCTTGCCGAGCAGGATGAAGTCGTCGCTGGAGAAGCGCACGGGCAGGCCGAGGGCCTCGCCGTAGAAGCGAGCCAGTTCGGCAGGGTCCGGACAGTCGAACGTGACGGACGCGTAGCGGATCGGCGGTGCGGACGTGGTTTCGGTGCTCATGGAAACGACGCTACGCCGGGATCAGGACAGGTTCTGTCCGGGTCATGAGGCGATACTTCGAGATGTGATCAGTACCTCCGCTCGTCTGCTGCGACTGGTCTCGCTGCTGTCCTCGCGGCCGTCGTGGACTTCCGGCGAGCTGGCCGTTCGGATGGAGGTCACCGAACGCACCGTCCGCCGGGACATCGCCAGGCTGCGGGAACTGGGCTACGGCGTCGAGTCCGAGCCCGGCCCCTGGGGCGGCTACCGGTTGGGGAGCGGCACCCGCATGCCGCCGCTGATCCTCGACGACGAGGAGACACTCGCTGTGGCCGTCGCCCTCCGCGATGCCGCACTCAGCGGCGTCCTCGGCAGCGAGGAGGCATCGCTGTCCGCACTGCTGAAACTGCGGCAGGGACTGCCCCCGCGGATCGCGGACCGGCTCGGCGAACTGGACGGCGCGTTCGCGTACACACCCAGGCACGACGAGCAGCAGATCACGCCGGGCATGCTGCTCGAACTGGCCGTCCTGTGCCGCCGGAGCGAGCGCACCCGCCTGTCCTACCGAGACCGGGAAGGAAAGGCCACGGTCCGCGACGTCGACCCGTACCGCCTCGTGCACACCGGGCGCCGCTGGTACTTCGTCGCCCGGGACGTGGCGCGCGACCAGTGGCGGACGTTCCGGGCCGACCGGGTGGCGCACGCACAACCGACGGGGCAGGTGGTGGAACTCGTCGACCCACCCGACCCGGCGGTCCTCGTCTCACGCAGCATCGGCGGCGGCACCTACCCGCTTTCCGCGAGGGTCCGCCTGCCGTTGCGGTTGGACGCAGCACTGCGACTGGTCCGGCCCACAGTCGGCATCCACCATCCGGACGGCCCCGACGGCACCATCGTCGAGATCGGCGGCAACGACGCCGACGAGCTCGCCGCATATCTGCTCAGCCTGGGCACTCCGCTGCAAGTGCTGTCCCCGGACGAGGTGAGGCAGGCACTCCTGCACCGCGCCCGAGAACTGTTCGAGGACAATGGGGGCAATCTGCCCTCGTAAAGGATCACGCCGAGCGCGAGCGCCGATCCCAACCGGCGCCGGAGGTGTCTACGGGGCTTGCTTTCTGTTCGCCGTTGCTGCTGGCTGGGGTGCCGTAGACGATCAGCCGGGTCGGAGCGGGAGGCTAAGGTGCCGGACAGGGCTTGGGGCGCCATGTAGGCCGGGGTGCCGATCAGGACGCCGGTGGTGGTGATGTCGTGCCGTCCGTCGCTCCCCGTGCTGATGCCGACGTCCACGACCCTTGCCTCACCGTCGCCCTGGAGCTTGATGGTGGACGGCCGTCGTCCTGGCACGACCGGGCTGTGTCCCGGATCTGCTCTTTCGGCAGACGCCGGACAGGACGCTGTGCCGACCCTGGGCCTTCCGCTTCCCCGTGAGCCTGGTGGAGTTCGCCTCGGCTGTCGCAACGGCTCAGTCCGCCGGCCCGCCGACCGGGATGCCGAGCCGGTCGGCTACGGTCGTCAGGGCCGTTCCCAGCGGCAGCGCGACCCGGGTGCGGGCGTGCGGGTCGCCCCGGGTGGGGTCCCGGTTGACGATCAACACCGGCTTGCCCTCCTGCGACGCCTGACGGACGAACCGCAGCCCGGACATCACCGTCAGCGACGAGCCGAGGACCAATAGCGCCGTCGCCTCGCGGACCAGCCGCCGGCAGTGCTCGACGCGCTGCGGCGGAACCGACTCGCCGAAGAACACCACGTCCGGTTTCAGAACACCTCCGCAACCGGCGCACGGCACCACACGGAAGTCCCCGACCTGCGCATCGGTGAGGTCGGCGTCACCGTCCGGGTTGATCCCGGCGGCGACCGGGGCGAAGCCCGGGTTCTCGGCCTCCAGGCGCCGGGCGAGTTCACGGCGCGGGCTGATGGCACGGCAGGAGAGGCACACGACCCGCTCCAGGCTGCCGTGGAGTTCCACGATGCCCTCGCTGCCGGCGGCCTGGTGCAGGCCGTCGACGTTCTGGGTGATCACGCCCGAGACTCGGGCGTCCCGTGCGAAGGCGGCCACCGCCAGGTGTCCTGCGTTGGGGCGGGCCTGCCCGAAAGTGCGCCAGCCGAGGTGGCTTCGCGCCCAGTACCGTCGCTGAGCGTGCGCGCTCCCGGTGAAGTCCTGGTAGGTCATGGGGGTGTGCCGGCTCAGGCTCCCGCCTTCGCCCCGGTAGTCGGGGATGCCCGACTCTGTGGAGATGCCCGCCCCGCTGAGTACCAGCACCCCGCCGACGCTCAGCGCGTCGACGAGCGGCTCCAGGTCGGTGGTGCCCGGCAGCAGGTCCGCCGCAACGGGGGTCCAGCTCAGGGTGGGGCGCATGCGCATGCCGCCAGGGTACGGAATCGACGGCGGTCCTCGGCGGGGGTGGGCAGTTGCCGGGAACGATCCTCCATCCGCTGCGGACAAACCGGCGCCCGGCGCACCGGGCGGGCTCGTGGGCGCGCACGTACCCGCTGCGGTGAGCGCGAGCGCCGTTGCGGGGCGGCCGGCCGCGGAAAGCATGCCCTCAGTACTGGGAATGATCAGTACGGGGAATGAGGAGGCATCTGGTGTCCAGCGAGTTCCAGCGGACCAAACTCCAGGCCATGTTCGAGGCGTTCGACGCGGACGGCAACGGCTACCTGGAAGAGGCGGACTTCGTGGCCCTGGCGGACCGCTGGGGCCGACTGCCGCGAGTGAGAGAGGGATCGGAACTGGCGGCGCGCGTGGACGGCGTACTGAAGGGCTGGTGGCACCATCTGTCGGAGACAGTGGACACGGACCGGGACGGCCGGATCGACATGGACGACCTTCTCGACATGGTGGACCTGCTGCCGACCATCCCCCAGGCTGTCACCGCCACGGCCGACACGATCTTCGACGCAGTGGACGAGAACGCCGACGGGCGCATCTCGCGTGGCGAGCACCCGCGTCTCGTCGACACCTGGCACGAGCGGCCTGTGGAGACCGGCGATGTCTTCGACCGACTGGACCAGGACGCCGACGGCTACCTCAGCCGCACCGAGTTCGCCGTGCTGTGGACCCAGTTCTGGATCAGCGACGACCCCGCCGAACCCGGCAACCTCATGTGCGGCCCGATCGGCGCCGGGTGAGGCCGCACGGGCAAGAGCGTCCATCTCTCCGGCGAGGACCACTGCCGGAACATCACCCGCTCCTTCGGCTCACCCGCCGAAGCCCTCACCGCGTTCCGATGCGACCACGGCACCATCCTGCGTACCGGGTCCGTTCCCATGGCCGCCACCGAACGCCGGATCGCCCGCGCCCGCCTGCAATCCGACAGCACCACGACCGTGCCCATCCGGATCGCAACGACCGTGCTCATCCTGATCGCGGGGTACGAGACACCGTGTCTCAAAAGGCCATGGTCATCCCGTACCGCAGGACATCCCGTCAGGAACGGGACGGGATTGAACTCCCGGGCACAGGAGCGGGGTTGAGCGGCCGCCGCGGACCCTGCCACCGTTCACCGCGGGTGTCCCTGCTGCAAGCGATCCGTGGCCGGCACCAGGGTGGTGAGGAACGCCGAGAGCGTGCCGGCGACGGCGATGACGACCAGGTTCGCGGAGACGCTCACGGCGGTCTGGGCGCACCCGGACGGCGGGCATCGGCGCTGCCGCGCTCGCCTGCCGTCCGCAGCGGTAGGCCACGCACACCGCTTCACAACCGGCCGAGGCCCACCTGAGGAGACGCTCAGACGGTCGCGGCGTAGGTCCAGAAGTCGCGCATCCACGCGGGGAAGGCAGGGCCGGAAAGGCCGCAGGGGGTGAAGAGGACGGTGACCGTGTCTGTCGACGGGTCGATGTGTGCGGCGGCGCCGGTGCCGCCCACCCACCCGTAGCGGCCGGGAGTGTTCCACGGCTGGGCGGAGGTGACGTCGACCGAGCCGCCGTAGCCCCATCCCTGGCCCTGGAGGAAGAGGTCGCCCTCGGCGCGCTGGTCCGCGGTGAGGTGATCCGTCGTCATGAGGCGTACGGACTCCGAGGAGAGGACCGTGCCGCCGCCGGCCAGCAGCATGCGGCCGAAGGCGTGCCAGTCCGCGACGGTGGACACCAGGCCTCCCGCGCCCGAGGCGAAGGCGGGCGGGGTGGACCAGGCGCCGTCGACGGCGTCGGCGAAGGTGTGGGTGCCGTCAGGGGCCGTCAGGTAGTAGGGGGTGAGGCGGTCGCGTTCCGATGCCGGTACGGCGAAGGCCGTGTCCTTCATCCCGAGCGGCTCGAAGATCCGTTCGGCGAGGAACTCCGGCAGCTCGCGCCCGGCGGCCCGTGCCACCAGCACGCCTTGCAGGTCGGAGCTGGCGTTGTACAGGAACGCCTCTCCGGGCTGGCGCAGCAAGGGGACGTCGGCGAGGGCGGCGACCCACTCGTCCGGGGTCAGCGGCGACCGCGGGCCTCCGTTGTACACGGCCACGTCCGCGAACAGGGGCTGCAGGGCGGGCGCGCTGAAGTCGGCTCCGAAGCCCCATCCCGAGCGCGACGACAAGACGTCTTCCACGGTGACGGAACGGACGGCCGGCACCACGTCGTCCAGTTCACTCGCGGGAGCGCGGACGACCTTCGGGGACGCCAGTTCCGGCAGCCAGCGAGCGATCGGCGCGTCCAGGCTGAGCACGCCGTCGTCGACGAGCGCCAGCACCGCCGCGGCGGTCACTGGCTTGGTGACCGAGGACAGCCGGAACAAGGTGTCGGCCCGCATCGCCGCCGAGCCTGCCGGCTCCGTCGCTCCCACGGCCGCGACCTCCACCTCGCCGGAGCGGTCCACCAGGGCGACGGCTCCGGGGAAGGCTCCCTCGGCGACGTACTTCTCCAGCAGTGCGGTCAGATCGCTCATCAGGTTCTGCCCCTCGTGTCATGGCCGACGGCGGATACGTCTCTAGGACCGTCCGCCGGCCCGGAACTCATCGGTGCAGACCCTCACGTCTCCTCAGCGGCCGTGGGTCGAGGTGCTGCGGTAGTCGGTGTACGTGTAGGGGTTGTCGAGGACCTTGGCCTCGGGGACGTCCGGGT